>ERZ773209.1663-NODE-1663-length-12719-cov-5.353996_pt1 | contig 12719 bp, 10 predicted proteins | sample MGYA00511109_ERZ773209 | MGnify/ENA primary metagenome ERZ773209 (study PRJEB29015, sample SAMEA2737786) | human gut metagenome | biome: human gut; feature: human-associated habitat; material: faeces | place: China | collected 2012 ...
TGATCGGGAACGGCTCGGCGAAGTGGCAGGCGCAGCAGTGACCCGGTGCAACTTCCTTAAACTCGGGGAGCTTCTCGGAGCAGATACCCTGCGCGATCGGGCAACGCGTGTGGAAACGGCAGCCGGTCGGCGGATCCAGCGGCGACGGCGGATCGCCAGCGAGGATGATGCGCTTGCGGGTCTTCTGGATATCAGGATCGGGAACCGGCACGGCAGACAGCAGCGACTGCGTGTACGGATGGTGAGGCTCACTGTAGAGCGTCTTCCAGTCCGAAACCTCGACCATCTTGCCCAGATACATAACGGCAACGCGATCGGAGATATGCTGCACGACAGACAGGTCGTGGGCGATAAACAAATATGCAGTACCGAACTTGTCCTGGAGTTCCTTGAGCAGGTTCAGAACCTGGGCCTGAATGGACACATCCAGAGCGGAAACCGGCTCGTCGCAGATAATCAGCTTGGGCTTCAGCGCAAATGCACGGGCAATGCCGACACGCTGACGCTGACCGCCGGAGAACTCATGAGGATAGCGGTTAATGTGCTCGGGGTTCAGTCCGACAACGTCGAGAAGCTCGCGGACACGCTCAATGCGCTCCTCCTTGGTGCCCACGCCGTGAATGGTCATGGGCTCGGAGACGATCTCACCGATAGTCATACGAGGATTGAGCGAAGCATAAGGATCCTGGAAGATGAACTGCATCTCGCGACGCATATCCTTGATCTCGTGCTTGCTCATCTCGGCAACGTCTTTGCCCTGGAAGAACACTTTGCCGGCCGTCGGCTTGGTGAGGCGCATGATGGTACGGCCCGTGGTGGACTTACCGCAACCGGACTCGCCGACCAGACCAAAGGTCTCGCCAGGATAGATCTCGAACGAAATGTCGTTCACAGCAGAGACGACACGCTTGGAGAAGCGCTTGGCGAACATGCCGGACTCAGCGGGAAACTCCTTAGAGAGGTGCTCGACCTTCAGCAGCGGAGTACGCTCGTTGGTATCTGCCATTACGCCTCGCCTCCCTTCTTGGAATCCTTGCGCGTACGGGACGTCTCAGGAGCGTTCTTGAGGAACTCGGGGTCACCGGAGTAGTGGCACGCAGAGTAGTGACCAGACTCGGTGACAACGCGCTCGGGGCGCTGCTTGCGGCACTTATCGGTCGCATAGGGGCAACGAGGCGAGAACACGCAGCCCTCGGGCAGGTTCATGAGCGAAGGCGGGTTGCCGTGAATCGGCGTAAGCGGTTTCTTCTCATCGATAGCCTGCTCCGGGATGGAGCGAATCAGGCCCCAGGTATAGGGGTGGCGGCTCTCGTAGAAGATTTCCTCAGCAGTACCGAACTCGACGGGACGACCGGCGTACATAACCATGATCTTGTCGGCCATATCGGCGACGACACCCAGGTCATGGGTAATCATGATGATGGCGTTGCCGTTCTTCTCCTGCATTTCCTGCATAAGCTCAATAATCTGAGCCTGAATGGTAACGTCCAGGGCAGTCGTGGGCTCGTCGGCAATCAGAATATCGGGATCGCAGGCAAGAGCCATAGCAATCATGACGCGCTGACGCATACCGCCAGAGAACTGGTGCGGATACTCATTGACGCGCTTCTCGGGCTCGGGAATACCAACGAGGTCCAAAAGCTCGGTGGCGCGCTTGAGCGCCTCCTGCTTGGAGTAGCCACGGTGCAGACGAAGACCCTCGCCCACCTGCTTGCCGATCTTATAGACCGGGTTCAAGGAGGTCATAGGATCTTGGAAGATCATCGCGATGTCGTTACCGCGAATGTGCTGCATCTCTTCCTCGGTCATCTCGAGAATAGAACGACCGCGATAGCGAACGTCGCCGCCCTCGATCTTTCCCGGAGGCATCGAGATGAGGCCCATGATGGTCATGGCGGTCACGGACTTACCGGAGCCGGACTCACCGACGACACCCAGGGTCTCGCCGCGATCGAGCGTGTAGGACACACCGTCGACAGCGCGAACGACACCATCCTCGGTATGGAAATACATCTTAAGGTCATCGACCTCGAGCAGATGCTGGCCCTCGGGAACCGGCTGCTCCTTCAGGTCCACATAGTTCTTATTCTTCTTCATCCTTATGCGTCCTTCATCTTGACGTCGAGGGCGTCGCGCAGACCGTCACCCAGCAGGGTGAAGGCGAGCACCGTCGAGAGAATTGCCAGACCGGGCATGATCATCATCCAGGGAGCAGTCAGCAGATACTGCTGACCATCCTGAATCATGGAGCCCCACGAAGGCGTAGGCGGAATAACGCCCATGCCGAGGAAGGACAGAGCGGACTCGGTCAGAATGGCGCCACCAATGTTCATAGTCGCGTAGACCACGATGGAAGCGACGGAGTTCGGGAAGATGTGACGCACGACGATACGAGCATCAGATGCACCCATCGCGCGCGCAGCGTCAACATAGTCGTTTTCCTTGACCGTCAGGATCGCGGATCGGAAGACGCGCGCAATCGAAGGCCAGCCGAGAATACCGATGGCGATAAAGACGTTCTGAAGACCACGGCCGATAACGGCGATCATGGCGACAACGAACAGCACGTACGGGAATGCCAGGAAGATATCCGCGCAGCGCATGATGATCGTATCCCAGATACCGCCGTAGAAACCGGCCAGAGCACCCATGACCAGACCGATCACCGTGGAGATTGCGGTGGCCATAATGCCGACGGAAAGCGAAACGCGTGCACCGTAGATAACACGGACAAGAATGTCACGGCCAAGGGCGTCGGTACCAAACGGGTGCTCGGCACACGGAGCCAGCAGCGACGTCTCGGCCATGGTGGTCGAGTCGGAAGCCGTCGGCGAACCGAGCCAGGGCTTAGCCCACAGATCTGCGGTCAGGGCAACCACAACGACGATGATGATCCAGCAGACACCGATAACGGCGAGCTTGTTCTTACGAAGACGCTTAAAAGCGTCGCCCCACAGTGTGCGGGACTTAGCGGGAGCAGATGCGGCCTTGGTGGCGGTAGCCTGCTCCTGAGACTGAGAATCAGTTTCCTGCATGAGACGTACCTCCCTTAGGCCTTATCCGACGGACCGCCAAGGCGGATGCGCGGGTCGAGGAATGCATAGCTAATGTCGACGAGCAGGTTGATCACCATGACGACGACGACGATGAGCGTAACGCCGCCCATAACGATGGGCCAGTCACGCATGCTAATGGCGCGATAGACCTCATAGCCGATACCGGGCCAGTTAAAGACCGTCTCGGTCAGGATGGCGCCCGAAAGCATGCCGCCAAAGTCGACACCAATATAGGTAACGACGGGGATGAGTGCATTCTTAAGCGCGTGCTTGATGATGATCGCGCGATTGGAGAGACCCTTGGCCTTTGCCGTACGGATGTAATCCTGGTTCATGACGTCAAGCAGCTGCGAGCGCATAATGCGGGCGGCGTAAGCGGTCGAAACCGAAGCCAGCGTAATGGTCGGAAGCACATAGTGCATCCAATCCTGATACTGAGAGCTGGAACCGCCGGCACCCGAGATCGGCATGGAGAATGCACCGCCCGTGGCGTCCTTGAGAATGACGCCAAAGAACAGTTGCAGCAACATACCGAGCCAGAAAGCCGGGACGGCAACGAGGATCGAAGTGGTGAGCGTTACCAAAATATCCCAGAAGGAATAACGCTTAACCGCCGAAATGATACCCGCACCGATACCCATGATTGCCTCGAGCACGATGGCGCACGCGGCAAGTTTGACCGTATACGGATACTTCTGGGCAAAGATTTCCGTAACCGGCAGCTTGCGCTGATACGAATTGCCCAGATCGCCATGAAGCAGGCCGTTCATGTAATACAAGTAACGGTCCACGAGCGACGTTTGAACGGGGTCGCCGTTCTCGTCAAGGATCGCGTTGCCATCCTCGTCCGACTGGACCAGGTGATAGCGGACGCGAAGCTGAAGCTCCACCTCGGGGGACAGAGCCTTGTCTCCACCGATCAGCTTGATCGGATCTCCCGGCACGATATTCTGGAGGGCGAACAGAATCAGCGTAACGCCCAAAAACACCGGGATGAACTGAAGCACACGTTTAACGATGTACTTACCCATACCACTCCCCTATCTAGGGATTAACCTAAATGGGATGCCGATCGCCAGACCGGCATCCCAAAATTACCATCAGCCAGTTTACCCCAGGTTAGGGAGAACTGTATGTTTCCCATGAGGTCTACGTAAATACTTGACCCTCACGGAAGCTGCAAACTCTTAGGCGAGCTCAGCGGTACCCAGCTCGGCATGCTTCTGCGGATCGACATAGAGGTGCTTGATGCGATCGGAGCCGACGATGGTGTGCGTGTAGAACATCACCGGGATGACCGGGCAGTCGGCAGCGACCATTGCGTCGGCCTCCTGCATCTTAGCGACGCGCTCTTCATCGTCAACCGTGGTACGAGCCTCGTCGACCTTGGCGTCGAACTCGGGGTTGTTGTAACCAGAGCGGTTGTCGCCACCGAGGGAGTCGGAGTGGAACAGCGGATACAGGAAGTTGTCCATGATCGGGTAGTCGGCAATCCAACCCAGACGACCGAACTGATAGTTGAAGTTCTGATACTGCTCGAGCAGGGCAGACCACTCAGGGGTATCGGAAGTAGCGGTAACGCCAACCTTGGCGAGGTCGCCGATGATGGACTCCATGATCTCCTTGTGGCCACCGTCCTGGTTGTAGGAAAGGGTCACGTTAATGCCACGATCGCCGTTGGCGTCAGCGGGAGCAACCTTGTCGAGGTACTCGTTAGCCTTGTCGACGTCGTAGGCGCAGAACTCCCATGCGCCCTCCTTGTAGCCATCGATGCCCGGAGGAACAATGCCGTCGGCGGGGGTACGGGTACCCTTGAAGATGGTCTTGCAGATGGCCTCACGGTTAATGGCCAGGGAGATACCCCTGCGCAGGTCGGCGTTGTTGAACGGCTCGGCCGTGTTGTTGCAGGTCAGGTAGTAGGTGGAAGGCTCGGAGCCGAGCAGCATGCGCTCGCCGTCGCCCATGGTGTAGCCGTCCTTGGACACGCCGCGATCCTTCTTGGCGGCGTCGATCTGAGCAACGGGAACGTCGCAGACGTCGAGGTTACCGGCCTGGAACTCCTTGTAAGCAGTCTCCATGTCCTTGATGACCTGGAAGTGGATGCCATCGATCTTGGCCTTGTCGCCATAGTAATCGTCGAACTTCTTGAGGTTGATCTCCTGACCATCCTCCCACTTGCCGTCCATCATGAACGGGCCGTTACCGACCGGTGCAAGATAGAAGCTCTTGGCATCGGACTCGGCGCACTCGGGAACCGGGGCCAAAGCCGGGTGAGAGGCGACGAAGGGGAAGTCGGCGTAAGCGGAAGACAGCTTGACGACGAGGGTCTCATCGTCGGGGCAGGTAACACCGCTGAGCTCGGTAGCGTTACCGGCAAGCAGATCGTCATAGCCCTCGACCATGGAAAGGTGATAGGAGACCTCGGAAGGGCCATACTCGGTAGCGATGGCCGACTTGGTGTTGACCAGACGCTCCCAACCGAGCTTGAAGGACTTGGAGGTAACGTCGTCACCGTTGTGGAACTTGGCCTTCTTGATCTTGAAGGTAAACTCGGTGGCGTCGTCGTTGGCCTCGAAGGACTCGCAAGCCAGCGGAACGATCTCGCCCTTCTCGGCGTCATAAGAGGTCAGAGCGTCAAAGAGCTGGTACTCGACCTGAGTGCCCTGGTCCTCCTGGACATTGTAGGGGTCGATGCAGACCGGGTTGTTGATGTAGAAGTTCAGCGTCGAACCGGACTCAGAACCGGAAGCGTCGCCGCCCTTCTTGCCACATGCGGCAAGAAAAGCCATGGAGCTCGCAGCAAGGGTGCCGCCGACAAAGGCGCGACGACCCATAACGGGCTGGTGGAACATAGAATCAGCCATGCCATCCTCCTTATGAGATAGGACAAAGAAATGTTCAGTCGGACACATGTCGAGGCAATCCGATCCGAACCATCAAAACGCCGTCCGTTGCTATGGCTGGTTATGCACAACGGAGCAACGTTTTGCAATACAGTAGCGCATTTTATGCACGATTTGGGGCTAATTCCGGTTAACGGTCGAGAATTTCTTTAGTTGGGCGAAGTATGTGGTGATATTCTGGCTCTGTTACAAGTCTGTAAACAAAAAGGGCCCCGCACATGCGGGACCCTTTTCAAACGTATATACGCCGATGCTTAGTAGCCGACGATGCCCTGCGGGAAGAAGAACATGCACAGGACGACGCACACGGCAAAAACAACGGCCATAATTACCGTCAGGCGATCGAGGTTCTGCTCCATGACGCCCGTGGCAGAGCTGGAGTTATACAGCGAGCTAGCGATCATATCCGAAACGCCGGTGCCCTTACCGGAATGCATCAGGACGAGAATCGTCAGCGCCACGGCAGAGACAGCCCAAACGACAAACAGAAGAATCTGGAACGGACCCATAGATAAGCTCCTTAATAGAACAGTTCAAACTCCAGTACTGTACCACAATCCCCCGCTCTCCCCTACCTGCCACTCAAGGACGGGGCGGAAATGGCAGAAATACCAAAAAGGGGGTTGTCCCGTTGTGGACGACCCCCTTACTAGAAAACGGTATTTGTTTTCTATTAGGCCTCGGTGGCGAGCACGCGGCCCGTCATCTCGGCGGAAGGCTCAATACCAGCCATGGTGAGCATGGTCGGAGCGATATCGGAAAGACGGCCGTCCTCGATACCAGTGAGCTTGGCCTTCTCATCAACGATGATGAACGGCACGCGGTTGGTGGTGTGAGCCGTAAACGGATGCTTAGAACCGTCGGAAGCAACGTCAAACATGTGATCGGCGTTGCCGTGGTCGGCGGTAATCAGCGCAAAGCCGCCCTTGGCGAGAATCGCCGGGACAACCTTGGACAGGGCATCGTCAACAGCCTCGACGGCCTTAACGGCGGCGTCGAAGACACCGGTGTGACCAACCATGTCGCAGTTCGCGAAGTTCACGATGTAGAAATCAGCGCGATCCTCGTTGATGGCGGCGACAAGCTTCTCAGTAACCTCGGGAGCGCTCATCTCAGGCTGCAGATCGTAGGTAGCGACCTTGGGGGAAGCGACGAGCACGCGCTCCTCGCCCTCCTTGGGCTCCTCGATGCCGCCGTTGAGGAAGAACGTCACATGGGCGTACTTCTCGGTCTCGGCGGTGTGCAGCTGCTTCAGGCCGTTGGCGGCGATAACGTCGGCCAGGACGTTCTCGGGGAACGTCTTGGGGAAAGCGACCTCGACGTCAAACGTCGGATCGTACTCGGTCATCGTCACAAAGTGCGAAAGCTTGATCTGCTCGCGCTCAAAGCCGTCGAACTCCTTGTCCGTGAACACGCGGGTCATCTGACGAGCGCGGTCGGGACGGAAGTTGAAGAAGATGGCCGCGTCGCCCTCGTGGATGCCCTCGTTGTGGGCAGCGAAGGGCTCGACGAACTCGTCGCCGCGCGGGTCCTTCTCGTAGTAGGCCTTGATACCGGCAACGGGGTCGGTATCGGCATCGGAAGCGTTGACCATGACGTCGTAGGCGCGCTGGATGCGCTCCCAACGATTATCGCGGTCCATGGCCCAATAACGGCCCGAGACGGTGGCAACGCGAGCGTCGCAACCGGTCTCCTCGGAGATCTTGGCCAGGAAGGCGCAGAACTCACTCATGTAACCGGCACCGGACTGCGGGTCAACGTCGCGGCCATCCATGAAGGCGTGGACGCGAACGGTCTTGACACCGTGCTCGGCAGCCATCTTGACCAGGGCCTCGACGTGGTTCATGTGAGAATGAACACCGCCAGGGCTCATAAGACCCATGAGGTGAAGGGTCTTGCCGTCAGCCTTGACGTCGTCCATAGCCTTGACGAAGACCTCGTTCTTGGCGATGGAGCCATCCTTGATGGCGTTGTTGATGCGCGAAAGCTCCTGGAACACGATACGGCCGGCACCGATGTTGAGGTGACCCACCTCGGAGTTGCCCATCTGACCGTCGGGAAGGCCCACGTCCTCGCCCGAAGCGCCGAGCGTAGTGTGGGGATACTTCTCGTACAGGCTATCAAGGAAGGGCGTCTTGGCAGCGGCGACGGCGTTCTCGCCATCGGCCGGAGCAAGGCCGCAGCCGTCCATGATAATCAGGAGTGCAGGAAGATGACGCTGTGCCATATGTCCTACTCGCCTGCCTTGACGACCATAGAGGCGAAGTCGGCAGCCTTGAGCGAAGCGCCGCCCACGAGGGCGCCGTCAACGTCGGGCTTGGCGACGAGCTCGGCAATGTTGCCGGGCTTGGCGGAACCACCGTACAGGACGCGGATGCCGTCGGCGAGCTCCTCGCCAAACATCTCCTTGAGGGTCTCACGGATAGCGCCGCAGACCTCCTGAGCGTCCTCAGCAGTAGCGGTCTTGCCGGTGCCGATGGCCCAGATGGGCTCGTAGGCGACGACGACCTGCTTGGGGCAGGTGATCTCAAGACCAGCAAGGCCAGCCTTGACCTGGTTCACGACGTGCTCGACATAGGTGCCGGCCTCGCGGACCTCGAGGGACTCGCCGCAGCAGAAGACGGGAACAAGACCGGCGGCAACGAGGGCCTTGGCCTTCTTGTTCTGGTCCTCGTCAGTCTCGTGGAAGTAGTCACGACGCTCGGAGTGGCCGATGATGCAGTAGGTGCAGCCAGCGGACTTGAGCATGTCGCAAGAGGACTCACCGGTGAAGGCACCCTTGGCCTCCCAGTACACGTTCTGTGCACCGAGGGCGATGGGGGCAGCCTGAATGCGGTCATGAACCGTGGTGATGTCGATGGTCGGAGGGCAGACGAGCACCTCGACGCCAGCCGGAACCTCGGGCAGAGCCTGAGCCAGCTCGTCGGCGAGCTTGGCGGCCTCGGCGACGTCGTTGTTCATCTTCCAGTTACCAGCGATAAGAAGGGTGCGATTAGGCATCGAGAAGCGCCTCCACTCCGGGCAGGGCCTTACCCTCGACGAGCTCCATGGAAGCGCCACCACCGGTGGAGATCCAGCTCATCTTGTCGGCCAGGTTGAACTTGTTGACAGCTGCGACAGAGTCGCCACCGCCGATGATCGAGGTGCAGTCGGCCTCGGCGACAGCCTCGGCGATAGCCTGGGTGCCGTGAGCGAAGTTATCGAACTCGAAGACGCCCATGGGGCCGTTCCAGAACACAGTCTTGGCACCCTTGACAGCCTCGGCGTAAAGTTCCTCGGTCTTAGGACCGATGTCCATGCCCTCACGGTCGTCAGGGATAGCGTCGGAAGCGACAACCTCGGGGACAGCGTCCTCACCAAAGTGATCGGCAACACGGTTGTCGATGGGGAGCAGGATCTTGACGCCCTTCTCCTCGGCCTTCTTGAGCATTTCGCCAGCGCGCTCGACCCAGTCCTCTTCCTTGAGAGACTGACCGACGGACAGGCCCTGAGCCAGGAAGAAGGTGTAGGCCATACCGCCACCGATGATCAGGGTGTCAGCAGAGTCGATGAGGTGATCGAGAACGCCGATCTTGGAGGAAACCTTGGAACCGCCGACGATGGCGACGAAGGGGCGCTCGGGCTCGGCGAAGATGCCGGTCAGCGTGTCGACCTCCTTCTCGAGCAGGAAGCCAGCGACGGCAGGCAGGTAAGCGGCGGGGCCCACGACGGAACCCTGGGCGCGGTGAGCGGTGCCGAAGGCATCGAGAACGAAGACGTCACCATAGGAAGCGAGCTTCTTGGCGATCTCGGGATCGTTCTTCTTCTCACGCTTATCGAAGCGGACGTTCTCGAGAACGAGGACCTTGCCCGGCTCGACGGCGGCAACGGCCTCGGCGGCCTTCTCGCCGTAAGTGTCGGCGACAAAGGTAACGTCGAGACCGGAGAGCTCGGCGAGCTTCTTGGCGACGGGCTCGAGGGACAGCTCGGGCTGGAAGCCGGTGCCATCGGGACGGCCGAGGTGGCTCATGAGGATGACGCGAGCGTTGTGCTCAACGAGATAGTTGATGGTGGGCAGGGCAGCCTTGATACGGGTGGTGTCGCCAACGACGCCATCCTTGATAGGCACGTTAAAGTCAACGCGGACGAGAACGCGCTTGCCGTCGACATCGATGTCGCGGACGGTCTTCTTGGTAAAGGCCATGTTTGCTTCTACCTTTCGTACGTGTCTGCCTCCCATTACGGCAGACGATTTCTTATAAAAAGGGCGCGACCCTAGGGTGTAAGCCCTATAAGGCCGCGCCCTTCTTTAGACGCTCAACGAGCTATTCGCTAAAAGCCAAATTAGGCAACGAACTTCTCGAAGTACTTGATGGTGCGGACCATCTGAGAGGTGTAAGAGTTCTCGTTGTCGTACCAAGAGGTGACCTGAACGAGGGTCTGGCCGTTGCCGAGGTCAGAGCACATGGTCTGAGTGGCGTCGAAGATGGAGCCGTGGGTCTCGCCGACGATGTCGCGGGAGACGATCTGGTCCTCGTTGTAGGCGAAGGTATCGGGGATGGTCTCGGCGTAGGCCTTCATGGCAGCGTTGACCTCGTCGACGGTGACCTTCTTGTCAACGACGGCGTAGAGGTTGGTCAGCGAGCCGGTCGGCGTCGGGACGCGCTGGGCGGCACCGATGAGCTTGCCGTTGAGCTCGGGGAGAACCAGGCCGATGGCCTTGGCAGCGCCCGTGGTGTTCGGGACGATGTTCTCGGAGCAGGCGCGGGAGCGACGGAAGTTGCCCTTGCGCTGCGGGCCGTCGAGCGGCATCTGGTCGCCGGTGTAGGCGTGGATGGTGCACATAATGCCGGACTCGATGGGAGCCAGGTCGTTCAGAGCCTTGGCCATCGGAGCGAGGCAGTTGGTGGTGCAGGAAGCAGCGGAGATGATGTTGTCTTCCTTGGTCAGGGTCTTGTGGTTGACGTTGTAAACGATGGTGGGCAGATCGTTGCCGGCCGGAGCGGAGATAACGACCTTGCGGGCGCCTGCGTCGATATGCGCCTGAGCCTTGGCCTTGCTGGTGTAGAAGCCGGTGCACTCGAGGACGACGTCAACGCCGAGCTGGCCCCAGGGCAGATCGGCAGCGTTCGGCATCTTGTAGATGACGATCTTCTTGCCATCGACGACAATGTAGTTGTCCTCGCCTTCGCCCTCATGGAAGTCAACGGTGTGGCCCTGCGCAACATAGTTGCCCTGCGTGGAGTCGTACTTCAGCAGGTGCGCGAGCATCTTGGCGGAGGTCAGGTCGTTGATGGCGACAACCTCGTAGCCCTCAGCGCCGAACATCTGACGGAAAGCCAGACGGCCGATACGGCCAAAACCATTGATAGCAACTTTAACAGACATGGGAATTTCCTCCATTTCATATTACTGCTTTCGCAGTCTTATCATACTGTCAGCACAGGCTCAATCGATACGCCCGTACGGATTTTATTATACTATAACCCCCAGTTAATGTAAACTGGAAATTCTGTCAAAACCCGTAGAATTTTTCTGCAAATTTTTGTGCAAATTCCGTTTTACTGGTAGCTTACCGGGGAATCCACAGGAGCAATGGCCATATAGGTATTGCCCACACCCAGCTCCAGAGGCTCACCGTCCACAGTCTTGAACCAGAAGGGGCTCTCGGCATCGTCTGCGCCCCAGGTAATGGGGATGATCTTGCCGCCGTTGGCATAGTAGCCCTGGCCGCCGGCCTCAAAGTTGGCGGTGTAGTAAATGCCGTCGGTGGTGATGTCGGCCAGCATGACGATCACGTTGGTAAAGGTTTCAGGATCCTGGGTGTCGCCCAGCACCATGGCCTGATCGTACTGGTTGTAGACGTACTTCCCCAGAGCCGCATCATAGACCATGGAGGTGTCCTTGCGGTTGTTGCGGTAGGTGAAGGTCACGGTGACGTTCTCGGCGCTCTCGCCATTCTCCGGAGTCCCGTCCTCCCGGAAGTGCAGATTGTATTCCTTGTCCTCCGGCTGGGTGGTGCGGAAGCCCTTCTCCTGGGCCAGAGCCTCCAGCTGATCGCCCCGGGCGAACAGGCAATGCTCCCAGCCGGATTCGTTCTTAAACAGATATGCTCTGTCCGTATTCCGGAAGGAATAGCCGCTGTCTTTCTGCGTATCGATGTTGAACCGGTCAACACCCAGCTTCTTGGCATGGCCCAGAGCCTGCTCGGAGCCACCTGCATCGAAAATGACGGCATCATAATGCTTGGCGATCTCATTGAACATCGGCCGCACGGACCGGACGGAGCCGATGGCCTCGGACTGGGTAGGATCCGTAAACAGTGCCAGATCCCGGATGATGGAGCCGTTGACCCACATCTCCATGAGAATATCGGCATTCATGGTGCCGTAGTGGGGCAGCGCACCCCGGATATTGCTGATGGACACGGCATAGATGCGGCCGGTGAAGGGTGCGTCCAGAGTCTTGCCGTTCAGGGGGTTGGTGTAGACAGGCGCGGGCTCCGTGGTAGGCTCCTGCGTGGTGGGAGCTTCCGTGGGGGCTTCGGTGGTGGCTGGGGCCGTCGTGGCCGCTTCGGTGGTGGCCGATGCACCTGCACCGGCGCAGCCGCACAGAACCAGAGTCAGGGCCAGCAGCAGGCAAATCATTTTTTTCATTGTTTCGTACCTCTTGTCAATGGAATTATAGGTGTATTCAAAACCGAACGGCTCAGCCTTCGCTGCTCTCCTGGAGAATACCGTCCATGGTCTTGCCAATGGAATAATAGAACACATTGTCCCGG
>ERZ773209.1667-NODE-1667-length-12708-cov-4.785189_pt1 | contig 12708 bp, 7 predicted proteins | sample MGYA00511109_ERZ773209 | MGnify/ENA primary metagenome ERZ773209 (study PRJEB29015, sample SAMEA2737786) | human gut metagenome | biome: human gut; feature: human-associated habitat; material: faeces | place: China | collected 2012 ...
GCTGCGCAAAAATTGAGACTGCTCGTCTCAAGCTCTGCGGCAGCATTTTCGAGAAATTGCTGCATCAAAAAGCGTTTCTATCTGTGTTTGGTTGCTGGAAATTATTTGAAATTGCCGCATGAGAAAGTTGCTGTTTGGATCTGTCGGGTTAAATTTTGAGGAACCCCTTGCAAAACAAGGCAAAACATGCTATGATAAAGTTGTCTGTTCGGCAGACAGCAATTTACCAGAAAAGGAGTATTTTCCCCATGCAGTATGGTTATTTCGATTTAGCAAATAAAGAATATGTCATCACCAAGCCGGACACACCGGCTCCCTGGGCCAATTATCTGGGTTCCCCGGAATATGGCGCTATTATTTCCAATCAGGCTGCCGGATATAGTTTCGTAAAGTCTGGCGCCAATGGAAGAATTTCCCGCTATCGGTTCAATTCCAATATGGCACTTCCCGGACGGTATATCTACCTGCGGGACAATGATACATCTGATTATTGGTCTGCTTCCTGGCAGCCGGTCGGAAAGCCGCTGGACACCTATAAGAGCGAATGCCGCCATGGAACAGCTTACACCATCCTTTCCGCAGAATATGCCGGAATTGCTTCGGAAGTGACGTATTATGTGCCAAACGGCGCAACGCATGAGGTTTGGCGTGCCAAGATTACCAACCGCAGCAATACCGTTCGGCATTTGTCTGCATTTGGATTCGTAGAATTCACCAATGACAACAACTATGAGCAGGATCAAGTGAATTTGCAGTATACCCTCTTCATCACCCGTACCAGCTTTGAGGGCAATAAGATCATTCAGCACATCAATGAAAACAGCGGCAAGGATGCAACCGGTTCCAATCATCTGGAACGGTTCTTCGGTATGGTAGGCGCTCCGGTAACAGCTTATAATGGCAGTTTGGATCATTTCATCGGCCCATACCGCACTTATTCCAATCCCATTGCAGTAGAAACGGGCAAGTGTGACGGCACCATGAATTTCAACGGCAATGCCTGCGGTGCCCTGCAAACAGAACTGACGCTTCAACCGGGTGAAACCAAGGAACTCATCTTCCTCATGGGACAGAAGAACAATCAGGAAGCCACAGAGCTGCTCGCTGCGTATGAACCAGCTGGAAAGGTCGATGCAGAAGTAGAGGAACTCAAGCAGTTCTGGCACAGCAAGCTGGAAAACTTCCAGGTACAGACTCCGTCCGATGCCTTCAATAACATGATCAATGTATGGAATGCCTACCAGTGTTTCATCACCTTTATCTGGTCTCGTGCCGCTTCCTTTGTTTACTGCGGTCTGCGGAATGGATATGGCTATCGGGATACCGTTCAGGATATTCAGGGTATCATCCACCTGGATCCGGAAATGGCTGCCGATAAAATTCGGTTTATGCTGTCTGCACAGGTGGACAACGGCGGTGGGTTACCGCTGGTCAAGTTTGACCACAATGCCGGCCATGAAAATACCCCGGATGACCCGGAATATGTAAAGGAAACCGGACATCCTTCCTATCGTGCGGACGATGCGCTGTGGCTGTTCCCGACCATTGCAAAGTATGTTGGGGAAAGCGGCAATGAGGCGTTTTACGATGAAATCATTGTTTATGCAAACGGCGGAGAAGCTTCTGTTTATGACCACTTGAAGAATGCCATTCGCTTCTCCATGGAACGGCTGGGCGATCACAATATGCCGGCTGGTCTGTATGCAGACTGGAACGACTGCCTGCGGCTCGGCAAACGGGGAGAGTCTACCTTTGTTGCGTTCCAGCTGTATTATGCAATGTCTATGATGCGCAAACTGGCAGAGAAGCGGGGCGATGCTGCCTATGTTACCTATCTGGATCAGGTACAGGCAGAGTTGGGCAAGTCCCTGAGCAAGTGCTGGGATGAAGATCGGTTTATTCGTGGGATTCGGGAAGATGGCGTTGTAGTTGGTGCAAAGAAGGATCCGGAAGCTTCTATGTGGCTGAATCCGCAGAGCTGGAGCGTGATTTCCGGATTTGCTTCCGAGGAGCAGGCAAAGACTGCAATGCAGTCTGTTGCAGAAATTTTGGATACACCATATGGTGCCAAACTGCTGGATCCGCCGTATAAGGATCATTATTTTGACGGTGCACGGATGCATATTTTCAATGCAGATACCAAGGAAAATGGCGGTATCTTCTCGCAGTCACAGGGCTGGCTGATTCTGGCAGAATCCCTGATGGGACAGGGCAACGATGCCTTCCGGTACTTTATGGAAAGTGCACCGGCAGCTATGAACGACCGGGCAGAAATTCGTGTGATGGAGCCCTATGTACACGGGCAGTTTACGGAAGCAACGGCTTCTCCGTATGCAGGACGTTCCCACGTGCACTGGCTGACCGGAACAGCTTCCACCGTTATGGTAGGCTGTGTAGAGGGAATCTGTGGAATGCGTCCAGACGAAGATGGACTGCATATTCATCCGGCAATTCCGTCTGATTGGGATGGCTTTACCATGAAGAAGGTGTTCCGCGGCAAGCAGCTGGAGATTACGGTGAAGAATCCGAACCATGTACAGAGCGGTGTTGCATCTTTGACTTTGAATGGCACTGCAATGGAAGGGGATTACATTCCGGCATCCAAGCTGACTGCCTGCAACCAGATCGAATTGGTTTTGGGATAATTTGCAGCAAAGCACGGATGCAACTGGTTCGTATGATTTAGCATTTACGTGTTCTTGATAAAAAGAAAAAATCTCATGAGAAATTCCCATAAAGGGATCCATTCTCATGAGATTTTCTTTTTATTTTGTTCTTTTTTGAAAACATCATATTTTTTTGCGGAGTGCATATAAATAAGGGATAGTAGGGCATGGGGATGCCATGCCCGGCAGTAATGCTTACATCCATTTGGATCATTTAGAAATGGAGGAATGTTTCTATGCAGTCCAATACACCCAAAACACCGGAGGAATATCGGGAAGAACTGATGCGGATTTATCAAAGCCGCCATCCTGCCTCCCCAGAGCCTGCGCCCGCTCCACAGCCGGAACCGGAACCGCAGCCACCTGCACCGCCTGCCCCGGAACCTATGCCAGAACCGGTACAGCCCCCGGAATTGCCAGAACCGGAGCCTATGCCGGAACCACCTGTACCGCCGGCAGAGCCAGAACCAGAACCAGCGCCTCTTCCCGTGGAACCGGAAGAACCCATGCCGGTTCCTGTAGAGCCGGAGCCCATGCAGCCGCCGGAAACGCCGATGCCTGCCATGGAAGAAGCGGCAGAAGCACCGGAAGAACCGCCGGAGCAGGCAGCTCCAATGGAGCAAATCAGAACCTTGCCGCGTGATTTACCGCCTGGTATGCCGGATGTGCCGCCTGCTGTTCCATCTACTGCGAACGGCTGGCTAAAGGTCATTGTTCGAACGGGCAACAATGCCATGCCGCTTGCCGGCGTAACCATTATGATCAGCAGCCATGATACGGGCACCATGCGTTTGGAACAAGTTGCGATTACCAATGAAAGCGGTGAAACAGAACGGATCCCGCTTCCTGCGCCGGAACTGGCAGAGTCCTTTACACTGGGCGGTGTACCCACCTACAGCATTTATACAGTTTCTGCCTATGCGCCCGGATATTTTCGGCAGGAGAGTACAGATGTTCCGGTATTCCCTGGCATTACCTCTTTGCAGCAGTTCAATCTTATTCCGATGCCGCTGTATGCTGATGGAGAATCGGATACGGCACCACCCTATTCCAATCAAGAACCGCAATTTTAACAGAAGGAGGTGTCTGCCTTGCCGACAGGGGAACCGTTTATTCCGGAAACCATTACTGTTCATTTAGGGCGTCCGAACGAGGATGCACAGGACGTGACCGTTGCCTTTTCCGATTATGTGAAGAACGTTGCATCCAGCGAAATCTACCCGACTTGGCCGGAAGCCTCGCTGCGTGCCAATATCTACGTGATTACGACATTTGCACTCAACCGAATTTATACAGAGTGGTACCGTGCCCGTGGATATGCGTTTGATATTACCAGTTCCACGCAGTATGACCAGAAGTACATATACGGCAGAGAAGTCTTTGAAAATATCAGCCGTTTGGTGGATGAGCAATTCTTTGTATATGTACGCCGAACGGGGACAGTAGAGCCATTGTTTACCGCATTTTGCAATGGAACCACGGTTACCTGTGAGGGACTTTCCCAGTGGGGAACCGTTGATCTTGCCCAGCAGGGAATGGGTGCATACGATATTTTGACGTATTATTATGGAACCGATATTGAGCTGGTACGGGATGCACCCATTCAAAGTGCGACACCGTCTTATCCTGGCTTTCCGCTGGCACTTGGCTATGCCGGAAATGATGTCCGCACCATTCAGGTGCAGCTCAACCGCATTTCACACAACTATCCTGCCATTCCGAAAATTGGCGATGTCAATGGTGATTTCGATTATTATACACAGGATGCCGTGATTGCCTTTCAGGAGATTTTTCAGCTGAATCCAACCGGTGTCATTGATGAGGCAACCTGGTATAAAATTTCCTATATTTTCACCAGTGTCAAACACCTTGCGGAGCTGGATTCGGAAGGGTTGGCGCTGGAGGATGTTGCCAATCAGCATACGGAAACACTCCGCCCCGGCATGCAGGGAGACGATGTACGGTATCTGCAATATTATTTGGCAGTGGTCGGCGCTTATTATGCCAAGGTTCGTCCGGTGGGGATCACAGGATTTTATGGTGCTGAAACAGAAGCTTCGGTGAAATCCTTCCAGCAGGTGTTTGGTTTGCCGCAGACGGGCGTGGTAGATCGCAGAACCTTTTATGACCTGTATCGTGCGTATTTGGGTATTGTGGATTCCATGCCGGTATCGGAAAACACAAAGGAGATCGTGCTGTTTCCGGGGGTTATTCTCCGGGAGGGGATTACCAGTGAGTATGTTCGCATTTTGCAGCAGTACCTGAGCTATATTCACAACACATATCCGGAAGTGGGTGCTGTCAATGCCACCGGTTATTTTGGCCCGATGACGAAACAGTCTGTCATGGCATTTCAGCAGTTGTATGGGCTTCCGGTCAATGGAATTGTAGGGGCAATTACCTGGAATGAGATTGCCGGCCTGTATTCTCAGCTGCTGTTTGGATTTGATAAGCGTCCCTACCAGGCACCGGGCTATACCATACAATAAGGAGGAATGTTCCATGGCGTATCAACTCAATCAAAAACAAGCGCACATTCGGGAATTGCAGCGCTATCTGCATGGCATTTCCTATTTTAATACAGCGATTCCGCATCTTACTGCGGATGGGGTGTACGGAAAAGAAACTGCTATGGCAGTCCGTGCGTTCCAGCAGCAGTATGGGCTGCATCCGACCGGGGAAACCAATCGAGCAACCTGGGATGCCGTTGTACAGCAGTTTCAGCTTTTTGTGACCCAACCGGCAACAGAATTGACCATCTTTCCTGCAAAACTCGGCAGAATTGGGAGCGGAGATGTTGGATTTACGGTGTATGTGGTGCAGGCAATTTTGGAATCCCTGCGTCTGGAGTATGAGAATTTGTTTGCAGTTCCGGTCAATGGAACTTATGGAGCGGAAACCAAGCGTGCTGTGATGCAGTTTCAGCGGGAGAATGGGTTGCGTCCTACTGGGGAAGTCAATGCTGCAACCTGGAACATGCTCGCAGCAGCCATCAATACATTTTCTGGCTAAGAAGCCAAAAAAGAGGAAGCGGTTTGTTATGCGCTTCCTCTTTTTGTATCATCTGGTTTTGAATGCGTCCTATCGAACCTTTGCGCCGCAGGGCAGGGATTCATCTGCAAACAGAACTTTGACTGCGCCGTCTGCACCATCTGCTGCACAAATCATGCCGCAGCTTTCTACACCGCACAGTTTAGCCGGTTTCAGGTTGGCAACCAGCACAATCTTCTTGCCGATCAGGTCTTCCGGTGCATACCATGGTGCAATACCGGAAACCACCTGTCTGCCGCCCATGCCGTCATCCAGCTGTAAGCGCAGCAGTTTCTTGGACTTCTTAACCTTTTCGCAGGCAGTAACCTTTGCAACCCGCAGATCAACCTTTGCAAAAGTTTCAATGTCAATTTCCTCTGCCAGTTCCGGTACGTCGAATGCCGGTTCTTCCGGCTTCTGGTCTGCCGGCAGATTTGCAGAAATGATCTGGTTGAGTTCTTCAATTTCCTTGTCCACATCAATTCTCGGGAACAGGATTTCACCCTTCTGGACGGTAACATCTGCCGGCAGAACACCGAATTGATCCATCTTTTCATAGGTGACATCGGCTTCTGTTGCACCAATCTGCTCCCATACCTTCGGCATGGTGGTCGGCATAAAGGCGCTCAGTGCAGTGGAAATGATCCGGATTACTTCTAAGAGGTGATACAGAACAGTTGCCAGACGCGTCCGGTTGGCTTCGTCCTTTGCCAGAATCCACGGTGCTGTTTCGTCAATGTACTTGTTGGCACGGGAAACAACCTGGAAAATTTCTTCCAGCGCACGGTTCAGCTGGGTACGATCCATATAACCGTCTACGGCTGCCTTCATGCTGCAAGCAGTCTGTACCAGGTCTTCATCAAATTCGCCGGCCTGCCGTTCGGTTGGCAGTGTGCCGCCGAAATACTTTTCCACCATGGCAACGGTACGGGAAACCAAATTGCCGAATCCGTTTGCCAGATCGGAGTTGATCCGGTTGATCATGATTTCATTGGAGAAGGAGCTGTCTGCGCCCAGTGCCATTTCCCGCAGGATGTGGTACCGGATGGCATCTGCGCCGTAACGGTCTGCCAGCACCAGCGGATCTACAACGTTGCCCAGGGACTTGCTCATTTTTTGACCGTTGAAGGTGATCCAGCCGTGAACAGCCAGATGTTTCGGCAGCGGTAGATCTAATGCCATCAGCATAGCGGGCCAAATAATGGCATGGAACCGCATGATGTCCTTTGCAACCATGTGTACATCTGCCGGCCAGAATTTGTCGAAGTCGTTGTATGCTTCGTTCCAGTAGCCCAATGCAGAAATATAGTTGGACAGGGCATCAATCCAAACATAAACAATGTGATTGGTGTCAAAGGTAACCGGAATGCCCCATTTAAAAGAGGTTCTGGAAACGCACAGATCTTCCAGTCCCGGCTTAATGAAGTTGTTCACCAATTCAGTGGCTCTTGTCTTTGGCTGCAAGTAATCGGTTTCAGTCAGCAGCTTTTCAATGCGGTCTGCAAACGGAGAAAGCTTGAAGAAGTACGCTTCTTCCTTGGCTTCCACAACAGGGCGGCCGCATTCCGGGCACTTGCCGTCGATCAGCTGGGACTCAGTCCAGAAGCTTTCACAAGGCGTACAGTACTTTCCGGAATATTCCCCTTTATAGATGTATCCCTTGTCGTACAGTGCTTTGAAAATTTTCTGTACGGTTTCTACGTGGTAGTCATCGGTGGTACGGATGTAACGGTCGTAGCTGATGTTCATACGGTTCCAAAGACCTTTGAAGATTGCTACGATTTCATCGACATATTCCTTCGGGGTGACACCCTTTTCGGCTGCCTTCTGTTCAATTTTCAGGCCGTGTTCATCAGTTCCGGTCAGAAACAGAACATCATAGCCCTGCATGCGGCGATACCGTGCAATGGAATCGCACGCTACGGTTGTATAGCAATGTCCGATATGGGGATTCCCGGACGGATAATAGATTGGGGTGGTAATATAATATGGTTTTTTTGACATGCTCCAAATCCTCCTAATCAAGCGCACCCATTGGTGCGAAATTGGTTATCTATTATTATACTGCATTTTTCTGTGTTTGTCCACGTCTTTTTTGAATTTTTCCAAAAACGGCACCCAGATCTTGGACTTTATGGACTTTTATTGGAAAAAATCCGAAAAAAATTTTCAAAAAGCCTAGCAATGCAGAAAAAAGTGTGCTATAATAGGAACTGTAACAGATGCGGATACAGTTGTATCTGCTGACCGGATTCTATCGTCCTCCATGTACGATGGAAGCCGAATAATTGATAAAGAGGGTTTTGCACCATGGAAATCAAGTATTCATTGACAAAAACACCAAAGGAAAAGCCGAAGGATGAGAGTAAGCTTGGATTCGGTCATATCTTTACCGACCATATGCTGATTATGCCGTATACAGCAGGACAGGGCTGGCACGATCCGGAAATTCGTCCGTATGGCCCGATTGAACTGAGCCCGGCTTCTATGTGTCTGCACTATGGTCAGACTGTTTTCGAAGGCTTGAAGGCATACCGCACCGCAGAAGGCAAGGTACAGCTGTTCCGTCCGGAAGAAAACTTCAAGCGTCTGAATCGTTCCAATGAGCGTCTGGTGATTCCGGAACTGCCGGTTGACCTGGCCATGCAGTGTTTGATGGCATTGCTGGAAGTGGAAAAGGATTGGGTTCCGCATCAGGAAGGCGCTTCTTTGTACATTCGTCCGTTTATCATTGCTGCCGATCCATATCTGGGCGTTCGTCCGGCTGATCAGTACTACTTCATGATCATCCTGTCTCCGTCCGGTGCATACTATGAATCCGGTCTGAATCCGGTTAACATCTATGTAGAAGATCACTATGTTCGAACCGTTCGTGGATGTATGGGTTATGCCAAGACAGGCGGTAACTATGCAGCTTCCCTGCACAGCCAGGATGATGCCCACAACCAGGGTTATTCTCAGGTGCTGTGGCTGGACGGCGTAGAGCAGAAGTACATCGAAGAAGTTGGCGCAATGAACATCTTCTTCATCATTGACGGCGAATTGGTTACACCGTCCCTGGAAACCGGCTCCATTCTGTCCGGTATCACCAGAAAGTCTACCATTGAGCTTTGCAAGAGCTGGGGCATGCCGGTTTCAGAACGCCGCATCACCATTCAGGAAATTGCAGATGCTTATGATGCTGGGAAACTGGATGAAGTATTCGGCACCGGTACAGCTGCTGTTATTTCTCCAGTTGGTCACCTGAAGTGGGAAGACAAGGTTATGGAGATCAACAACAATAAGATTGGACCAATCTCTCAGAAGATCTATGATACACTCACTGGTATTCAGTGGGGCACGCGTCCGGATCCGTTCGGCTGGATTGTTCCTGTTAAATAAAAGAAAACAGATTCATAGCGAGTTGCATGCAGCGCATGTTGTGTGCAAAACCGTACGAAAAAGGTAAGGGTTTTAGAAAGCCTGCCCGTAAGAAGGGATGCGGGTAGGCTTTTTTTATGAGATTTTTAAGAGAAAAGAATTGGGAAAGGATATTTGAAAAATGAATAAAAGTACCATGCAGAATCTGCGCAGGAATGCGCGGTCGATGGCGTTTGGGAGTCCGTATGCAGAAGGTTTGCTCTGTTTTCTGTGTTTCGCTGTCGTCATTTATGCTCTATTTCGACTGCATCAGCCCATCCAGGAGATAATATCCGGGCATGATTCCGCATACCATTATCTGCGGATTGATGCCACTGCGGAAAATTTACGGAACGGCACGCTTTTTTCCGGCGTGGATTACCTGTTCCTGAATGGAGCCGGCTATGCCAGTTCTGCGGCATATCCCGACTTTTTTCTGCTGATTCCGGCTTGTCTGCGCCTGTTGGGGGTTGGCATCGGAACCACAATGTCGGTTTATTTGCTGCTTTGTGATTGTGCAACGTATTTGACGATGTTCCTCTGCGGAAGAGCCTGCACCAAAAGTGCAGTGGGCGGAACCATTGCGGCAGTTGCCTACACACTCTGCCAGTACCGAATGGATAATATTTTTATCCGGCTGGCATTGGGCGAGGTACAGGCGCTGATTTTCTGGCCATTGATTTTGTATGGATTGTATGACTTGATATTCGAAGACTTTCGAAAACCGTATGTATTGGGGATTGGCTTTGTCGGGATGCTGCTAAGCCATGTCATTTCAACAGTTTTTGCATTTGCGCTGAGTGTATTGCTGGCAGTCCTCTTCTTCTATCGGTTGCTTCGGCAGCCAAAAAAGCTGCTCAAGCTGCTGCTGACGGCGGTTGCCGTTCTGGCAGTGACAGCGTTCTATTGGATTCCGCTTCTGGAGTTAAAGGGATCCTGTGATCTGGGTTTGGATCATCCGGCATTCTATGCTTCCAATTACCCATTAGAATTTTATAATGTATTCCGGGATTTGTATACCGGGGCAGACGGCCCGAGTCTGGGTATCGTGCTGTTTCTGCTTTGCCTGCTGCGTGTCTTTCTGACGAAGCGCTCTCCGGCTTATCAGGCATTTCCTATGCAATGCGCCTCCGATCGGTCTGCCAGTGTGCGGACAGCTGCGGATGTATTTGCCTTGCTTGGCGTATTTTTTGCCGTTTTTACAACCAAATTGGTACCATGGAAAAAGTTGGCAAAGTATCTGGATTTCATGCAGTTCCCTTGGCGGCTGTTTGGGCCGGTCAGCGCGTTGCTGGTGCTTGCCGGTGCGATTTATCTGTTTTATTTGCTGTCGTTTACCAAGGCAAAAAAGCTGGGTTTGGTGGCAGCAGTTGCGGCCTTTTTCTTGTGCTTTCTGATTCATATGGATCGTTTAACGATTACACGGTTAGGCGTCTATCAGGATGATTACTTTGCCAGTCAGGCAGATCCAACCTTTTCGATTGGCATGTCTGAGTACTTACCCATGGCGGCTCGAAACGATGGAGATGCCATGCGTGCCAGAACCGATGTCCTGACGCTGGACGATACCATTACTTGCTCCTTTGAACGGAATGCCAATGAACTGCACTTTACCACACCGGAGGACGACGCCAAAACCGCAGAAGTGCCGTACATCTGGTACAAAGGGTATGAGGCAGTGGATGAGACTGGCGCAGAGCTGCCGGTTACGATGTCCGATCATGGCTTTGTTTCGGTGGAACTGCCGGGCGGTGTGCACGAGATTACCGTCACGCATCATGCAACGCCTGTTCGTGTAGCTTGCAATGTTGCTTCACTGCTGGCAGTAGCGGCTCTGCTGGGATTGGCAGGCTTGCATCGTTTTCGGAAGCCGCCGAAGCCGTGTGTGTTGGTACAGGATCGCAGTTCCACAGAGGCAGCGGAGTCTGTTCAGCAGCCGGAAAAACAGGAGGAGCAGGCGGATGCGCCCCAAGAAGCACAGGCATCGTCAGAAAATCAGTCAAAGGAGGAGCCGACATGTTAAAAGTAAAACGGGCAGAACTTCCGGGAAAGCTGGAGGTTTGGGTTAGAAATATCATCTGTGCATTTGCACTGGTAATTTTGGGCTTTTGTCTGATTGAAAGCTTTATGCATACCATGGAGCTTCGAAAATCGGACGAAGCCTTTGAGGGAATCATTTACCACAGCGATAACTTCTTGGTCAATGCAATTTGCATTGCCGTTGTTCTGCTGTTGGTTGCGCTTGTCATTCCGTATTTAGAAAAAATACCCATTGGGATTCAAATGGGTGTATTGGCGGCGGTGACAATTACACTCGGTTCCATCTGGGTGCTGTCCTCACAGAGTGCGCCGACAGAAGATTCCTTTATGGTTACCAATGCGGCACGGATGGCATCCGAAGGCGATTACAGCTTTATGAGTGACCGCTACTTCAGCAATTATTCCTTTCAGCTTGGATTTGTGTTATACTGCGAATGCTTTATGCGCCTATTTGGGCCGCATGATACGCTGCTGTACTTTGAGTTTATCAATGTGGTTTTGCTGGCAGCTGCTTACATGGGCTTGATTCTGATTCTGCGCCGTCTGTTCCACAGCAAGCGCATTCAGACCATTGCTTGTTTGACTCTGCTGTTCTGCATGCAGCCCATTTTGTTCTCCGTATTCATTTATGGAGTCATTCCTGGTATTACATTTGCCATTTATGCTGTTTTGTGTGAGATTCTTTATTTCCAGAGTGAAAAGAAAATCAAGTATCTCTGGGCAGCGTGCTCTGCCGTTTGTATTGCGCTTGCCGCCATGGTCAAACTGAACAATTATATTATTTTAATTGCCATGGTGATGATGGCGCTGATCAAACTCGTTCAGCGAAGAAAACTGTCGGATTTGATTTATATTGTGGTAGCTGTTTTGTTAACCTTGAGCATCAATTCGTCTGTTTGTAAGTTGTATGAAGCACGCAGTGATACGAAATTGAATGATTCACTTCCGATGATCTCCTATGCAGTCATGGGGCTGAATTATCCTTATAATGTGGTGGGCTGTACCGCAGCCGGCTGGTATAACGGTTCGTATACGCTCGGCAACTTTGAAAGCCACAATTATGATGCTAAGGAAGCAGCGGCTGCCTCCAAGGAACAGATCAAGGAGCGTCTTTCCTATTTTGCGCATCATTATCAGGAAACCAACGACTTCTTCTATGAAAAGAACATGTCGCAATGGAACGAACCGACCTATGCAAGTATCTGGATCAACATTGTGCGAATCAAGTACCAGGAGGTTGGAAAGATTGCCACCTATGTTTGCGATACAGCGCCAGAGAAAACCACGCAGTATATGAATGTTTATCAGCTGCTGATTTTCTTGGGTGCATTTGCCGGTGTGTTCTGCTGCTGGAAAAAGAAGGACGTATTTTGTTCCTGTTTCCTTTTGATTATCGTAGGCGCCTTCTTCTATCATATGATATTCGAGGGAAAATCGCAGTATATTTTGCCGTACTTCCTGTTGCTGTGCGGATTTTCTGCGGTCGGCATGGACTTCCTCAGTAAAAAGGTGGAGGCGATTCTGCCGAAGCGGGGCAAAAAGAAACAAGCACAGCTTGTAACAGATACAAAAC
>ERZ773209.1668-NODE-1668-length-12708-cov-3.498775_pt1 | contig 12708 bp, 14 predicted proteins | sample MGYA00511109_ERZ773209 | MGnify/ENA primary metagenome ERZ773209 (study PRJEB29015, sample SAMEA2737786) | human gut metagenome | biome: human gut; feature: human-associated habitat; material: faeces | place: China | collected 2012 ...
CGGAGGCGTGTTTGTAAGCAATAACGACGAGATAGCCTCAAAGCTGTCTTCCGTTCGTGCGCTTAAAGCCGCTAAAGAGGCGGACAGACCGCTTGTTACGGTATGTTCAGCCTGCCATAATGTTATCAAACAGACAAATTATCAAATAACGAATGATGAAACGTTCAGAAACCGCGCTAACCTGTACCTTGCGCAGGATAAGGAAAAAAGAGAGCCGTATTCGGGCGAGACAAAGGTTATGCACTACTTTGAGCTTTTGCGTGATGTTGTAGGTTTTGATAAAATTAAAGAAAAGGTCGTAAATCCCTTAACGGGCAGAAAAATTGCAGCTTATTACGGTTGCTTGCTCTTGCGCCCCGGCAAGGTAATGGCGTTTGACGACCCCGAAAATCCGAAAATTATGGAGGATTTTATAAGGGCATTGGGCGCAGAACCCGTAATTTACCCTTACAGAAACGAGTGCTGCGGCGGTTATGTTGCGCTTGAAGACCCAGAGAGCGCCAGACGCAAAAGCAACGCCGTTACAAGCAGTGCTGAAAACCACGGTGCGGAGCTGGCGGTTACCGCCTGTCCGCTTTGCAAGTACAATTTGGTGCATAACGGCAGCAATATACCCGTTGTGTACTTTACCGAATTATTAGCCGAGGCGTTAGGCGTAAAGGAGGATACAAATGCCTGATAAAAAAGAGCTTTTAAAGGAGCAGGTTATAAGGGCAAGCGGCGTTAATCCGCTTAAATGTATGCGCTGCGGCAAATGCTCGGCAACATGTCCGTCATATGAAGTAATGGAATACCATCCGCATCAGTTCGTTTATATGGTGGAAAAAGGGAATATTGAACCCCTGATGCAGTCTGAATCAATTTATAAATGCCTTTCTTGCTTTGCTTGTCTGGAGCGGTGTCCAAGAAATGTGGAACCAGCAAAACTGGTAGAAGCAGTGCGTCTGGCAGTGATTCGTCAGCAAGGACAGAACCATCTGAAGCCGGAACAGATTCCTGCAATGCTGGATGAAGATCTTCCGCAGCAGGCAATTGTCAGTGCATTCAGAAAATACAGCAAATAAGGAGGCATAGGCAATGCAGAGAATTGGTGTTTTTGTATGCCACTGCGGTACGAATATTGCGTCAACTGTTGATGTAAAAACGGTCGCAGAAACACTGGGAAAAGAACCGGCTGTTGTATTTGCAACCGATTATCCGTACATGTGTTCTGAGGCAGGACAAAACATAATCAAGGAAGCAATCAAAGAACAGCATCTGGATGGTGTTGTTGTATGTTCTTGTTCTCCGAGAATGCACGAAGCAACGTTCCGGAAGGCAGTTGCAGCTGCGGGCTTGAACCCGTATATGCTGGAAGTTGCCAACATCAGAGAACAGTGCTCTTGGATTCACAAGAACAAAGAAGAAGGTACTGCAAAGGCAATTGTACTCGGACGTGCAGCCATTGCAAAAGTACAGCTGAATGCACCGCTGATCGCTGGCGAAAGCCCGGTTGTAAAGCGTGCATTGGTCATCGGCGGCGGTATTGCTGGTATTCAGACGGCTCTGGATATTGCAGAAGCTGGCTATCCGGTTGACATCGTAGAAAAAGAACCGACCATCGGCGGTAAGATGACACAGATCGATAAGACATTCCCGACACTGGACTGCTCTTCTTGTATCTTAACTCCGAAGATGGTAGAATGTGCACAGAACGAAAACATTACCATTTATTCTTACAGCGAAATCGAAGCAGTCACCGGCTTTGTCGGCAACTTCAGCGTAAAGATTCGCCGGAAGAAGCGGTATGTTGATGAAACAAAGTGTACAGGATGTGGAATCTGTACCGAAAAGTGCCCAGTTAAGAATGTACCGAGTGCATATGACTTGGGTCTGAAGAACCACCGTGCAATTTACATTCCGTTTGCACAGGCAATTCCGAATGTTGCTGTCATTGATGGCGATTACTGTAACAAGATTCAGAAGGGCAAGTGCGGCGTTTGTGCAAGATTCTGCTCGGCTGGTGCAATCAACTATGAACAGGAAGATCAGATTGTAGAAGAAAAGTATGGTGCAATCATTGCAGCAACTGGCTACAATCCGATTTCTCTGGATGGTTATGATGAATTTGCTTATTCTCAGAGCCCAGATGTTATTACATCTCTGGAACTGGAGCGTATCATGAATGCAGCAGGTCCGACAAAGGGACATCTGGAGCGTATGTCAGACCATAAAGCACCAAAGAAAATGGTATTTGTACAGTGTGTCGGCAGCAGACAGTCCGGCGATGCAACCCATGGCGGCTGCGGTAAGGAATACTGCTCTAAGATTTGCTGTATGTATACGGCAAAGCACGCAATGCTGTGTCGTGAAAAGTATCCGGATACCGATGTCTATGTATTCTACATCGACGTTCGTACACCGGGCAAGAACTACGATGAATTCTATCGGCGTGCAGTAGAACAGTACGGCGTACACTATATTAAGGGTATGGTCGGAAAGGTTTCTCCGCAGGCAGATGGTTCTCTGATGGTTCAGGCTTCGGATCTGCTCTCCAACGAACAGCTGCACATCAAGGCAGATATGGTCGTTCTGGCAGCTGCAATTGAACCGGATAAGACAGCTCGTCCGCTGGCAACCATGCTGACAGCAAGTATGGATACCAACGACTTCTTCACAGAAGCACACGCAAAGCTGCGTCCGGTAGAATCTCCAACCGCTGGTGTATTCCTGTCTGGTGTCTGCCAAGGCCCGAAGGATATTCCGGAAACAGTTTCTCAGGCAAGTGCGGCTGCTGCAAAGGCACTTGGTCTGTTGGCAAAGGACAAGCTCTCTTGCAATCCGTGTGTTGCACACTCCAACGAAATGATGTGTAATGGCTGCTCCAGCTGTGCAAATGTTTGCCCGTATGGTGCAATTACATATTCGGATAAGGACTTCAGCAGAAGAAAAGATGGTTCTATGATTCGCCGTGTCGCATCTGTCAATGAGGCAGTTTGTCAGGGCTGCGGTGCATGTACTGTTGCATGTCCGTCCGGTGCAATGGATTTGAAGGGCTTCTCGACCAGTCAAATTATGGCGGAGGTAGACGCAATATGCAAGTAAATAATGAATTCAAGCCGAAAATCGTTGCTTTTTGCTGCAACTGGTGTTCTTATGCCGGTGCAGATTTGGCAGGTACGAACCGTGCGAATTATCCGGCAGATGTAAAGATCATTCGAGTACCATGTTCCTGCCGTGTCAATCCGATTTTCATTCTGCGGGCATTTCAGCGTGGTGCAGATGGTGTCATCCTCTGCGGATGCCATCCGGGTGACTGCCACTATACCACTGGTAACTACTACGCACGTCGGAGAATGACCATGCTCTTCTCGATGTTGAATTACCTCGGAATTGAAAAAGAGAGAACCAGAGTAGAATGGGTTTCCGCTGCAGAAGGTGCAAAGTTTGCAGAAACCATGAATGAGTTTACAGAAACCATTCTCAAGCTGGGCGAAAATAAGAGATTGGAGGATCTGAGATGCAAGAAGTAATGATAGAACGTGCTTGTGCCTTGCTGGCAGACGGTACGGTATCTCGTGTACTGGGCTGGAAAAACGGTGAGTTTGCATACGATCCTACACCGGCTGTATTTGATTCTGCAGAAGCACTGCAAAAGGCGTTTGTATATAATGATTTCTGTGCCAGCAATTTGTCAAAGTATTTGATCAAGCTGTCTCGTGCAGAAGGAAAAACTTTGATTTTTGTAAAACCTTGTGATTCTTATAGCTTGAACCAGTTGCTGACAGAGCACCGGGTAAAGCGGGAATCCATCTATGTCATCGGTGTTCCGTGTGATGGCAAGGTAAGTGAAAATAAGATTCGGGAAAATGGTGTAGAAGGTGTAACCAGCATCACAACAGAAGGAGAAACAGTTACTGTTCACACGCTGTATGGTGACACCGCTTTCCAGAAAACAGATATTATGGATGATCGCTGCATCACTTGCAAGAGCAAGAAGATTGTAATCAGTGATGAAATCCTGGGCGAAAATGGTGAAGTAGATGCAGACAGCAAGCGGTTCGATCAGGTGGCACAGCTGGAAGCCATGACACCGGACGAACGGTATGCATTCTGGCAGAAGGAATTGTCCAGATGTATTCGCTGCAATGCTTGCCGGAACGTATGTCCTGCATGTAGCTGTGAGAATTGTGTATTCGACAATCCGAAGTCTGGTATTTCCCAGAAAGCCGCAGCAGACTCCTTCGAAGAGAATATGTTCCATATTATTCGTGCATTCCACGTTGCAGGACGTTGTACCGACTGTGGAGAATGTTCGAGAGTATGTCCGCAGCACATTCCGCTGCATTTGCTGAACCGGAAGTTCATCAAGGATATCAATGAACTGTACGGTGAATATCAGGCTGGTGCAGAAGCTGGCAGCCGCAACCCGCTGATCAGCTATACACAGGAAGACTGCGAACCCAGCATTGTATATGAAAGGGAGGGCGGCAAGTAATGAAAAAGCTTTCTTTGGCAAAATTGGATGATTTGTTTGCAGCAGTTGCCGCAACACAGTCCCTGTACCTGCCGGTAGATGACGGCAAAAAGGGTGCAACCTATAAGAAATGGGAAACTGGTACACAGTACAGCCGTGCAACCAATACGGTACGCAGTGCAAAAGACTTCTTCTTTCCGCAGGTAGAGCAGATGGCTGCTTTCAAAATGGAAGGCAAGAAAATTGAAGTAGAAGATATCCGCTCAGAGAAGGAAGATTTCGTTATTTTTGGCGTGCGCGCTTGTGACGCAGCAAGTTTCCCGATTCTGGATAGCGTTTACCTGGCAGATCCGATTGATACCTTTTATGCAGAAAGAAGAAAGCACGGCTTGATTATGACCATGGCTTGCAATCGTCCGACGGAAACTTGTTTCTGTTCTGCATTTGGCATTGATGCATCTGCACCGGCTGGCGGAGATGTTACCTGCTGGATGACAGACAGCGATTTGCTGTTGCAGGCAAATACCGAAAAGGGAACTGCTTTTTTGAATGCGTTGGATCTGCTGGAAGATGCCGCAGATGATGCCGCAGAAGAAACCAAAAAGGCCATTCAGGGAATTTTGGAAAAGCTGCCGCTTGCTGGTTTGTCTACCGATGCCTTTGGCGGTGATAAGCTGAAGGAACTGTTTGATTCCGATAAGTGGGAAAGCCTGTCAGAATCTTGTTTGGCATGCGGTACTTGTACCTTTGTATGTCCGACTTGTCAGTGTTATGACATTCGGGATTATGACACCGGACACGGCATTCAGCGGTTCCGCTGCTGGGATAGCTGTATGTATTCCGACTTTACGCTCTGTGCACACGGCAACACAAGACCGACACAGATGCAGCGCTTCCGTCAGCGGTTTATGCATAAGTTGGTTTACTATCCGGCAAATAACAATGGAACCTTCGGTTGCGTAGGCTGCGGAAGATGTATGCGCAGCTGCCCGATTTCCATGAATATTGTGAAAGTAATGAAAGCATTGGAGGGAGAGGCATAATGAAGGAAGAAGCTTTGATTCCGAAGATTGGTGTGGTAACAGACATTCGTACGGATACTCCTGATGTAAAAACCTTCCGTGTAGTAGGTTTGGACGGTAAGAAGGTATTTGAACATATTCCTGGTCAATGTGCAATGCTTTCGATTCCGGGTGTCGGAGAAGGTATGTTTTCCATTACCTCTTCTCCAACCAATGAAGCCTTTATGGAATTCAGCATTAAGAAGTGCGGCTGCCTGACCAGCTGGCTGCATATGATGGAACCCGGTCAGGAAATTACCATTCGTGGGCCATATGGAAACGGATTCCCGGTTGATACCGTGCTCAAGAAGCAGAATCTGATTTTCATCGCCGGCGGTATTGGTCTTGCTCCGCTTCGTTCCGTTATCAACTATGTACGGGATAAGAAAGAGGATTATGGAAACGTCCATATCATCTACGGTTCCCGTTCCGCAGATGACCTGGTTGACTATCAGGAAATCATCGATGAATGGATGGCAGATGAGAATGTTCGAGTAGATTTGACCATCGACCGGGAACAGGAAGGCTGGGACGGCCACGTTGGTTTCGTTCCAAACTTCGTAAAAGAACTGAACCCAGATTTGAACAGTACCGTTTTGATCTGCGGACCTCCCATCATGATCAAGTTTACATTGGCCGGCTTGAAAGAACTTGGCTTTAACGAAACACAAGTTTTCACCACCATGGAACTTCGTATGAAGTGTGGAATTGGAAAGTGCGGTCGATGCAATATTGGAAATAAATATGTCTGCAAGGACGGTCCGGTATTCCGCTATGATCAACTGGGCGAGCTTCCGGATGAATATTAATGGAAAAGGAGAATGATCATGGAACAGATGGTAAATGTTTTCATTATGGGCAAAAAGTACGAGGTACCTGCCAGCCTGACCATCATGGGTGCGTTTGAGTACGCTGGCTATAAACTGATTCGTGGCTGTGGCTGCCGAAATGGTTTCTGCGGTGCCTGTGCAACTGTATATCGTGTAAGAGGAGACCGGGAACTGAAGGTTTGCCTGGCATGTTCTACACAGGTTGAGGAAGGTATGACACTGACACAGCTGCCGTTCTTCCCGCTGATTAAGGAAACTTATGATATTGAAGAAATTCGTCCGACTGAACAGATTATGATGGAGACCTATCCGGAAATCTATTCTTGTATCGGTTGTAATTCCTGTACCAATGCCTGTACACAGGGTCTGAACGTTATGCAGTACATTGCCTATGCACAGCGTGCAGAATATGAAAAGTGCGCAGAAGAGTCTTTCGACTGCGTAATGTGCGGCTGCTGCTCCACACGCTGCCCGGCTGGAATTTCCCATCCGCAGGTTGCAATGCTGGCAAGACGTCTGAACGGAAAGTACATTGCACCGGAATGCAAGCACCTGAAAGATCGGGTAGAAGAAATTGAAAGCGGTAAGTGCGAAGAAGCAATCCAGGCTATGATGGCATTGGATGATGCTGCAATCCGTGAAAAGTACAATACAAGAGAGATCGAAAAGTAAGGGGAGGAACTGCAAATGTATACAGAAGAAATGCTGGAATCCATTAAAAAGGTGGAAGCTGCAAGAGAAGCAAATGCAGCTTTGGAACCCAGAAGAATGACAGCAGAGGAAAAGGACGAACTCCTGGCAACCTATCATCCGGACTATCGGGATGATCAGTTTGGTATTTTGCAGGTCGGCCCGAATAAGGGTGAAAAGGCACCGAAGGAACTGATTACTCTGCTGCAGGGCAAGAGCCGTGTTCTGGATCAGCGTCCAGATCTTTCCTGCCCGGATTATGAGACCGATGTTCTGATCATCGGCGGCGGCGGCGCTGGCGCATCTGCTGCAATTGAAGCAGATAAGGCTGGCGAAAAGGTTATGATCGTAACCAAGCTGCGAATCGGTGATGCAAACACCATGATGGCAGAAGGTGGTATTCAGGCAGCTGATAAGCCGAACGATTCCCCGGCACAGCACTTCCTGGATGCATATGGCGGCGGACATTTCGCTGCAAAGAAGGAACTGGTTTACAAGCTGGTTACCGATGCACCGATTTGTATTAAGTGGCTGAATGACCTGGGCGTTGAATTCGATAAGGACGCAGAGGGCAATATGATTACCACACACGGCGGCGGTACTTCCAGAAAGAGAATGCATGCTGCAAAGGACTATTCCGGTGCAGAAATCATGCGGACACTGAGAGATGAAGTTCTGAACCGTCAGATTCCGGTTATCGACTTCACTTCTGCAATTGAACTGATCCTGGATGACAAGGGACAGTGTGCAGGCGCTGTACTCCAGAATATGGAAACGGGTGAGATTCTGATTGCAAAGGCAAAGGTTGTAATTGTTGCAACTGGCGGTGCAGGCAGAATGCACTATCAGGGCTTCCCGACTTCAAACCACTACGGTGCAACAGCAGATGGTTTGGTACTGGCATATCGTGTTGGTGCAAAGCTGCTGTATCAGGATACCTTGCAGTACCATCCGACTGGTGCAGCATTCCCAGAACAGATCTTTGGTGCACTGGTAACTGAAAAGGTACGTTCTCTGGGTGCAAAGCTGGTTAATGTAAACGGCGAAGTTTTCATGCATCCGCTGGAAACACGTGACGTTGCAGCTGCTTCTATCATTCGGGAATGTAAGCGTGGCAATCAGGTCAATACGCCGGAAGGACAGGGCGTATGGCTGGATACACCAATGATCGAACTGAAGAATGGCGCTGGTACCATTGAAAAGAGAATCCCGGCTATGCTGCGGATGTTTGGAAAATATGGTATTGATATTCGGAAACAGCCGATTATCGTATATCCGACCCTGCACTATCAAAACGGTGGTGTAGACGTAGATGTGACAAGTGAAACTAACGTACCGAACCTGTTTGTTGCCGGTGAGGCTGCTGGTGGTGTACACGGCAGAAACCGTCTGATGGGTAACTCTTTGCTGGATGTTATCGTATTCGGTCGGAATGCTGGTGTGCATGCAGCTGCTAAGGCAAAGACTGTAACAGTTGGTAAGTTGACCTTGGATCATGTTGACCGCTTCCAGAAGGAACTGGATGAGGCCGGAATTACTGCGACAGCAGTTTCTCCGATGCTGCTGCCGGATTATACCAGAAAAGTAAAATAAGTCGGTATAAAACAAGTTGTAAGCAGGGTACGGAGTGTGACCATTCCGTACCCTGTATTTTTTAATTATGAGAGGATGAAGAAAAAGTGGATCAATTCAATCAGTGGATCGAAACCATAGACGGCTGGGTATGGGGAATCCCGCTCATCGTGTTGATTATGGCATGCGGAATCTGGCTGACCATTCGAGTCGGTGCTCTGCAAATTCGTCACCTTGGAAAAGCGCTGAAATTTATGGTGAAAAATGAAGAGGACGGCGAAGGAGAAGTGACGAGCTTTGGTGCATTGTGTACCGCTCTTTCTGCGACCATCGGAACAGGAAACATCGTAGGGGTTGCAACGGCATTGGTTGCAGGCGGCCCGGGCGCACTGTTCTGGATGGAAATTGCAGCTCTTTTGGGAATGGCGACTAAGTATGCAGAAGGATTCCTGGCCATTAAATACCGAACAGTGGATAAAAATGGACAATACCTGGGCGGCCCATTCTATTACATTGAAAAAGGAATGGGTGCACGTTGGAAGTGGTTGGCAAAATTATTTGCATGCTTCGGCGTGTTGGCTGGTCTACTTGGAATTGGTACCATTACGCAAATCAACGGAATTACTTCTGCTGCCAACAATTTCTTTGACCCGAACGGAGAACATGTTCTGTTTCATCTGTTTGGACAGGACTATACCATTGCCACTGTTGTAGCAGGACTGTTTGTAACACTGTTTGTTGCATTGGTTGTAATTGGCGGCTTAAAGCGTATTTCAAGCGTTTCGCAGATTGTTGTTCCGTTTATGGCAGTTCTTTACATTCTGTTCTGTTTGATCTTAATTGTTTGCAATATCACAAAAATTCCTGCTGCGGTTGTAGAAATCGTAGAAAGTGCATTTGGTGTACGGCAGATTGCCGGCGGTGCATTGGGAACGATTATGGTTGCCATGCAAAAGGGTGTTTCCAGAGGAATTTTCTCCAACGAAGCTGGTTTGGGTTCTGCGCCAATTGCAGCAGCTGCTGCAAAGACTAAGGAACCGGTTCGTCAGGGTTTGGTTACTATGACCGGTACTTTTATTGATACCATCGTAGTTTGTACCATGACTGGTCTTTCGATCGTTTTGGCTGGAAGCTGGGATAAGGGCTTAGAAGGTGTTGCAGTTACAATGGACGCCTTCCAGAACGGCTTGCCATTCCCAAATGGATTGGCTTCCTTTATTTTGATGCTTTGCCTGATTTTCTTTGCTTTTACAACAATTTTGGGCTGGAGCTATTATTCAGAACGTTGTCTGGCTTATCTGACCGGCTCTCATAAGACTGTTACCTTGGTTTATCGTTGGCTGTATATTGCAGCAGTCTTCATTGGGCCTTATTTGACGGTAGAAGCTGTTTGGAACATTGCGGATATCTTCAATGGATTGATGGCAATTCCGAACATCATTGCATTGCTGGCGTTGTCCGGTATTATTGCTGCCGATACGAAAGCATATTTCCGAAGCGGTGCACATAAACTTGCCAAATAAAGACAAACAATCTGCCATGCTTTTTCATTGCATGGCAGATTATATTTTAAAGGAAAAAAGAAATCCTAAGGAGCAGATAATATGCAGTATAAAATCTTAAACATTTATGAAGAGGATTATGGCTGTGAAGGGGTTCCGGAAGGACAGGAGCCAATGTGCCGTGTTCAGATTCAGGACGAGAAAGGTACAGAACAGTGGATTTCGATTGCCGATCGTGTGTTACGGGAACAGAACTTGCAGGAAGGCGATTTCATAGAATGGAAGGAGGGAATTTGATGCAGTATCAAGTGGAAGCACAGCGTATTTATTATGCCGATCCAAGCGGGACGGTTTTAGCGGAAATTACATTTCCAGAAGTAGAACCGGGTGTTTATTGTATCGATCATACTGTTGTAGATGATTCGCTGCGAGGACGGGGAATTGCAGGGCAGTTGGTTCAGATGGCAGTAGAGCAAATTCAAGCAAAGCATGGAACAGTGACAGCAACTTGTTCTTATGCAAAGCATTGGCTGGAAAAGCACGCTGTTTCGTAAAGTAATATCAAGTAAAAATAAAAAGTCCGCAAAGGAGTACCTTGCGGACTTTTTTGAGAGGATGGGAAAGAAAAAATCGAGAATTTGAAAGAAGCAAATTCTTATAATTTTTCTGCCAGTTTTCTTCGTACTGCATCTTCCGGAATGTTAACAATGCCAAAGTCCTTTTCTTTGTAATTCCAGTATGCTCTGCCAATTTTGTATTGGTCGAAAACAGAACAGATATCTGCTGCCCAGTTGATTTTGGAGGCATCATCTGCCAGGTCAATTACGCCATATTCGCCGCAGTACAATGGAATATTGCGCTTTTCGGCAAATTCCAATGCCGGTAAAAAGAGGGATTCAAAGAAGGAAGTATCCATCTTTTGCAGACCTTCTGAGAAAATGGCACCCGCTAATTCCTGTGTGAGGCGTGTACTTTGCTTGCGGTATTCTTCCACAGATTCCGGATAAGCAATGCGGAAATCAGACGGCATGCCATCTACCCAATATGCACCCTGATGGGTAAAGATCAGCGGTTCATAGCTGTGGAAGGTATAAACCACTTTATCATCGTGCGGATCTGCTAGTTCTGGAACACTGACCACGCTGTTGTATCGGGTGCCACCGAAGATGATCCAGGTATCCGGTGCAATGGTTCGGATTTCCTGGATGGCATGCAGGGCAATTTCATTCCATGCATCTGACACTTCCGGTTGCACAATTTCGTTCAGCAGTTCAAATGCGACCACATCGTGTTCAGCACCATACCGGGTTGCAAGGGTGCGCCAGAGGGCGAAGAAGCGTTCCTGTAAAGCTGCATCGGAGAAGAAAATGACTTTATCCGTCTTATCCAGTGGATCAAAGGAGTAGCCATAGGTTTTGTGCAGATCAATGATCATGTGCAAACCATACTGTTTGCACCAGCTCAGACACTGATCCAGGTAATGATAGCCTTCTTGGTGCCGTCTTCTTCTTCCAGCAGCATATAATCAATTGGAACACGAACATGATCCAGGTTTAACGAAGCAATGTAGGCAATGTCTTGTTCTGTGATAAATTGTTCAAAATGAGCGGTGGAGAAATCGTTGGTTTGAGAGAGCCAGCCTCCGAGGTTTACGCCGTGCAAAAATCCATCAAATGTACGCATGATTGATCGTTCCTTTCTGTATTTTTATAAGATTGATTTTCGGATATCTATCCATTAGGATGGTTTTATTATATCCGCATTTTGCAAAAGGGTATATATTTTTTGTTGCTTTTTTATCAGAAATGTTGTATGATAAGAAAAAGGAAGTGATCGATATGAGTATGAATCGAGATCTGCATCAGCAGTTGTTTCAGCGGCGGGAAGCACAAATGCAGCACTTGGAATATCACTTGGAATTTCAGTTTTATCATGCAGTGGCATCTGGTGATGTGAAAAAAGTATCTCAATATCTGATGGATGCGAAAAATGAGCAGATCTATAGCGGTGCATCTTACGGGAAGCTTTCCAACAATGCATTGCAAAATGCACGGTATCATTTTGTGGTTGCAGTTGCGCTGATTACTCGAATTTGTGTGGAACAAGGATTGGATCGGGAAGTAGCGTATACTCTGAGTGACTTGTTCATTCAAAAGATGGATAATCTTCAAAGTATTTCATCCATTACAACGCTGTACAATGAAATGATTCTGGATTTTACCAAGCGCATGCAGAATGCACGCAAAGAGCCGGCATGTTCTTTGCATGTCCGAAAAGCGATGGAATATATTTCGATGCATTTGCAGGAACCCATTCAGACTGCACAGCTTGCAGATGCGCTTTCATTAAATCGCAGTTACCTTTCCACGCTATTTCATCGTGAAACAGGAAAGACACTGCATCAATATATTCTCTCGGAAAAGATTCATGCGGCAGCGGAACTGCTTACTACCTCGGAAATCTCCTATTCCGATCTGGCGGCATATTATTACTTTTCTTCGCAGAGTCATTTTATTCAATGTTTTCAGAAAGAAATGGGTGATACGCCGGCAGAATACAGAAAGCGATTTTATCAAAAAAGTGACTTCTGACCATAA
>ERZ773209.1678-NODE-1678-length-12619-cov-6.086756_pt1 | contig 12619 bp, 8 predicted proteins | sample MGYA00511109_ERZ773209 | MGnify/ENA primary metagenome ERZ773209 (study PRJEB29015, sample SAMEA2737786) | human gut metagenome | biome: human gut; feature: human-associated habitat; material: faeces | place: China | collected 2012 ...
GGTTCGAATCCCTTCGGGCGCACTTAAAAACGCATTGCAATGTACTTTTGCAATGCGCTTTTTGGTTTGATGTTATTTTGGTTTCAGAATCACTTCCCGCTTTCAGGGAAGATGATTTTGTTGACAAAGAAGAAAATGGCCATAGACACGCCGCCGTTCAAAACCGTCGTACCGATGTTATAAATAAAGTCCGGCACAAGCAGCCCGGCTACGGCGACCCACACGCAGTTGATGGAGTTGACAATGCAGGTAATGACGCAGAACGCCAACACATACCACGCGATCTGCTTGCCCAGATTGCCCTTGCTGCGGAACACGAAATTACGCTGGATCGGGAAGTTGATGCACTCGCCAATGACCATGGCGATCATATACGCGCAGAAATACGGCAGCCCGCCGTGGGCGGCATCGTAGCCGAGGATGTTCCACTTGAATGTTTCGCCAAACAGGGTCACATCCACGCCGGGCCAGCCGAAATCCACCACCGGCAGACTGCTGAACGCAGCGGGCAGAAATTGCAGCAGCAGATACTTGAACACGGTAATCAGGTTCGACACGATGACGAACAAACCGCCCTCGCGCACCCACTTGGCTGCGGCGGGGTGTTTTGCCGCAAAATTATTCCAAAACTGCATAATGCAACCTCCATCAAGCGCCGCGCAGACGCTTTTCCATCTGCGCATTCAGCACCACATTCTTAATCGCTTCATAAATCACCCGCACAAGACCCAGGATCCAGAAGCCCTGCAATTCCATGACAATGCCGTCCACCATGCCCATGCTGATGGCACCATTCGTCATCTTTGCCAAGGCGCGAAGGGGCATATTGTACTGGAACAAAATGTTCAGGTCCGGCTTGCCGCGTTTATAGCTGACATCCAGCAGGATCGTCAGCACGAGCCAGACAAGCCACCCAAGCGGGCTGCGGGCGTGGTTCAGTTCGCCCAAGGTCAGATTGCGGTCAATTTTGGTTTTTCCGTTCGGGATGGGATGCCCCAGCAGCTTTTCAAAGTCCGCATCGGAAACGCTCAGCACATCGCCCTTATAATAGCAATCCAGGTCCACATCTTCATACGGATGCACGGTAGCCGTTCCATGCACGGAGATTTTCTCGCACAGCCGGATGTCCTCCACGCTTGCGCCAACAAGCAGCTCGTACTCGCCGCCCTCGATTTCCCAGCGGTTAGCCTTGACATTCCAGAAACGGAACGCCTTATCGTCCAGCATGATGGTGATGCGCTGTTTCTCGCCGGGGGCGAGTGTTACGCGGGCAAAGCCTTTCAGTTCCTTTTCAGGGCGGAAAAGCTCACTGTTCTTTTTAGCAACATACAGCTGCACAATTTCCGTTCCTGCCACACTGCCGGTGTTCGTTACGGTAAGGCTGACCCCCTGTTCATCGGCGACCATATCGCTGTACGCAAATGTCGTGTAGCTCATACCATAGCCAAACGGGAAGCGCACAGCTTTTTCCGCCGTGGTAAAGTAGCGGTAGCCGATGTACAGCCCCTCGCGGTACTCCACAGTCTTGCGGCGGGTGGCAAAGTCGGCGGCGCTGGGGATGTCGGCGTAGGCCAACGGCCATGTTTCTGCCAGCTTGCCGCAGGGGTTGACCTTGCCGGTCAGTGCATCCGCAACGGCGCCCGCCCCCGCCTGACCGCCTAAGGCGGCGTACAACAGGGCTTGGCAGTTGTCCAGCCACGGCGTTTCGACTACGCTGCCGCTGTACAATACCACGACAATTTTCGGGTTGACGGCCGCCACAGCCTGCAGCAGATCCACCTGATTTTGCGCAAGGCGCAGATTGCTGCGGTCAAGACCCTCACTCTCGGCGATTTCATCCAGACCCATGCACAGAATAACTGTATCCGCCTGTATCGCCAGTTCGCAGGCAGATTTCTGCAAAGCAGCATCCGGCTTACCGTGGCGGTCAAAGCCCTGCTGATACCCGATGACGTTCAACTCGGAGTCGATCAGCTTATCCAGCAGCACATCCACCTGTGTCGAGTTCACCATGCTGGAGCCTGCTCCCTGATAGCGCGGATTTTTGGCAAAGTCGCCGATAACAGCCACCTTGCTACCCGCCGCCAACGGCAGCAAAGCGCCCTCGTTTTTCAGCAGCACAAGGCTTTCCTCAGCGGCGCGGCGGGCAAGCGCATGATGGGCTGCCGCATCAAACTCGCGCGGGGCAGCGTCCAGCGCAGCCTTGGTATCAAACACCAGCGGCAGCAATTCTGACAGGCGGGCGTCGATGTCGGATTCAGAGATTTTCCCGCTTTCCACCGCCGCCAGCAGTTCGCGCACACTGTCCCCACCGGGCGCGGGCATTTCCAGCGTGGAGCCGTTTTTCACACCCAGCGCGTGGTCGTTGCTTCCGCCCCAGTCGGTGATGACCGCGCCGTCAAAGCCCCACTCACCGCGCAAAATTTCCATGAGCAGGTGCTTATTCTCGTTGGCATAGGTACCGTTCACAAGATTGTAGGACGACATAATGCTGCGGGGATGCCCCTCTTTGACGGCAATTTCAAACCCGGTCAGGTAAATTTCCCGCAGAGTGCGCTCGTCCACGATGGAATCCGAAGCCATACGCCGCGTTTCCTGACTGTTGACGGCAAAGTGCTTCGGGCAGGCGGCTACGCCCTTGGACTGGATGCCGCGAATATATCCCGCCGCAAGCTTGCCCGCGAGATACGGGTCCTCGGAGAAATACTCAAAACTGCGCCCGCACAGCGGGTTGCGCTTCATGTTAAGCCCCGGTCCCAACACCACCGACACTTCCTGTGCAGCGGCTTCCTCGCCCAAGGCTGCGCCGATTTCCTCGCCCAGCGCGGCATCCCAGCTGTTTGCAACAGCCGACGCCGTGGGGAAGCAGGTGGCGGGCACGCTGGGGTTCAGCCCCAAGTGGTCGCTCTCCCCCGCCTGCTTGCGCAAGCCGTGGGGACCGTCCGACAGCCAGATCTGCGGGATGCCGTGTTCGGGCATACCCCGCGTTTTGAAGGTTTCCGCGCCGGAAAGCAGCGCGCATTTTTCTTCCAAGGTCAATTCTTTCAGCAAAAGTTCTGTACTTTGCATATATTTTTCCCTTCTCATAAAAAAAGCCGCATCCAACGCCTGCAAGCAGACATCAGACGCGGCTTTTATTCAGCAAGTACCGTTATGTTTCATCAGGGGCAATGGACGCTTACTCTGCCGCCAGCGTGACCACAGCCTCGTTGATGGAGTAGGTGGTGCTGTTGCCCCAGCCGGAGACGATTTCGTCGTGGGCGGGGATGGTCAGCTGCTTGCTGCCGTCCTCACCCTCGGTGATGGGCACCGTCAGGGCATCGCTGCCGTTCAGGGTCATGGTAAGGGCATTGTCCTGCGCATCCACCAGCGTGCCGGTGATGGAGGCAGAGCCGTCGGCGGCAGTCAGCGTGCAGACCTTGTGGGAGTAATCCACCAGCAGCACGGCATCCGTTGCGGTGGGCGTCTCGCCCTGCACCAGCTCATAGCTGCCCGTGTACTGCTCGGTGACCAGATCCTCGACCTGCACTTCAAACGTAGCGGTCGCACCCAGGAAGGAGGCCGTCACGGTCTTGGTGCCTGTGGTGTCGCTGTCGTAACCGGTGAAGGTCAAGCGACCGCCCCAGATGGACTCTTCCGCACCGTTGGCGCGGGTAGCCGTCACAACCAGCTCGCCCGGGTTGAAGGTGTCGCCCGTGTAGAAGGTGCGCAGGTTGGAGGCATCGATCGTCAGGCTCTTGGCAGGGGCATAGGGCTGACCGTAGATGTTGATGTTACGGGTGAACGCACCGCCATAAACGCCATAGCTCAGGCTGGCTTCCATGCTGTATGCGCCGTGGTCGGTGTCAAAGATGAAGACATCCGCATCTGCGCCGCCATCCACATCGGTGGGGCGCACAGTGCCGTCGGCGTCCTGATTGCCCAGCAGATGAATGACGAAGTTCTTCTCGCCGTTTTCATCGTAGTTGTACCAGTAGCCGTAAACATGGGAGATAGAGTCGCCGCCCACGGAGGTGCTGGGACCGCTGAAGGAACCCCACATCGAACCGTCGGTGTAGCAGTACATATCCAGACAGGCCGGATCCACGACGGTGCTGAAGCCTTCGGTGTACTGACCTTCGAAGAAGTAGGCGACTTCCCCGTTCGGCTCCTTGGCTTCCCAGGTTTCCTGCGGGATGGCAACCAGGTCATCCAGCGTCTTGGAGGTGAACTCGTTGTCGCTGTAGTTCATAACGGGACCCTCGGCAGAAGTCTGCGCCGCATCGGGGGCAACCTCCGCATTGTCGGCCGAGGGCAGGCTGCTGCTCTGCAGGGAGAAACCGCCCACGCAGACCGCAGCGACCGCGACCACCGCACCGGCGGCAGCAAACTGTTTTCCGGTGGCTTTTGCCTCGCCGGTTTTCGTCTGCTTGCAGAAGCAGGCGATCACGCTGAGCAGGCAGGCAATGAACGTGCCGACCATATAAAACACGCACAGACCGGCGTTGCCGCCCGCAAAGGTGACATGGTTGATGACATCGGCAAAGACGAAATACAACTGCACAACGACAAGATACAGGGCAATGTTATAAATGACCGCCTGAATCAGCGCGCTGAACGGAACGGAAACAAAGAAGAAAACGAGCGAAGCGGCAGCACCGACCAGCAGCACCACGCCGGCCATCGTGCCGGAGTGACCCAGAGGGGCAGCCGTGGCCTGTGTGAGCAGGAATACAATGCCGGTGATCAGCGCGACCAGCGCTGCGGCAAGGCAGAACCAGCTGCCCAGCCCTTTATTTTTCAAGCCTTTATTCATCAGGTTCCACCTCCATCAATTCTTTTTGGCGGCACGATTCTTCCGCTTTTCCTCGGAGAAAACGTCCGTGTAGGTATGCAGCACATACATCACGACAGCGGCAACGGCCAGTGCGCAGAACACAACATCGAGAGCGCGCAGGGTCGTCTGCCACCACGGGGCTGCGTCGGAAACGACAACGTCCTCCGCACCGGAGCCGCCCATAGAGGACTGCAGCATGATGTAGTACAGATAATGGTTGGAGTCGATGACCTTCTGCAGCAGGTCGCCGTCATCGGTGCTGGTGATCAGCTTCTCGATTTCGTTCGGGCGGGCGGTATCCAGGCAGAAGATGTTGTTGCCTGCCATCAGCATTTCGGGGGCGGAGGAATACTCGGACGCAGTCAGAGCATCATCGATGATGTAGCCGCCGTAGTTCCACTCGTCGCGCAGGATGTGCTGGATGCCCTGATTGGCGGCAGCGTACATAACGCCGATACGGTTGTAAGCGGTCATAACGCCGAGAGAATCGCCCTCAGCAAGGGAACCCTCAAAGGCGCGCATATAGATCTCGCGGATGGCCTGCTCGTTCGCAAAGGTGGAGATGCCCTGACGACCGGCTTCCTGCTCGTTCAGGAAGAAGTGCTTGACCGTGCCGATCAGACCCTTGTTGCGCATACCGCGGGAAACGGCCTTGGCAGCATAGTAGCTGAGAACGCCGTCCTCGGAGAAATACTCAGAGGTACGACCGGAGTAGGGAGAACGCAGGGTGTCCGCGCCGGGCGCGTAGGCGATGGGGATGGACGCATACAGCGCATCCTCGCCGTACATCTCGCCAAAGCGGGTCTGCACATCGTGGTTCCAAGTTGCGCCGACGATGGGCAGCGTAGCCCAACCGGTGCAGTTGCGGCGGTCGCCGTACTTAAACTGACCGTTCATGCCCTCGGGACCATCGACGATGGTGCAGCCGGGCTTGTTGACAGCCTTGACAGCCTTGATACCCTTGGAGTCGCCCATGTTGATGAGCAGATCGCTCAGCGTCAGCTGAGAAAGGAAGTCGTTCCACTTCGGGTCGTCGAAGGCAACGCCGATCATATCGCTGAAGTTGATCTTCTCATCCAGCTGTACGCCGAGGTTGAAGTCGGAAACGCTCTTGGCATCGGCTGCCTTGACGTAGGTCTGCATATTCAGACCGTCGTACAGCTTATCGTTGACCGTCAGGGTCTCCAGCGTGGTGGGGTAGGTCGTATCCCACGCGCTGCGGGACAGGTAGGTGATTTTTTCGTCGTCGTTCGCCCAGTAGTTCACATCAGCGTCGTCGAAGGTATTCGTGACTTCCACATCGCTGTTGTAACGGGAGTTGCGGTACTTCTGGGTATCGACCTCGGTGTTGGGGGCGGTCCAGGTGGCCACGGCGGCGGTGTTGCCGGTGACGACATTGCCGTCCTGATCGATCAGCTTGCCCGCAACGGCGTCACCGCACTTGGCGGCCAGCACATTGTTCAGTGCCTCGTGTGCGCCGTTGCCGACGGCGAAGTAGTAATCGCCCGCATCGAGGATGTAGCCCTTCGCGCCGTTGGCGTCATAGGACGCGAGGAAGTAGCCGGGCACATCGACCGTGACAGTCTCGGATGCACCTGCGGCCACGTCGATTTTGTCATAGCCCAGCAGCTGGATCGAGGACTTTTCGACGTTGTTCTGCTTGTCGTAGTCGGTGTAGGGGGTCTGTGCGTACAGCTCCACCGTAGCCTTGCCGTCCCTGTCGCCGGTGTTGCTCACCGTGACGGTCGCCGTAAAGGTGTCGGTGTCGCTGTTGTAGTCCAGTTTGTCAAGGCTGTACTCATAGGTCGTGTAGGACAGACCGTAGCCGAAGGGGAAGCAGACCTCCTCGGCGTAGTTCCAGCCGTCGGTCGAGGCTTTGGTGCCAACCGCGGAATCGGCGTTGCCCTGACCGAGGATGGTGTCCTCGTAGCGGGTCTCGTAGTAGCGGTAGCCGACATAGATGCCCTCGTTATAGCTGACAAAGCTGTCGCCTGCCGCGCGGGGCGTTTTGCTGCCGTAGTTGTAGGCGTGCAGACCGAAGTTCTCGGCACTGGGCGCGGACAGGGAGTTGGCGGCAAAGGTGGCGGTGGTGTGACCGGAGGGGTTGACCTCACCGGTCACAACGCGGATGGCGCCGGGCATACCGTAGAAGCCGGGGTTGCCGACCCACAGCACAGCGTCAACATTGTACTCGTCCAGCCAGTCCATCTCCATCGCAAAGACGGAGTTCAGCAGGACGACGGTTTTCTTGAATTTGCCGGAATCCTTGATTTTCTGGAAGATTGCCTTCTCGTTGTCATCCAGCTCCAGCATACGCTTGCCCTCGTCGTTGACCATCGCAAGGTCGTTGCCCTCGGTGGCAAAGCGGGACAGCGTAACAAACGCGACATCGCCATAGGACGCAAACGAGTCGGTGACGCTGCCGGTGAACAGCGCCGGGTCATATTCGCCTACACTGGAAACGCTTCTTGCTTTCGGCGCTTCGGCAGAAGCGTAGGCGTCCAGCACGGTTTGGTTCACGTTGAAGCCGGCATCCTGCAGGGCGTCAACGGGGGTTTTCTGGTAATCCGGGTTTGTGGAGGAACCGCCTGCCGTGCTGCGGAACACCGGGTCGATGCTGCCGCGGCCAAAGACCGTGACGTTGCGCTCAGACTCGGAAAGCGGCAGGGCGTTGTTGCGGTTGTAGAGCAGCACGCTGCCCTCTTCCTCTTCCTGCTCACAGAACTGATAAGCGGCTTCGATGTACTTTTCGTAGCTTGCATCAGACAGGGTGCCGTCAGCGGAGAACTCCGTGCCGCCGTAAGATGCGCCAGCGCCTTCGATGCCGAGTGCATGGTTGACTTCGCCTTCCTGCTGGAACGCAATAGTCGTTCCGGTCAGGACAAGGTTGGCCACCAGCACAGCCGCGCCGGACAAGCCCAGCCAACGGCGGGACTTGCTTGAGGTTTCCTTTTGTGCCATAGGTTTTTCTCCTTCCTAAACTGTCACAGATGAATGATACGATGCGCTTGCTGCCAAGGGCTGTGCACTTCCCCTTTTGCAGAAACCGTTCATATCTTTTTCACAAAGCTATCATAAAGGGAAGCGTTGACCGGGTCAATGCAGTTGGCGTAAATGTCAAAAAACACGGCACAAATGACAAAGAAGAAAAGCGACCGCCTTTCGGCAGTCGCTTTTGGGTTATGCAGTTTCTTTTTGGCTTTTCCCGCAGGGGAAGGTGACCACCAAGTAAAAAATCGAGTCCTCCACAAAGCAGTCTGCCGTGCCGCCGTACAGCTCGGCAATGCTTTTGATGCTTTTTATGCCGTAGCCATGCTCCTCGGTATCCTGCTTGGTTGTGACGATAGCGCCGTCCCGCAGCGTTGGCGGTGCGGGGGTGTAGTTCTGCACGCGGATAACCGCCATGTCACGGCAACGGCTGATGTCCAGTGTGATGACCCGCTTAGACGCATCGTTTACCTGCGTCAGACACTCAATGGCATTGTCCAGCGCATTGCCCAGCAGGGAGTAAATGTGGTAGTGCTTCATATCCTCCAGACAGCTGCCGTCTGCCGAGCAGACCAGCTGAATACCTGCCTGCCCGCAGAGTGCCGACTTTTGGGTCAGTGTGATGTCCAGCGCCTTATTCCCGGTGAGATAGCGCAGGTTCAGGTTGTCCATCTCTTCTTCCAGACGGGCGCGTTCCTCATCTGTGGCGCGGGAATACTGCTGTTTCAGGTCATGGTAGCGGATGTTGATTTTTTCCATGTCTTTTTTTGCCTGCTCATACTGCTGCTTGTCACATTCCAGCAGCTGCGCCAGCGTTTCATTCTCGTGTTCCAGACTCTTGATGCTGCAATTTGAAAATTCCAGCGCCAGAATCGTGATGGCAAACAGGATGCAGAACGCATTCAGCGCCAGATAGGCGGTCAGATAGGACTCTGCGCTGCTGTCCAGAACATCCTCCAGCACAACACTCAGGTAGACCGCGGCAATCAGGAAAAAGCCGGAGTAAAGCACAGTCTTGACATTGTCAAACAGCAGGCGCCCGCGCCGGATGCGCAGGGTGAGCAGCAGGTAGATGACCAGACAGACCACAAGGTTGCTGAAAAGCAGAATGACAAAGGTAACGAGCCTGTCCGTGCGCCCATGCTGAATCAGCCAAATAATAGGCATATAGGCCAGCTTACTGGCAATGTGCTGCACCGCGTAGGCACAGGTTGTATAAAACAGGGCGTGCAGCGGGCTGCAGTCAAAGCTGAACCATATCAGACCAAACAGCAGCGTCGTATACAGCAGCAATCTTGCCCAAAGCGGCAGAAATGCCAGGGTGTTCGTCAGCGCAAGAAAGCTCCATACACCCGCCGCCAGCCGCGGAACGAAGCAGCTGCGGCGCTGCCCCCACGGGACAAACAGGCCAGCGCATAGAATCATACCCAGCTGGACTTGCTGATTCAGTATCCAATTTATGACCGGCACGGGTCTTCCCACTCCTTTTTTGCCATATATCGAGAGAATGCTTCGGTGAAAGCGTCCTTGTAGGTGCGCCCGATGGGCAGTGCCGCCCCGCCGATATAGACATTCATACGGCTTACCGCCGTGATGCAGCGCAGGTTCACAAGGTAACTGGCGCTGCATCGCACAAAACCATAAGGTGTCAGCTGCGCCGCGATTTCCTGCATCGAACCGCGGTTTTTGATGATCTCGGTCTTACCGTCCCCGCTGCACAGGTTGTACAGCAGGTCGTGCTGGCGCACCTCCACATAGGCGATTTCCGCTGCATCCAGCAGCCGCGTCACGGTGCCGTCCTTGACGACAATGTGCGGCGGCGTGACCTTTTGACCGGCGCGCTTTTGCAGCGCCTTCAGTGCCCGCGTCAGATACATATGGAAGGAGTACCACTGTATCGGCTTTACAATAAAGCCCAGCGCGCCGACACTGTACCCGTTCAGCGCGAATTGCTGCAAATTCGTGCAAAAAATGAGGATGACGTCTTGATCTGTCTCCCGGATTTTTTCGGCCAGTTCCATGCCGGACATCTGCGGCATATCAATGTCCAGATATAAAATGTCAAAATCACGGTCTTGCGCCGCCAGATAGACTGCCGCGCAGTCGAACTCCTGTACGTTCAGTTCTGTGCCGTTCTCCGCGCTAAACCGCGCCAGCGCCTGTTTCAGTTGGTCTCTTTCTTGTTTTTCATCGTCCACAATGCCGATTCGGATCACCGTGCGTTCCTCCCTCCGCGCAAGGTTCTATACAAATATGATATACCCCCGAACGCAGCCGCGTCAACCTTTTACAAGTGAATCGCCCAATTTTTTCAAGATATTTCCGGAATGCTGCGTGCTGCGCATGGAAGATTCTTGACTACCGTATGACCACTACTGTGCAGTAGCACTATAAAATACCGAGAAAGCCTGTTGTTACAACCACCAATGGGCTTTTTCCTGTTTTGCGAGCCGCTGTGCAGAACCGAGGCACTCAGGGTATAGCAAGCGCGCCTTGACAAGCACACATGGGTGCGGTATCCTGTAAAAAAAGTGTAATGGTTTGCGGCACCGCCGGGGCAGACCTGATTTTTATGGTCTGCCTTGTGGGGAAAGCTGCGTCCCCTGCAAGCCCGCCGGGAACAGCAGATAAATCAGAAGTCATCGAGGATATAAGTATGCTGAACAACAAGGAATTTGACCTTTGGGCTGATGGGTATGACAAAGCGGTCGGCCTTTCTGATGAGGGAAACACCTATCCCTTTGCCGGTTATAAAAAGGTGCTCGGGTTCATTTTTCAGACCATAATGGAATCAGAAAATGCCGTTGTGCTGGACATTGGGTTCGGAACAGGCACATTGACAACCAAGCTGTACGAGCACGGCTGCTCCATCTATGGGCAGGATTTTTCGTCAAGAATGATTGCTTTGGCATCTGAGAAAATGCCAAACGCACATTTATATCAGGGGGACTTTTCAAAAGGGCTTGTTGAGCCTTTGCGAAGCTGCCGCTATGATTATATTGTTGCGACATACTCGCTGCATCATTTGACGGATGCGCAAAAGAGAAGCTTTCTTTCAGACCTGCGCGGCTATTTGAAAGAGAACGGCAAAATCATAATCGGTGATGTTGCCTTTGAAACACGCGAGGCTTTAGAGCAGTGCAAATGGAAGGCCGGCGACGCATGGGATCCTGATGAAATCTACTTTGTCATTGAAGAACTGAGAAAAGATTTCCCGGCTCTTTCCTTTACGCAAATGTCCGATTGTGCAGGCGTCCTGATGTTAGGCTGACAATCACGCTTTCGCCGCGCCGCCCTGTTTTTGGAAGAAAAGGTAGCATAGCAATGAATCATCTGGTTATGACCTCCCTGCTTATGGTGGCAACGCATATCGCCTGCTTTGCCGCAATGACCGAGCGGAAGTATTCGGTCAAAAAGACCCTGCTGCTCTACGGGCTTTACGCCCTGTTCTTTATCGTATGGGCCCTGCTGGCGTTTATGCTGCTGGGCAAGACCTCCCCGCATGTGATTTTCTTCTCGTTTGTGGGCACCATCGTACCGGCCGTTGCGCTGTTTTTGTACACCTCGGCCGACTCCTTCAGCAAAAAGCTGTTTCTGATCCTCACCTATGCAAACATCTTCTGCATCATACTCTGTCTTTCGGTTTTGCTGTGTGACAGTCTGCTGCCGGGCCTGTCGAGCGTTGGGCAGATATACGCGCGCAGCATCGTGCGCATAGCGCTGACTGTACCGGCAATCCTGCTGTATCTGCGCTATGCCCGCCCGTATATGCGCACGGTACCGGGGGACAAAAGACGGACATGGTATTCCATCTCGCTTGTATCGGCGCTGTTTTTATTTGTGTTTTCCCTGCTGGTCGCACTCATCATGCGCAATACGCGCGACACCGTGTATTCCATGCTGTTCGGCACGACCACGGTGATTTTCGTTGCCGTTCTCTGGGTCATATTCGGCACGATCCAATCCATGAGCGCCGAGGCGCGGATGGAGCTGATCAGCCAAAATGTGCAATACCTGCAGGGGCAGCTTGCCACCGCGCGGGAAAACGCCATGGCAGCCAAGACCATGCGCCATGATTTCCGGCATCATATGCAGAATCTTGCGCTGCTGCTCCGGCAGGAAAAGCCGCAGGAGGCAGAGCATTATATTGAGGAATTTATCCACAGTCTGGACACCGCAAGCCAGATCGATTTTTGCCCGCATGTCACGGTCAACGCTATTCTGAACAATTTTTACAACCGCACGCAGAAGGAGGGCATTGCCGTTTCGGTGACAGCCGAGGTGCCCGAGGATACGGCGATTGCCGACATGGACTTTGTGGCGATCCTTTCCAATCTGCTGGAAAATGCGTGCAACGGCTGTACGGCGTGCGGCTCCCACGGAAAGATCACGGTAAGCCTCCGCATGAAAAAGGGGAAGCTCGTGATCGTGTGCAGCAACCCCTGTGCCCCCGGCCTTGTGATCGTAGACGATATGATCGAGCCGAAGGGCACCGGCATTGAAAGCATCCTGATGGCGGTCGATAAATACGACGGCAACATCCGCTATCACCTGCAGGACGGCATCGTAACGGTCAGCCTTGTCCTGAACTGCTAAGGCAACACCGCAGCCCCAGCAGGCGCAAAAGCATAACAAGTTATCACGGAGGCTCCCGGTGAGCCTCCGCTTTTTTTGCGGCGGCCGCCGCTGTATTTCACGCAGAATAACCGGCGTTTCACGCAAAAATGAGGTAAAGCCGGATTATCCGATTATAATCAGAGTATAGGGCAATACCGCATAATTCTAAGTGCCGATACGGCGAGCGAGGTGCGGCAG
>ERZ773209.1679-NODE-1679-length-12615-cov-9.449920_pt1 | contig 12615 bp, 18 predicted proteins | sample MGYA00511109_ERZ773209 | MGnify/ENA primary metagenome ERZ773209 (study PRJEB29015, sample SAMEA2737786) | human gut metagenome | biome: human gut; feature: human-associated habitat; material: faeces | place: China | collected 2012 ...
CACAATCCGGGCTGAGTTCCCTTTCAGTGATCTACTATTCCGCGCATCTATTTAGAATAGGTTATTATTACTTACAAGCGCTATGAACTATTAGCAATTTTACAGGCTCAACTATGCCTGTAAAAATATCTTTGCATCGGTATTGTTTTAAGGAATCAATTATGACACTCACTGCATATTACCAATTAAGGAATACAAAGTCCTCAGGTCTTGGTTTCGAATTGCTGACCAGTGAGCCGGGAGCCTTTATTGTGCTGGAAGAATGCAGTTATGAGAAACCGTATGAATTGCCCGTTATGGGCATAACGGGAGTGCAGGCGATCGTTCGACTGCGTTCAGCTGCACGATGAATAAAGCCAGTAGCCTGCATAATTACATTGGAGCAAAGCTGGATTACAACGTTTATGAAGAAACTGCCTGAATCATCCTGTAATAGCTGTGTGTAGTCTTTGCCCGCCGCTGGTGGGCTTTTTTATGTGGCACCTGACAGGAGCGCCAGGCATCATGACAGCGCCCTCTCCTCCTTTGCTTCACTTCCTGTCAGGTTTAAGACGACTATCAAACCGGAACTGTATCTGTTGAGCCATCTGCACGATCCCGTAAAAATCAGAGTGCTCAGGATTTAACAGATAATTGAACTCTACCGGCGATAAGGCTGAGGGAACACCCAGTGCAACCGAGCTCCTGGTAAATGACCAGGCATCTCCGTAATCAGCCAGTTCCTGAGGCGCATCCTCATCAGCCCAGTTGGCCGGTAATTCATCCATATTTGCGCTTTGGATCAATTCATCAGGCACATCGATACTCAGTAGCGTGAAAGAGTCCATTATCTGTGCCGCATGCAGGTGTACCAGCGTCTCCAGCATCGTTAGTGATGCCGTTTCGGAGACATATACCATTGACACCCCCACGCTATTCCAGCGCCCACCAGCCTCTTTCGCACCATATCCGGTCCAGGCCGTAGAAAGATTCTTTGTTTTCGTCAGCCTGTAGAGGATCACGAGTACACCCCATGCTCCAGACGCGTAATCAGCTTAATGACCTCATATGCTCCCGTCTCGGATGCTATCAGGTCTGCTGGCACTTTCCAGCTCAATGCCCGGTTAGGTTCGTTCAACCACTTCAGTGCGGCTTCCTTATCGCCTTCAAACAAATCTACCGCCCGATCAATGACGCGGATAATACGTACCAGTCGTTCACTTTGTTCCGGGTTAAAACGTGCCTTCACACTGCGGCTAAATGTGGTCGACGGGATACCGGACATTTTTCTCAGGTCATTCTGGGTTATTCTGGCCCAGTCAGTGATCCGGTTCGCCACCTTCCCGTCCAGGCCTTCATTGATTTGCCCCAGCAGCGCTACGCCATCAGCATTATTTAACCCGGCAACCTGCCAGAGGCACTGTGGTCTGGCTGGAGTTGAGGACAAACTAAATGTTTTCATAGCAAACCTCCATTTGGTTCTTACATTATACCCAAATGGCAATAACAGAGCAAATATCAACCACCAGAAGACGAACGGAATTTCTCCTGATTGCGATGCCTCAGAGTGTATCGATCGGTATCTAGTCCCTCCTCGGTGTGTAGGCTGGAGAGAGCATATCTCTCTTCATTGACCACGCCGGTGCGATGCCCCGACCGGCAAACCATACTTTCCTTTGCCTGAGTTGTTTATCGTATCCAGTACGTTCATGAGCGCGTCACTGTTTGCATACGACCTCCCTTCATCAAATAACGGTAGCTGGGTAACTCCGCAGTGACGGAAATCGTTGAGCATGACACCCGCCTTTGCATAGTTATGTCCGTCTTTCCAGATTTTATTCAGAACCCGGCCCACCGCCACGATAATGTCCCACGTATCACTTGACGGAATGCAAAGCTGTTCGCTGGAAACTTTGCTGTAATAGGGTTCATGTTTTGAAAAAGGCGAGGTTTTTATGAAAGCTGATACCTGGCCGCAGAACTGACGTTCCTGGCGCAATTTTTCCGCAGCACGTTAAGCATACTGGCACATTGCCTGCCGCATGGATTCATACGTTGTTATACGCTGCCCAAAGCTTCTGCTGCATATTATCTGTTGTTTTTGTGGTGGAGCATCCTCCAAGCCGATACAACTTTCCCCCGTAGTTCCCTCACTGTTCGTTCAAGAACTACGGTGAAGTTTCATCTTATGAATACAGGATTTGCCCTAGCCAGCTCTAGCGTAGTGGTTATGCCCATTGCATGAAGCTTACTTGTGGTTCGTCCCCCCACATCTCCTCTAGCCGTCATCACCTCAACGGGGTCGGTGCTGTTTAAACTGAGCAGGCTGCACCCTGTGGTGAGGGCATCAGCCTGAAAAGCACAATATATTCATATACATTGTAGGCCGGATGAGCGCAGAGTAACCCGGCAAGAAAGACGGCTCAATTATTTACTCCATCGCCAGCAACGCAAAGCTCGCCAGCCAGTGCCAGCCGCTGTAGTGGCTGCCCACCACATGCTCGACGCTCACCGTCAGGTGTTTCGCCACCGCATCACTTAGCACCTGCTGCGCCGGATGGTTGACCGGAAGCGCTTTCGCAATGTGCTTCATGCACCAGGCACGGCTGAGATTTAATCCGTCGAGATGGGCAATTTTCGGATCGGTACGATCGCTCACCTCCGCCGGGTTCATAAGTTCCGCAACGGAGCCGACATCCGGCAAAAACGCGTCAAACCAGGCGGAAAAGTCCGCCGACACCTTGCTCATCAATAACGCTTCCATCAAGGCGCCGGAAATATACTCATCGCCGCCGGGTTCGTAGTGGGCCGGATAGCGCGTGTCGGCAAGATAAAACCGCTCTGCAGAGGACAGAATAGCCTGCTCAAGCGCGCTATCTTCTACAGCTCGGGCATAATCTAGCGCCAGAGCTAGAGCAAACGCTGTGTTGTAGTGCGTCCCCACGCGGATCGGATAGGTGAGTTTAGCAAGGTAATCCACCAGCCGGTTGCGAATATACTGGCTAAGCGGCTCCAACGTCTGATACCAGCCTGCGACAGCGACGACTGTTTCATTTCCTGGGCCAGCGCCAGCAGCCAGCCGTAACCATACAGCCGCTCAAACGAGTCGCGGAACGGTGCGGTGAAATAGGCCAGCTCCTTCGCCACGTTCTCTTTGGTCAGGTGTTGGTCGAAAAGCTCAACGATCGCCTTCTGACACGGTAAGTGGGGATAAAGACGCACGCAGCGCAGCAGCAGCCAGTAGCCAGTAGCCAGTAGCCAGTAGCCAGTAGCCAGTAGCCAGTAGCCAGTAGCCGTGTACCGCCGAATGCCAGTCAAAACAACCGTAAAAAATCGGGTGCAGTTCACGAGGCAGCAGCACGTCGCCATCATCATTAAGTAGGTGCATGATGTGGTTCGGGTCTTCCAGGCGCAAATAGGTCAAAGGAATGCGGGCAAACGCGTCAGCCTTATCTTGCGTTAATTCCATGACAGCTCCTTAGCGAAACACGAGGAAATACATTAAGAACACGTTCACCACCAGCAGGGTTAACGCGGTCGGGGTTTGGATTTTGATCACCTGATATTTGTCCTTCAGCTCCAGCAGAGCGGCGGGAACGATGTTGAAGTTTGCGGCCATTGGCGTCATCAGCGTGCCGCAATAGCCCGCGTACATGCCAAACGCTAACAGAGGCGCCGGATTCACGTGATGAACGTTGATGAGAAACGGCAACGCGATACCGGCACTTAATACCGGAAAGGCCGCAAACGCATTGCCCATGATCATGGTGAACAGTGCCATCCCCACGCAGTAAATGATCACCAGCATGAAGCGGTTATCCGGGTTCACAAACAGGCTCACTACCTTTTGCACCGGGTCGCCCGTGTTTGCCACCAAAAAGACCCCGCCAAGCATGGCCAGCATCTGCGGAAGGATCACCGCCCAGCCGATAGTATCGACAAGACGACGAGACTGACGAACAGCATGCAGCGGCGTTCCTTTGGTAAGCCACCAGCCGGTGAGGATCGCCGCAACGCAGGCAACGGAAAGCGCCGCCAGGATGAGCTGTTTTTGATCGAGCAGGAACACGCCGCCGATCGACACCCCTTTCAGGAACAGGGTGCCGATAACCGTCACCATCGGGATCATCAGCGCAGGCAGGAACAGTCAGTTCTTGAGTATGTTCGAAGAGGCAACTCGCGCCTCCTCGGTGGACATTTTATAGTACCCTATCCCGACTAGGCTAAATCCCGCCAGCAGGGCGATAGCGATGACGCCGCCGCCGATGATGCGGTACGCCAAGGATTTACCGAGTTCCTGTACCATCAGGTCGCCAAACAGGAAGATCCCGCCAAACAAAAACCAGAACAACGCGGTTGTAAAACGCTTTGGATTGGCGCGATCGCGAAGGGTCATGACAACCAGCAGCATCACGACAAAACCAATCAGGTAATACACACGGTTAATGGTGATAAGCGTCATCATTGTGTGGGCTCCTGCATCCTCTGCTCTGCTCGCCATGCCATGATGTCTCGACGGATGCTGGCATCGAGGCTCAGCGGCGCGTAATATGAATAATTAATGCCGCAATGGCGGTTGGAATGGCCCACAGGCCGATATGCAGCGGTTCGATACCCTGAATGCCGTTCTCTTTCAGAAACGCGTCAATTAGCAGCACTGCGCCAAAAGCAATAAAGATATCTTCTCCGAAGAAAACTGCGATGTTGTCACACGCGGCGGCATGGGCTTTGATTTTGTCGCGAATGTGCTGTGGGACTTCGCCGTATTCGTTCAGCGCCGCTCCTTCGGCCATCGGGGCCAGCAGCGGACGCACCCTCTGGACATGGCCGCCCAACGACATCAGCCCCAGCTCGGCCGTGGCTTCACGCGCAACAAAATAAAGCATCAGAATACGCGCCGAAGTGGCACTAGCGATCTTCGCCACCCAGGCCTGGGCGAGCTCCTTAAGCCCGTAATACTCCAGCAGACCAATGACCGGTAGGATCAGAATGAAGGTGGCCAGCGAACGGCTGTTCACGAACTTCTCACCGAAGGTTTCCAGCAGCATGGCGAAATCCATACCGACCAGCAAACCCGTCGCCAGCCCCGCTACCACGACCACCAGCAGCGGATTGAAGCGCAATGCAAAACCAATAACCACGATCGGTATCCCGATCAGCGGCAACAGTGTAGTACCGTCCATAACGTTTACCCTATCGAAAGTGAGCGTTGCGCGCCGGCGGCTATTTTTTTAATTTGCGGCGAGCGATGTTGTGTTTTTCGTCAGGTTTGGTAAACCTGCGCTAAAAAGCTACATCTTTACCTCAACAGCATGCATACAAATTATCAATAAAATATTCTTATTTTATTGATAATTTTACATTCATTGCTAAGGATCGTTATGACTTCAGAAAAGAGTGCTAACACCCATCACGACGATATCAACGACGGCCGGATCGTTTCCTCCCGCCATCTGGTGTCGGATCGCTGCGCGGAGCTGTCGGAGCTGGAATATGCGCTAATTATGACCAGCAACGCATTCAACAAATGGATGGTGCACTGCATGACCGCAGCGGGTGAACCTGACATGGGCGCCTTTGACGTCTCCCTGCTACATAATATGAACCACCGCATTTCCTCAACTCTCGCCTTACGGTCAGGTTTTTATCATCTGGAGAAAACGGGATGGGCCCAAAAGGTATTCGGCCAGACGGATGCTGACAGCGTCAGGACTGGCTGAAAACATAGCGCCCAGCTCTTTTTCAAACCTGATTTTCTCGAATGGACATGTAGTCATTTTTAACGGTGGAAGTTCCTGAACAAGTTTCAGGTTACAATCAGGAAATGGTTTTTAAGGTCTCCAGTTTTTGACTCTGTATGAACGTCAAGCAGGAGTAAATAAGAGGCACAACGGACATGAAGGTCCGGAGAAACCGTACGCAAGCGGTTATGGATACTGTCTGAAAGATGAAATAAACTTCTCATCTGACGGCTTCGTTATTCCCGTCGATACAAAAGTGATATGGCAGATGATACTTGCGGTGTGTAAAGCTGATTTCCCATGTATTCTTAATTATTTTTATTCAAAGGGAACAACGGACTGAGAATAACGCATAATAGCAAATTGTCATTTTTTTGCACTGCATATTGGGCAGGAATAATACCTGTCCGGTGCATGATTGAAGGGCTTTTTACATGGCAGGAAATAGTCTTTATAGTCAGCTACCGGTATCCTGACGAGAATTTCAACAGCCCTATTGACCTTGGGTGAGTAGTATTTCAGCGTATACCCGCATTTATTAAAAAATCAACAATTATATTAAAATACATTTCTCTTATTGATTCTGTAGGGTTTTACGTGTCATATCCGAAAATGTGAATAGTATTGTTCACAACGACACTTTAGAGTAACATGGCGTATTTTTCACCGAGCCATTTACCTACCCTTTTTTTTGTATTTGCCCCTTTTATCTACTCCAAACCATCGACAACTTTACGACCATTCAGAACTATTATTGGATATTTATTGGCATCAAATTCCACTAACTTTATTGCACTTACCAGACTATTTAACTAGCTTACTTCGCTCTTTTTCAAGCCCATTACCCGCATTCTCCTTAACGTATATCTGGTCCTGTTCTGTCGACCGGCAGGAAAAACCACTTCATGTTTTCAGAAAACTTAATTTTAGCGAAGCATGCTCGGACACTGTTATTCTCCAGCCTGAATTAACCTTAATCAAATTACGATATCAAGGATGTGAAGCCTGTTAAATTATATGACATCCAGACATCGCCAAAATAATTTAAGCTTCTCATGTGAATCTTTAAGAGAAAATTCGAACCGTAAGTTTTCCATATTTCCCATGGGGATAAAACCTTCCAGAACATCAGCCATAATCTCGTAACCTCATGCATATACTTTGTAATCACGTCGTCCGGTATCATAGGTTATAAACCGGGGAAAGAGAACCACATTTGTCACCTCCACAAAGGCTGACATTTCTGTATCGAGGAGCATATGAAAGCGTCATTAGACAGGGCCAAATAAGCCCTAACATAAGCTGGTTTAAATCTGGCCAGATTCCATAGATTGACCAGGAAATTCATCTGTATAGAGACGATGTTTTTCCTGAATAACTCAAGATCGACGGGTTTATAAACAGCCTGCTTCCCACTCAATAATTCGCATGGCTCATTTGGTTTCATCTCGGTACTGTCAAAAGGTCTGCCGTACGTTTCAAACTTCAGTAACTGAGAGTCATCCAGGATTAATTTTATTAACTCACCACATAAAACAGGCTTCCCGTTGACACGGGAACTAGCAGGCTGCCTGGCCTGGCTTCTGACAGGGCAATTCTATTTAGACGCGCATCAGTGGCAGGATGGAAAAACCGCTCCAGCAGGTTCTCCGGTATATAGCGGTAGTCGGACGCGAGATCACGAGGCAACACACTGAGTAGTTTTTTCTGACTCCGTATCAACTGCAACTCCGAGCGGAGAAACGCCTTAATGACCGTGTCAGTCTGTACGTTGGGTTGTACGTCCATACGCTCTCCAGAGTACTTTTAAATCGCGCTACATACGGTTACTAAAGGTCAGTTATTATATCAAAGCCATCTCAGAGATACTACCAAAAAAAACAAGCACTAATATTATTAGATACTAAATTATAAAAAAGCCCTGTCCTTTTACCTTGTACTGGTACTTATAACATTAGGCACTTTTTATAGAAACTGCAAAGTTTTGCTCGGTTTCATTAGTACCTTTTCATCAAAAAAGTACTAATGAGGATAGATTTTCATTAGTACTTTTTCCTGTGAAAGGTACTAATGGCAGGACTGGACGCCTACACTTTCATTAGTACTTTTTTTGCAAATAGTTACTTATGTATAAGGGTACCTATTACTGGTTCGCAAAAAAGTTACTTTTCCCATCTCCACGGTTGCGTGGAGAGGTTTTCCGGGGATGGAACGCACACCGTGCGGGCCACAGGCAGAGGTTGTTGGACGAGCTCACAAGAAAGTTATTTTTTTGCCAACGACATGAGCACAAAAAAATTAAAAAAAAAAATGCAAACACCCTTGTTAGTTTAGAGAACTCTTTCTGGATTCCTGTAGTCTGTGTTGCTGGAGGAGTTGATATGAACCCGATAATTACGGCACATCAGGAAATCGTTATCGAGAACTCGGTTCGCTATATCGAGTTACTGAAATCAGAGGCATCAAAAATTCTGGATGAATACTGAGAGGCCAGGAAGGCGCGGAATCAACTGATATCCCAGACCACGTATGCAAACGGGGGAAGATTTATATCCGGTCGTTTTGCTCCTGTGCTGAGAAAGGTTGGATCGTCGCAAAAGCTGACAATTGTATGGAAAGATTTTTCGCCCAGGTTCAAAAACAAAATTAAACATCATGGCGTGGTTGTTAAACCTAAACTCATAGGTTACAGCGTTAGTTGTTTTAAAAATACCCTGGACTGGGAACTGGAGATGATCCAAGAAACAGAAAAAAAATTAAACCAATCCGTGAACTACTCGCGGAATACCATCAACGAAAACTGGCCGGCATCAAAAGACTGGAAAAACTGAAGAGGTTAATATAATGGCTGGCAACGTATCCCCAAAAACTGAACCGCGTAATCAACGAAACGCTGGAAATAACCTTCCTTTAGGGATGGTCATTTCAAAATTAAAGCCACTTTTAAGTGATTTCTATACACACTTTCATGAAAAAAACAGAGCCTGCCTGCGCCAGTTTAACGCCATCTCCAATGCAATTTATAATATTTTCCGCTTGGTAGAAGGTGACCAGGCGACAAGCACTAAAGTTCAGAAATGGCTCTCCGGTGTTTACGATGAACTGTCGGGTAATGTAAATACCCTCAATGAGCAGATTGACAAAAATGTCGCCAGACTACTTCTGGATGATTCATCATACGAAGGGTTTGACTATGGTATATTTGAAATTCGCTGGAACCACCCATTGTTCTATAAATGCTGGATATTATCCAGACCGCCAACGTCCTGACTCGTCAGGCACACCAGTTGTGGTTATGCGGTCAGATATCACAACAGGTTCATGACCGAATTATCCTGCAACTCCTGAGCTCACTGCAGGTTGCTATGGACAAGATTACTAAAATACTGAACGTCGAAAATCGTGTGAATGGAAAATACGACATATTACCATTCATCCAGAGCATTAAGCGGTTTAAATCGGTGGAACTTTATATTGCCAGTCTCGAACCGAAGGCCCTTGCTCAGTCCGGTTACATTGACATTTCAGCTGATACTGGCAGTGAGCAGACATTAAAACCAGAGGAAGTGGCAGGCTCTGGCAAGCCATCTGACAAAACACAATCTTCTGTCACTCCTGTTTCGGCACAATAACTAACAGGTTGATATGAGTATAATATCTGGGCTTTTTTTTTAAAATCAGGGACTCCTTCTTTGGAGGGTATGACCACGACGTTATCTTTGATACAGATGATGAGTACGATATCCCGCACACGCCTATCAAGGATGTGCAAATATATCGTGATTATCCAAGTAAGCCTGCGTGTATAACGTTATTTTCAGAGTATGCGATTTTATCCGTACATGCAAACCGGTTACAGTAAATCAATAGGTATATCGGTCTGCCAAATTCAGACCTGAGTGAGAAGGCCTGTACCTTCACTAATCTGGTCATTAAGCCATTGATGTAATATACATGCTGGATACATCTTTTACCTGCGTCTGAAAACCATCACCATGCCGGTACAGGGGAACTACTAACGAACAGTTTAGAGACGGCTTTCCTCGCTTTAAAATTTGCGTACAGCACTGAATTACTCCCCATTGGTCTACAGGATGAAGAACAGATCCGAAAAGGTCATTATCTTTATGAAGCCTTTATTTGTTGGCTTTTACATGACGCCGGCAAGATATTTGATGTCGACGTTATTTCCTCCACCCCGGACGTTAAAATCACATGGAGTCCACTCTCATCCAGTCTGATGGGCTGGGCAAAGTCAAACCGTATTTTTTCCTATGAAGTTATATGGCTTAAAAGGCAGGCTAACGAGCATTCCGTGCGGGCACCTGTATTCCTTGAACGCTGCTTAAACGATACGTGCCTTAATTATTTGAGCGATGTAATCAAGGAACGGTTGTACGATAAAATGCAGTCGGCATTAGGTAATTGTACAACCAGTGATGATTTTATTTATCGATGCATGTGAACGGCCGACTGGCATTCCACCGGCGCCGATACCAGCTATCGGTATGATAAACAATTCGCTATTCGGGCATCAGATACTAATGCCCGAGCCATAGCGATTCTGAAAGACAATATCAATACTCTTAATATCAATGGTTTCAACTCATCGTCAATACGCCATGATAGAAACTCAAAGCCTCAGGTACATATTATGATTATTGTTGGCTCTGTTTACATCTCAGGGCAGCCAGTACGGCAGTGACGACTGGCACCGCTTCTGCGGGCCAATAACCTGGCACCGAGCATGAACAAGCGTGGCAACTGCCAGGATAATGCGGTGGCCGAATTGTTCTTCAGTTCACTGAAAAAAGAACGCATTAGTAAGAGAATATACAAAAACCGGGATCTGGCCCGGGCGGATGTCTTCGATTACATTGAAGTGTTCTACAATCGGGCCCGGCGCCACAGTCACCCCGGCGGCGTCAGTCCGGAGGCCTTCGAACAGGCCTCGTCGTGAGGACAGAATTTGTCTACAGGCATGGGGTCAGTCCACTTGTTGCCCTTGGGTTAGTGGCTAGCCTATCAGCTATTAATCTGGTGTTGGGGCTCCCCTGAGGGCTCGACTTCACTTCGATCTGGCACGTCAATTTGTAGAGATCGAGAAGGCGATGATGAAAACCGAACCCGCGGAGGAAAACATTGCTGAGATCACAGATAAGCGCCTGACCATCGGAATGGATGAACCTCCAGTTCTCCGTGTACTGGATGCGTTGTGTTATAACGAGAAGCGTCGAGCTATGAACTATCCCAATTCAGAAATGGTTAACATCGGCTGGTTCCAGCGTAAGATGGCTCCTTTTATTAACGTTCACAGCGATCACTTCAACAACAGAATTAACCTTCAGGAAGCCCGATATCTGTCGGGCTTTTTTCTACCCGGGAGAAAATTACTCTGCAGCCCATTCTGACACACACTATCTCCTGATCTATTCAGCCCACGGGCACATTCATCTTCAGAAGTCACCTCATGTTGTTACTTCACGAGGTCCGTCACCAGCGGCTGCGCAACAGGATCATTCTTGCCGTTGCACTGCTGGCCGCTATCGCCTCCATTTCGCCCGAACAGCTCGGTATCACGCTATACAAGCTGTCTCTGGTTTCCATAGCTGCCATTCTCGGCTACCACCCTGATCGAGCACTGTTTCCTTACGCCAGGCCGGGGAGCTATCTGATAGAAGATTGGAAAGAGAACCTAGGCAAGCCGGTGCCAGTGAGCCGCAATGAGCCTGAATACCCCGTTGCAACGGGCTATGAGCTGATTTTGCCGCCGTTCTGCTGCGATGTGCACCGATTGTCGCGGCGATCTGCTTCGGCGTGACGATGGTGCTCTAACGATGATCCGACTCGCGCAGTCTCTCATCCTGCTTAGCCTGCTGAGTGGTTGTCACCCGTTCTTCGCTGCCAGCATTCAGGTTGAGGCCCGGCAATACCAGCGCGAGCTGACCCGCAATGCACGCGCTGTCTGGGGGCTTAATGCCCCAGTACCATCCCTTCAACCCAGCAGGCGGTCTTTAATTTTTTGCGAAGGCCATTACCACCGCCAGGTACGGCGGAGGCTGCAGATCTATCAGCGTAATATGGAGATCTACACCTGCTGGCTGCAGGAGTTTTTCCCCTGCGGCATCTGTGTTAGCCGCCCGAAAGGCTGCTTTATGTTATGGTTCGAGCTACCGGAGCAGGTGGATATGGTTTGCGTCGCGAAGCAGTTGTGCCGGCTGAAGATCTTGGTCGCGTCAGGATCGCTGTTTTCGGCATCCGGGGAGTATCGAGCAACTGCGCCCTGCCGCCAATCGAGAAGCATAAAGAGTTGATGGTGGAGCTGGGGGAAGGGGTGATGGTCGCGATGGAGTGATTTTCCGCTGAAGCTGTATTCACCGGAGTAATGGGTTTATTACCCTACCCCAGCTCGTTGCTAGGTAAAAGGTTGCTATCTTCTTCTCTGCTCAGTCGCAGTGCTGGCGAGAATAGTAAGCGTTATTGATAATTACTATGGATGTATCTAGCGGACCTCCAATTTAATTATAGGAATAATATTCTGTAAAATAAAAAATGGCAAGTAAAAAATAAGGAAATGAACTATGGCGAATAAGATAACAAACCCAAAATATAGGATTCAGCGCTTGATTATATTAAATACAACTAACTATAAAATTTTTATTTTAAATAATAATCACCGCAAATACTCTTAGGTTACTCATAATTGCCTTTCTGCAACATTCCCGATACATTCATACTTTCCCCTACGGGAAACACCAAAAAAGACACAACAATATTACCGGGATGAATCTAATGAAAATACCCAAAGATCGTGACCTGCTCCCCGTTGATTAATACACTGCGATGTTAGTAATGTCTTCATAAGCCACATGAGGACATCCCCATGAAGAAGCGT
>ERZ773209.1685-NODE-1685-length-12595-cov-2.905901_pt1 | contig 12595 bp, 10 predicted proteins | sample MGYA00511109_ERZ773209 | MGnify/ENA primary metagenome ERZ773209 (study PRJEB29015, sample SAMEA2737786) | human gut metagenome | biome: human gut; feature: human-associated habitat; material: faeces | place: China | collected 2012 ...
CGAGCGCGGTCTTGCTGATGACGCCGGATTCGTTCATCTCGTTCCAGAGGTCGTTGCCCTCGCGCGAGCGCTCGCCCACGCCGGCAAAGACGGAGTAGCCGCCGTGCTCGTAGGCGATGTTGCGGATCAGCTCCATGATGAGCACGGTCTTGCCGACGCCCGCGCCGCCGAACAGGCCGATCTTGCCGCCGCGCGGATAGGGCTCCAAAAGGTCGATGACCTTGATGCCGGTCTCCAAGATCTCAACGCTCGGGCTCTGCTCATCGAAGGCGGGGGGCTTTCTGTGGATGCTGCGGCGCGGCTCCGCGCCGCCGATCGGCGCGCCGCCGTCGATGGTATCGCCAAAGACGTTGAAAAGCCGTCCGAGCGTCGCCTTGCCGACGGGCACGCGAAGGCCGCTGCCTTCGCCCGTGACGGTCATGCCGCGGCTGAGGCCCTCGCTGCCGGAGAGCATGATACAGCGCACCGTTTCGGCGCTCAAATGCTGCTCCACCTCCATCACAAGGCGCTTGCCGTTCAGCTCGACGGACAGCGCCTCGCGGATGCGCGGCAGCTCGCCGTGCGGGAAGCGCACGTCCACCACGCTGCCCGATACCTGAATGATCTTACCTGTGCGCATGCTGCGCCTCCTTCTTCATGTGGTTCTTCTTGCTGCGCGCGCCGGCGGAGACCTCCGTGATCTCGCTCGTGATGGCGCCCTGCCGCTCGTGGTTGTACTCGAGCTGCAGCTCGCGCAGCATGTCGTCCTCGTTCTGGTTGGCCGAGTCCATGGCAGAGGCGCGCGCGTTCTGCTCGGCGCAAAAGCTGTCGACCATCGCCGAGTACAAAAAGCCCGTGATGTACGCCGGCACGACCCTGGCGAGCACCTCCTCTGCCGAGGGCTCAAAGCGGATGGGCTTTTCCCCCGTCTCCTCTTTGGCAAAGTGCTCATCCTCCAGCGGCAGCAGGCGCACGGTGCGCACGTCCATGTCCACGCCGCTGCCAAGGTCGGTGTAGATGATAAAGAGCTTGGAGATCTCGCCCCGGTCGAAGAGATCCAAAAGCTTCGCCGTGATCTCGCGCGCGCGGCGGAGCGTGGGGCTCTGCGCATCGTAGAGGAAGCTCTTTTCCACCGGCACGCCGTGGCCGGAGAAGAAGTGCCGCCCGTTGCCGCCCACCACAAAAAGGCGGCTGTCGGGGTGCTTTTCAAGGCGCTTCATCGTCTCCTGAATAACATTCTGGTTGTAGGCGCCCGCGAGGCCGCGGTCCGCCGTCACCACAAGATAGGCGTATGTTCCCGGCTGGGCCAGATCGTCCGCGTTGCCCCGGTAGAGGTACGGGCTCTCGATCTCGCCCGCGTGCTGGAAGATCTGCTTGATCTGCGTCGAGACCGCGTCGAAAAACGGGCGCGTCTTGGCAAGGTCTTCTTTCGCCCGCCGCATCTTGGTCGAGGCGATGAGGTACATCGCGTTCGTCACCTTCTGCGTGCTCTGGATGCTCGCGATGTGCTCGCGGATCTCCTTCATGCTCGCCATGTACCTGTCACCTCACTTTTTATTTGGAAAAACAGTTTTGCACAAATTCCTTTGCGATCTCGATGATCTGCGACTGCTGATCGTCGCTGAGCTGGCCGGTCTGCTCGATGGCATTGCACAGCGCGCCCTGCGTCTCGCCAAAGTGCTGCAAGAGCGCGGGGATAAATGCGTCAAGCTGCTCTGGCACGATCTCTTGAAAAACATGGTTCAGCCCCGCGACGAGCAGGATGACCTGCTCATACTGCTTGTAGGGGTGGAACTGCTTCTGCCGCAGCATGCGCATCAAGCCCTGACCGTAGGATAAAAGCTTTGCCGTCGACTCGTCGAGGTCGCTTGCAAACTGCGTGAACGACTCCATCTCGCGGTACTGCGAAAGGTCGAGGCGGATGGTCTTGGCTGCCTTTTTCATCGCCTTGGTCTGCGCGTCGCCGCCCACGCGGGACACGGACAGGCCCACATTCACCGCCGGACGCTGGCCGGAGAAGAACAGGCGCGTTTCCAGAATGAGCTGACCGTCGGTGATGGAGATGACGTTCGTCGGGATATAGGCCGACACGTCGCCGGACTGCGTCTCGATGATCGGCAGCGCCGTGATGCTGCCGCCGCCCTTCTCCCCGCTCAGATGCGCCGCGCGCTCGAGCAGGCGGGAGTGCAGATAGAACACGTCGCCCGGATACGCCTCGCGGCCCGGGGAGCGCTCCAAAAGAAGGCTCATCGCGCGGTACGCGATGGCGTGCTTGGAAAGATCGTCGTAGACGATGAGCACGTCGCGCCCGCGGTACATGAAGTACTCGCCGATGGCGGCGCCCGCGTAGGGCGCGATGTAGAGCATGGGTGCGCTCTCCGACGCGTGCGCACACACGACGGTGGTGTAGGCCATGGCGCCGCGGTCGCGCAGCTTCTGCACGACGCCCGCGACGGTCGATTCCTTCTGGCCGATGGCCACGTAGATGCAGCGCACCTGCTTCTTCGGGTCGCCCGTCTCCCAGTTCTTCTTCTGGTTGATGATGGTGTCGATCGCGATTGCGGTCTTGCCGGTCTGGCGGTCTCCGATGATGAGCTGACGCTGGCCGCGGCCGATCGGCGTCATCGCGTCGATGGCCTTCAGGCCGGTGGACAGCGGTTCGTCGACGGGATGACGGTGCATAACGTCAGGAGCCTGGGCTTCGAGGATTCGACGCCCTTCAATGCCCTTGATTTCACCCAGACCATCGATCGGGTTGCCCAGCGGGTCCACGGTACGGCCGAGATAGCCGTCGCCGACGGGCACGGAGAGCACTTCGCCGGTGCGTCGGACCTCCTGGCCTTCCTCGATGCCTGCGAAATCGCCGAGGATAACCACGCCGATCTCACGGGCGTCAAGATTGAACGCCAGGCCGAGCGTGCCGTCCTCGAAGGTCAGCAGCTCGTTGGCCATGCAACCAGGCAGTCCCGTCACGTGCGCAATGCCGTCGCCGGCCGTCGCGACATAGCCCACTTCCTGGGTGGGGGTGTCACTCGGCTTGTACGACTCGACAAAATCATCGAGCGCCTTGCGTATCGTGGCGGGATCAATGGTAAGTTCTGCCATGATCACTCCTTATTGTTGGAAAATTTCATGTCGGGCTCCGTCGCCGCGTGTGGCGCGGCCCGGAACCGTATCGTCAGGCTTTCGCCTTTACCGTGCGGTGCAGCTGCTGGAGCTGGGCGACCACGGTGTTGTCCGTGACCTCGTCGCCGACCTGGATGCGCATGCCGCCGAGGACCGTGGGGTCGACGACCGAGTTGATGTGCACCGGATGGTCGAGCTTCGCGGAATATACGGCGGTCAGTCGCTTGATCTGGTCGATGTTCAGCGGCGACGCGGTGGTCACGGTAATCATCGACTCGCCCATGTGGCGCGAGAACTTGTTGATCAGCCACTGGATGGTCTCCAGATAGCGCCGGTTGCGCGGGTTGCACGCGGCGTGTTCCGCCAGCCGGAGCGTGACCTCGTTGAACTCGGTCTTGCCCAGCACGGCGTTCAGCAGATCGATGCGCGCCTTGGCGGGTACGCTGTCGTCATTGAGCTTCGAACGCAGAACCGGCAGGTTGAGCAGCGCGGAATGCAGCTCGGCCAGTTCCACGGACACGCGCAGGGTGACGCCCGCGGCATCCGCGTAGTACATCATGGCGTCAACGCCGAAGTCTTCGACGGCGTTGGCGATGTGCGCGGCACGGCTCCATTTGCGACCGACCAGATCGCTCATGATCTCCAGGGTCATGGGATGGGCCTGGGCACCGATGAGCTCCTTGAGCACGCCGATCTTGTCGTCGACCGGACGTGACGGATCGGTGAGAGCGCGTTCGAGCTGCACGGTGTGGTCAAGCACGTTGGTGATCGTGAACAGTTCGTTGCCGATACGCCATGCGTCCTTGCCGGTCGAGCGCAGCTTGGGCGCCAACTCGTCACGCGAAACGCGATCCGAGATGCGGGATGCCTCTCCTCGCATTGGTCACCTCCCTTTCCGGAACGCCGGAATCACTTCTTGTCGTTCGTGTCCAGGTCGTCGATCATCTTGTCGATCATCGAGGACTGCACGTCGTCGCTTTCAAGCTTGGCACCGAGAATCTTGCCGGCCAGGGCCGTGGCAAGAGTACCGACTTCGCCCTTGAGGGAGACCAGCGCCTGCTGCTGCTGCGACTCGATGGAGCGCTGCGCGTTGGCGGTGATCTGGGCGGCGTCGGACTCCGCGCGGGAGCGTGCGTCGGCGATGATGTGGGAAGCTTCGGCACGGGCGTCGTCACGAATCTTGGAGGCTTCGACGCGAGCGGTGCTCAGCTGGGCCTCGTACTTGCTCTTGGCGGCGTCGGCATCCTTCTTGGACTGCTCTGCCTTGGCGATGTTGCCTTCGATCTTCGCCGCACGCTCATCGAAGATGGCGTTGAATTTCGGCATGAAGAACTTGTGGAAGAACAGCGCGACGATGACAAGGATGATCAGGGACCACACGATGTCGTAGACCTGCGGAATGAACAGCTTGAGGCCGTCACTTGCGGCTATTGTCATCATGAAGCCCTCCTTTCAATGTCGAATAAACGTGTGAATCGTCGCCTGTCGTCTCACTTAACGATCAGGGCGGCCACGAAGCCGAGCAGACCCAGCACCTCGACCAGTGCGAGGCCGATGAACATGATCATCTGGATCTTGCCGCTCACCTCGGGCTGACGGGCGGTGGACTCCATCGCCTTGCCGAACAGGATGCCCAGGCCGAGGCCGGGGCCGAGGGTCGCGAGGCCGTAGCCGATGACGGAAAGGCTGCCGGTGACCTGAGCGAGAGTAATGATGTCCATTTCTGTTTCCTTTCTAACGTAACCGTTAAAAAAACTTGGTTAATTTCTTCAGTTGTCTCGGGAATTGCAAAGTATTCGTATTGTCCGTGGTGAGTCTCACGCGGGTGCGGCTCATTCCTCCGGGTAGCTCATGCTGATGTACACCGTCGAGAGGATGGCGAACACGTAGGCCTGCAGGAAGGCGACGAACGCCTCGAACAGGGTGAGCACCAAACCGAAGACGAACCACAGCGCGCCGACGGGGATGCCGGCAAGCTTATTGGTCGCGTCGATGACCCAGTACTGTGCAAACGCCAGGCAGGATGCCACGAGCAAGTGCCCGGAGATCATGTTGGCGAACAGACGGATGGTCAGCGATGCGGGGCGGATCAGCACCAGCTCGCACAGCTGGATCGGCGCCAGCAGGATGTACACCGGCCACGGCACCCCCTTGGGGAAGCACTCGTCGCGGATGTAGCCCCACAGGCCCTTCTCGCGTGCTGCGGTGATCCAGTACTGGATGAGCACCCAGACCGCGAACACCAGCGGCATGACCACTGTGGCGGTGGCCGCCATGTTCATGCCGGGGATGATGCCGCACAGGTTGAACACGAAGATCGTGAAGAACAACGTCGAAATCATCGGCACGTAACGCTTGCCGCGCAGCTCGCCCATGACCTGATATACGACGCTGTCGCGCACGAAGTCGATGCCCATCTCGACCACGCCTTGCCAGCGGCCGGGGATGAGCTTGGCGCGCTTCGCCGTGATACCGAGCACCACGAGAAGCACCACGGTCGCCACGATGCGGATCAATATGATGCGATTGATCGCGAAGGGGGTCCCCTGGAACAGGATCTCGGGAGGAAGAAAATCATTGACCGTTGGCAGTTCGGGACCGCTGTCGGCCGCCAATAGTGCGCCCGTACCGACCGCATCTACCATATCGCGCCTCCTGCTCTCATTATCAGCTGTCAGTTTAGCCCAACGGTTGAGGCGAATGTGACGTTTGGATATCGTCCGTCCAGCCGTTATCGAAGCTGCCCGGGCATAAGACCGACCAACCGGAGCTCCTGCCCAGACATTCCGCTCCGAATGACTAAGTGATTATCCTATGACCACCTTGGACAACACGCAACACGCCTTACTTTTCAAGGGCTGTACGGCATTTCTTCGCCAAATTCGTGAGCGTTAACATATTGGTCATTGTCTCATTATTTGGACTGTTTTTTAAACACCGCTCATAAGGCATGGACAAAAGAGGCGGTATTCCACCTATTGAGCACGGCGATGGCCCTCTTTTGTACGCCATGTGGACACCAAACCGTGCTAATGCAACAAATCTCGAATCTCCGCCCAATTACAGCGGGATTCCGAGGTCATCTGCACCCTCCAGATCCGAAAGACCATCAACGGGAGCCGACCGGGATGGTCCCAGACCCCCGTCAAACGACCGCAGCGCAGGCGAGAACCATCATTCGCCACGTATCACGCCGTAGTCGTCATGGACGAACGGTGAGAAATCGTCCTTGCGCGGGCCGGCGGGCGCGTGGCGGAAACGATCGATGCCAAGCCGGCGCTCCGCCCGCAATCCGGGCACTTCGGTGAGATCGTACGGCGTGGTCTGATACACCCAGTTCAGCCAATTGCGCCACAGCAGATTCGCGTGCGATCGCCATGCGAACAACGGCTCAAGGTGCGGATCGTCATGCGGGAAGTAGTTGTGCGGGAACGGGACGTTGCTCATCCCCTTCGCCATGTCGCGCTCGTACTCCTCCTGGAGCGTCGTCTTGCCGTACTCCCAATGGCCGAGAGCGAACACTTCGGAGAAATCGCGAGTGGCGATCAGGCCAGGCCCGGACTGCGGACCCCAAGTGAGCACTTGCAAGTCGGGATTCGCCGCCACGTCGGCCTCGTTCACACCCGCCAGACGGGAGTGCGGCTGCAGCGCGATCTCGTCGAAACCATTGGTCAGGAAGCAGTACTCGTCCTGCAGGTACTGCGGGAACACCCCGAATATCTTCTCCGGCAGGTCGACCTTGCGCACGCCATACCGGTAGTTGAGCGCCCCCATCGCGCCCCAGCACAGGTACATGGTGGAGAACACATGGGCGCTCGCCCAGTCGAGAATCGACTTGAACTCGTCCCAGTAATCGACCTGGTCGAACGGCAGGTGCTCGACCGGGGCTCCAGTGACGACGAAACCGTCATAGTAGTTGTCGCGGAAGGCATCCAGCGTCTCATAGAACTTGACCAGATGATCGTGACTGACATGGGTCGGTTCATGGGTGGATGTCTTCATGAAGTCGATTTCGACCTGCAGCGGCGATTTGGAGATCAGGCGCAGCAGCTGCGTCTCGGTTTCGACCTTCTTGGGCATCAGATTCAGGATCACCAATTTGAGCGGTCGCACACGCTGACGCTCCGCCTCGGGCTTCTCCAGGGCGAAGATGCGTTCCGAGTCGAGGATGGCACGCGCGGGCAGGCCGCTTGGGATCTTGATAGGCATGTTCTTATTATGGCAATGGCCGGGATATTGATACGCCGTCAGGTTATCGCCATGAGTTATGACCGGTTATCAATCCCGGCATTTCACTCAGCGCAAAAATCCGACACGCCGATTTGACAATCTCGCATTCTCCCCTATCTTAGATAGAGCTGTTTGAAAACAGCCGGCGCGGGGTGGAGCAGCTCGGTAGCTCGCTGGGCTCATAACCCAGAGGTCCATGGTTCAAATCCATGCCCCGCTACCAGTGCCTCCGGTTTCACATCAAGGAAATCGGAGGCTTTTTCTATATCATCCATGTTCCATCGGGTGCGCCCACTGAACTTCTGGGATAGAGTCGGCGCGGCAATTCCCATAGCCTGCGCCAGATCCTTCTGAGAGGTCTGTCGAATGGCGATAAGAACCTTCATGTTGTATGTAACGCGATCCTGAAGGCTCAACTCTTGCTTCTGCGCCTTTAACGCCGGCGAGACCATCACTGCAGTCATGTGAACTAGATTAGCAATGCATAGACTTACTTTCAAGTCTTGGATTAGGAATTTACAAACCATGATATTGTTACACATATCTTTTATCCATACATAAAACTGATTTGTATATGACTAATCCGAAGTCGAGAATCAAAACCCTGATCGCAGTACGCGGAAGGCCGCGATCTTGTCGACCGGCGCGATGCCTCCAGTGACGCTGACCGCCCCGAATCCCGGAAACGACGATGTGCGCCACATCGTGCTCGGGATGATCGACGGCAGGCATTGGACGGCGATTACAGCCAAACGCGGCAAGCGCATCCGCATCATACCCGTGCACCGATCGCGCAAGAACGAGGAGGCATACCATGAAAGCCAAAAAATGATGCCAAGCGATCACCAGCGACCAGTTTGAGGAGATGTTCGACAACGGCGAGGACATCCTCAGCTATGTCGATCTCGGCAATCCCGTAGTCGAACATCATCCCCCGCTGGAGAAGCGAATCACGCTGACGATGCCCGCATGGATGGTCAACGAACTGGACGAGGAAGCCGCCGAGCTGGCAATCAGCCGCAACGCCGTCGTCAATACATGGATCGCCGACCGGTTGCGCACCATGCGACGTCGCGAAAACGCCCACGCCTGACCCATATACCATTGAGGCCCATGGTTCAAATCCATGCCAAATAGAAGGCTAGGAATTACAAGATTCCTAGCCTTCCTGTTCTATTGCGCCTTTCTCAAGTGCCTCAAACCATCCACCGGTCTCGCTAGACAACCTTCGCCAGCGGCAGCGTCAGCGACGGGATCGGCGGCGGAAGGCCAGGGCACCGATGGCGGCCGCGGCGGCTCCGGATCCGACGACGATGATGGCGACGACCCCCGCACCGGTATGAGACAGCACCGGCTTCTCGGGCTCTGGATCCGCCTTCGGCTCAGCGGGTGGATCATCAGGCACTTCGACGGTTACGGTCTCCCCTTCGACGCCGAGCTCATGCGAAACCAGCACATCACCGTCACGCGAGCGAAGCGACGCTCTCCAATACACCAGTCCCGCCTTCGGCGAGCGCACCTGCGGACTGGCGACCGTCTGCTCGAACAGCGTATGGTCCACTTCGGCGCGGGCCTCGTCAAGCAGCACGCCGTTCATGCCGGGCACCGCCCCTTCCTCCACCGCCTCGTACGCCGTGAACGTCACATAGGCCCCTTCGGGCACATCGCCCACAATCCGCGCCGTATCGCGGAACGGCTCATCGACCCGCACAATGTCCGGCTCCACCTGCGTGGTCAGCGCCGGCTTGCGTGGCCGTGCCACATCCCATATGCGCACGCGCTCCCACGCGTCATCGTATGCGCTGGACGCCGGCATCACCCGGTCATCGCCGTCGAAGCTCCAAACGAACACGTACCATCCGTGCGATTCGGCCACGATGTGCACCGGATCGCCATGAGCGTCCGGCGCCCCGGCGCCCACTCGGATACGCCCGTTGACCGCCGGATAATCCCACACGCCAATCAACCGGTGATTGCTGTCCTCGGCCGGCGGCGTCTCCCCCTGAGGCCGGTACGCCTCGTCGCCGGCGGAATCATTCGGATCGCCCGCCCACCACACGCTCACCTGCGCCATCGCCCGGTCAGCGCCGATGCCAAGCTTGACATTGCCGTCAAAGGATCCGTGATCATCGGGGAATCCGTCGACCGTAATGGTGTCGCTCAGTTCGGAACCAACCACGCCGGTATGCTCCGTGACCGTGGATTCCACACTCACCCGAGCACGGTTCGAATTCGTCTCCGTGTATTCCAGGAACCCGCTGACCACATCCTTACCTATATATTGTCGCGCAGTATCGCTCAACTTCTCGACTTCGAACGCCCACACCCATGTGCCGAATCCTCCACCTCGCGGCGCCTCATACGCCGCGTCGCCGCCCGGCTCGGCCGTTGCTCTCACGTCCACGCGCTGCCCGGGAGCAGTGAACGACGCCTCGCCATAAGCGGACGGCCGGAATCCCATTGTGCCCAGCCTCGCGATGAACTCCTTCGCCGTCTCGTCGGCACCAGGCATGACCGGCTCGGACAGATCGCCCACGCCGAGCCCGTCGAAATACCATCCGGACGCCCGCAACTCCAATCCGGACGCCCAGGAATCGCCGTCATCCACCCCGGACGTGACGGTATCCACGACCGGCTGCCCGGCGTCGACCACCTTGGCCGCGACGGCGGTGCCCAGTGTGGGCACGAACTCCTTGCGGACCGAGAAATTCACCGCCTTGCCGCTCACCTGCGAAGAGCCGCCGTAACGCACCAGATCCTGACCTCCCGCGACTGCGAACACGTCCACCTGCTTGCGGTCATATGCCACACTCGCCTTCACTTCACCCTCGCCGGTCGCCTTCCACGAGTACACGATCGGCTCCGCCCCGGATATCCCGGTCACCGTCGCGCTCCCGTTCGTGAACACCGCCGGACCGTTCAGCGTCGCGGCGTATCTGATCCCGGCGATCGTCTTCCCCTGCGCATTGGTCACCGACACCGTGACGCGCCCGGTCCGCGTGCCTTCGGCGTATGTACGCGTCACCGTCGCATTCGCCGGGGCGTTGGATCCCGCCTCCTCCCACATCTGCTCTACCTTGCGCCGCAGCGTCGGATTGTCGCGCATGACGGACACGCGCCGGGATTTCCACGTGTCCGGCTTCAGGTCCAGCAGATCATGGGCCAGCACCGCGATTGCCGCATGCTCCGCGGCCGTCCCGTCGCGATAATGGTCCATCAGCCAGCCGAGCCGGCGCGCGGTGTCGTCGTCGCGCAGCTTGACGCTCTCCCCCAGCTGGTATTCGACGCGTTCGTCAGCCTCGATGCAGTAATAGTTGTTCGTCGAATCCTTCGCCATGACGCCGATGACCTGCTCGCCGCCATGCTCATAGCGCAGAAACGTGCCGGCATCCGCCCTGCTCAACGTCACCGCCGCGGCCGGCATGGCGGCAAACACCAGCGAGGCCACCAATGCGAGAGCCATGACGGCCGCGACCCCCAGCGCGGCCTGACATCGCCTGAATACAACCATGTTCATGATATTCCCTTCCTGAAATCCCGCCGCGTCCACGATGGGCGGTTGATGACACCATGCCATGCCGGACGCCGTCGGCCACCGGATTTCAGGCAATGTGGTCGAAGGCTATCCCCCTTCGGCGTGTTGTGGATAACTCCCCACGACAGTTATCCACATTTGGCGGTTCTCGGCATATAAGACAGAGGGTTATCCACAATCGCCCATTGGCCATCAGCCGTATACAATGGGCGGTATGGCAGAAGAAAAGAAAGGCGCGTCAGCGCTTAGCAGTAGTTCATCTCGATCAGCCACATCGCATTCGGACGACAAGACCGAAGCGAAATCCGCAACCCGTCACACTTCGTCGGGCAAGCAGTCCACATCACGTACCACCTCGCCGCGCAAGCGCACGACGGCCAAGACGCCTCGCGCCTCCAGAACGACGAAAGCCGCCACTGCGGCCGCCGTCGCCAACGGTGAGGTCCCCGCGCAGTCCATTCCCGTCGCAGACCCGTCGCAGTTCGGACGCATCGCCGTCATGGACGTGACGCCGAACGAGGAATCCGGCCGTTTCCCCGCCCGTGTCGAGCTGGGCGAACCGTTCAAGGTCACCGCGCAGGTCTTCATCGAAGGCCGCACCAAAGTCGGTGCCACCGCCATCGTGCGCAACCACCGCGGCAAGGAGATGCAGCGTCTGCCGATGACCTGCACCAACCCCGGCCTCGACCGCTGGGAGGTCATGCTCACCTGCGGCGAGCACAGCGACGTCAAGCCGTGGCAGCCCGAATTCGCCGCCATCAAGCGCCAGCTGGGCGAATGGAGCGTCACCATCGAAGGATGGGAGGACACCTACAAGTCCTGGCTGCATGACGCGGCCATCAAAGTCAAGGTCAACGACGACGTCGAGAACGCCCTCGAATCCGGCGCGCAATTGCTGGAACGCTGGGCGAAGACCGCCGACGCCAAGCTGAGCGCAGCGCAGCGCAAGACGCTCGTCGCCGCTGCCGCCACCATGAAGGACACATCGCTTACGCCCGAGGCCCGTCTCGCCGCGGCGACCAGCGAACCGGTCGCCCAGCTGCATCTGACCAACCCGCTGCGCGACGGCGTCTCGCCCAGCCAGCCCCAGCGTTTCCTCGTGCAGCGTCCGGAATCCAGCTTCGCCGCATGGTACCAGTTCTTCCCGCGTTCCGAGGGCGCCTACGTCGACCCGGAGACCGGCAAGATCGTCCAAGGCACACTCAAGACGTCGGTGTCCGGCCTGGAACGCGCCAAGGCCGAAGGCTTCGACATCGTGTACCTGCCGCCGATCTTCCCGATCGGCAAGACGAACCGCAAGGGACGCAACAACGCGCTGGAGGCCGGCCCCGACGATCCGGGCTCGCCGTTCGGCATCGGTTCCGAGCTGGGCGGGCATGACACCGTCGACCCGCTGCTCGGCAACATGGACGATTTCAAGGCGCTCGTCGCCAAGGCCCACGAGCTGGGTCTGGAAATCGCGCTCGACTTCGCGCTGCAGTGCTCGCCCGACCACCCGTGGGTCAAGCAGCACCCGGATTGGTTCCGCCACAAGCCGGACGGCTCCATCGCCTTCGCGGAGAACCCGCCGAAGAAGTATCAGGACATCTACCCGATCGACTTCAACGCCGACATGCCCGGCATCGAGAAGGAAGTCGAGCGTGTTCTCGAACTGTGGATCAACGCCGGCGTGACGATCTTCCGCATCGACAACCCCCACACCAAGCCGGTGCGCTTCTGGCAGGA
>ERZ773209.1686-NODE-1686-length-12593-cov-7.968097_pt1 | contig 12593 bp, 9 predicted proteins | sample MGYA00511109_ERZ773209 | MGnify/ENA primary metagenome ERZ773209 (study PRJEB29015, sample SAMEA2737786) | human gut metagenome | biome: human gut; feature: human-associated habitat; material: faeces | place: China | collected 2012 ...
TAGGGTTATGCTTTGAGGAACCGAAAAGCGTAACTCTTTTTTTGTATGTTCCACATAGCAAAAGTGCCTTATGACTAGCATTAAGGCACTTTATCGATTCAATCTTTCCCCAACCTCTCCGAAATCTCCAGCACAAGCTTCTGATCATTCTCAGAAAGTCTCGATACGCTCTCAACTATTTTCTGTGTCAGGGCAGGGTTTTTGCTGCCATCGTCGAAAAACTGCTGATGATAAAGATATAGAGCAGATAAAACAAACCATGCTTGAACGTGTCGAAAGTATCGAGCCTAGAATAAGAGATTATGCAGAAGAATGGCATATCAACATATTCAGACAAAAAGATCTCCGTTGGAGATATAAGAAAAACTCAGCTTATCACTACATATGGTGTTGGCGCTATAGTTGACTTTAAGAACGATACTGTTATTATCGCTTCTACAGACGATTGGGACTATTCCCCTAATGGCGCTGATAATGAATATCACCGCCGCCTCCTGTCCCCCAAGAGAGCGGCGGTATCTACACCACGCTACTTTTCAGTAAGATATTCATTTCTGTCAAACAACTGCTCAATTGAAAGATTTTTAAACCTCGGAATGTTGTATCCAAACGGCGAGTTGAGAGCCTTTACAAAGTCTTTCGTATAGCCGTGATTTTTTAAAAGATCGTCCTCATACTTTATTTTATCTTCTTGCTTTGTGTCATCTTCCCTTTTCGTGATACAGCGCTGCATAACATAATGATAAATGGAGAAGTAAGAATCCACTGTACGAATATCTCCTATGTATTCTTTCAGTTCACGAACTACAGTAAGATGAGCAATACAGTTGCGGTATTTTCTTGTCATGCTGCTGTCTGCATTATTGATATCAACTTCAACGCACTTGCGCAGCCGCTTGTTCTTTTTCAAGAACAAATTCGGCGACTCATCACGATCATCACAAAGTTCACAAAGCGTCTGTGAAAGTATCCTGTAGTCATTTTTCAAGTTCTTTGAAGCCAACTCAGGAATTATCTCCTTATACAGCCCAAAATCACGTTCAAGGCAGTGTATCGCAATAACATACCTTGCATTGACATTCACAAGATTTTTCACCAGCAGATACATGACCGTAAGATAAAGCCCGATAACAGCCTTTGCCCTCTCCTTAGCCACGTTTTCTCTGCCCTTTGCCTGCTGTTTCACATTTTTGAAATCATCAAATCTGATGTTCTTTATCATTCTCGCAAGCTCACTGCGCTTTACTTCCAAAGAACTGTTCATGTCAGGAAATTCCACACAACTCTTGTAATAACGTTCTATCTGCGTGTCAGGGATACCCCCAAGAACAAACATGACAACTTTCTCATTCTTAGCCACTTCTCTTATCTTCTGAGCGTTCGCATACTTGATAAGGTATACAAACCGAGAGGACTCGATAACATTGTTTGTTATGAAATTCCTCAGACCATGTATGCCCTTGCCTTTTTCTTTAAGCTTTAAAATCTCGCTTATCCTATCGTCCGTGATATTGTCGTCTATACCGAGTATAGTCAGTGCGTCACGGAACATCGTAAGCTTCGCTGAAGCCGCAGGCTTTCTCATGGAAGCAATGTTCTTTACGATAAAAAGCTCGTTGGTTATCCTCTGGCTGTCATTGAACAGCTTGTAGCCCGCCGTAAGCTCACACTCAACATCAACAGCAGAGCTTTTCATTATCTTCAAAAACTCCTTGATGTTATCAAACTTGCTGATAAGCGTTGTAAGAAGATCGTTTATCTCCTTGCCGTCAAGAAAATATGTGAGCATATATATCATTTTGGAGAAATACAAAAGGTCAGACGCATTCTTCTTTTCACTGTCAAGAATTTTCTCATCAAAATCCATGTCAGCCTTGCCAAGCTCCTTGATAACGTCACCGTTCATGTGGTCGGCGATATTTTCAAAATCATTCCTGAATTTGCCCCAAAGCTTTGCCGCTTCATCAGCATATATCCCCTCTTTTTCATCATCGGTCATTGAAAAACGCAGTTTGCGCACAAGAGCTTCGCCTGCGACAACGTCATTTCTGTAGTAGTTGCAGAAAAGCAGAAAATCCATAAGCTTGTACATCTTTGAGCGCACAGAGTCATATTGCTTGTCCTTAAATCTGAAGCCGTATTCGTCCAGCATTTTCTCACGAAGCTTTTTGATAGAAAAGCCGAGATTTTTCTGAGATTTAAGCACAATGAAATCGTAATAAAGGCGTATGATATCATCAGCCTCATAGCCTTTCATCATATCAATAAGCAAGCTGATATTGACCTTGTTGCCCTGGATAAAGCCCTTATTTATAGAATCAAATCTCTCATCTACAAGATAGTCAAGAGTTTCTCTGCACTCTCTGTACACTTTTTTGCTATTGTCAATAAAGCTGTAAAGGTCATACTCTGAGTGTTCTGACAAGTCATGAAAAACGCACTGCCTTATCTGCCCCACAATTGCAAGCATATGATAAACACGCTTTTTGTAAGCTTGCGAAACTCTTGTATCCTTTGTCTTTGGCTCTTCAAGACCGAAATAGCCAAGACGCTTAGTTTTCAGCAGGTCATTGAACGTGCTAAAGCTTTTCTTGATATTACCCTTTGCCTTATCGGAAAGATTGCTTTTATCAGGGTGAGTAAAAACTTCATAAGTATTTCTTGCAGAAAGATACCCCATAAAATCATCATAACTTTCAGACTTCTTTATACCAAGCATATTATTCAGCGCATAAACGATATTCGTTACATACACCGCAAGTATCTTTTCTATATCCAGAATGTTGTAAATAAGCTGGATATGTATATTATCATCAAAAGTTTTGCCGAAAAAGCGCTTTTCAAGCTCCGATTTAAGCCCCAGCATATCCCATCTTACAGGCGAGCTTTCACCGCTTCTGTGAGTAGGGTTTGAAGTATTTATCTCCACTCCGCTCTCATTGCCACGCTTGCTTGAAAAAGTGATGTTTACCTCGTTTACATCACCAAGCTCGATATTGCTGTTGTCCTTTGAAGAAAGCTGAGTTTTGTTGTAGTTATTATTATCCACCTTATCCACCTCATATTCAAGCACAGCAGAATTGCCCTTGCCGAAAGAGGTTATGTACATTTTATTTTCGCTGACAAGAATAGACTTCATTCCTGCCGCCTTTACGGAGGATTTTTTCTTCTCTGCCGCAGGTGCAATGACCTCTGCAGCAGGCATGGCAGCGATTGCAGGAACAGCGTTATTATTTATCTCAGCCGCTTTGAGCTGTCTGGCTTTTTTCTGAGCCTCACGCAGCTCTCTAGGCTTCATTTTATTCTTTTTTGCCATAAATATTACTCCTTATATTAGTTATCCCTTAGCGCATTGAGCGTTAAGGGATTTTTTTATTTGTTGATTTCGATGTTAAACTTTGCCAGCTAGTGCGAAAAGCACCGGTATAGTAGAAATTTATAATGCCTTGATTGGTAAATAACGTTTTAGACTAGTGCAAATTCGCACCAGTATAGTAGTGTATTAGCCCTGATCTTAGGAGCCGCTAGTGTTTTAGACTAGTGCAAACTCGCACCAGTGTAGTAGTCTGTCACATTAAGTATCAGACGGAATTTGGTTTTAGACTAGTGCAAATTCGCACCAGTGTAGTAGCTGTCAAGCCGGTGAGTGTCTATCAGTTTGTTTTAGACTAGTGCAAATTTGCACCAGTGTAGTAGGTCAAAGTTGACAAAATAATCAATGATATTCTGTGATAAAACACCAAACTTATTTTATCGACGCTTTGCTTTAATGTGTATATTATACCATTTCCAGACACAAATGTCAATAGAAAGTGGCTGTTTTACATAAAGCATTTTCATCACCTCCCGTCTGTTGTTATTTCATCTCATTCCCCAATCTCCTTGACAGCTGCGATAGCGCAGTCAAGTACAGCTACAATGATAGCCGTAAGGATCGTCTTTCCCATTTTTATCACCTCCTGTCCTTTGTTCTGTATACATTATACCACCTTATCATTGTCAACAAAAGTGTAATTTTCAAAAACTTTTTTGTCTATGTTTTTGCACATTTATCACGTTTTTACAGCATCTATATCACAGTTTCAGCAAGATAATTTTCTATGATATTGACAAAAAGTACATTTGTGATATAATGGATACAAGAGGTGATAAAAATGAGCATGACCCCAAGCACATTTCTGCCCAAGCGTGAGGGCGGCGTACCATATATCGCAGAGGTGCAATCCATACCCCTCTCACCCTCTGCATATTCCGTCATTATCAAGGACAAGTCCATATTTGAAACAAGCCTTTCCCCTAACGGCAGCGTATCAATGTCCTCATTTCTCACAAGTATATTTGATTCAGCATATATCGCATCATTAAAATACAAAAGTGACGATAACTATAAATATATTGGTATCCCACTTCTGAACGCATTCGTACAATGGCAGATCGAGGAGATCGATGACGACCTTGATGATAAAAGCAAGGAGATAATAAAAAGCTATCTTATCTCAAAGCTCTCTGCAAAATACGAAAAGACCAAGACCGAAAATGCAGTGCGAGTAAGGCTCAGCATATGCCGTGACCTTTACGATACGCTGAGCAGTGATGACCTTTATTATGAAAACAAGGTGTACAGCTCGACCCTAAGAAGATTTCTGAAAGCCGTGTATGAGGACTATGCCCTGCTGTCAGATTGCGAACGTGAAAGGCTCATTTTCGCCGACAATATCATAAAAATAAATGAAGTCATCAAACAAAACGGCAGCAGATATTACAGCTTCATTTACGCATATTCTAATATGTACAGCCGTGAAAAGCACCGCATAAGGCTTATCCCCTACCGTATCGTCAGCGACGAATATAAGATGTATAATTATCTTGTCTGCCTGTCCGACGAAAAAAGCGCAGGCAAAGAGTTCAAAGCCGACAGCAATCGCATAAGCAGATTGAGCGGACTAAGCATTGCAGGAAAGCTCAGCCAAAAGGAATACTCCTCCGTCACCGAATACGAAAGGCTGAAAGAGGGTCACGTCAAGTCCGTGAAGCACCTACTCAGCGACCCACGTTTTGGCAGTGATGAGAGCGATATCTCCAAAGTGTACCTCACCGAAAAAGGCGTTGAAATGTTCGGCAAAATACTCTATCAGCGCCCCATACTGAAAGGCAATGAAAAGCCCAAGCCCAACGCTGTCAACGAGTTCATCTCCCAGCCTATCCAAGTCAAATACTATTTCAATAAGTTCGGCAAAGACGGCGTTATCATATCCCCAAGCGACTCGTTTGAAGAAATGAGAACGCTGTATGTCGAGGGTGCTGAGGCGTATAACCGAGAAGTTGAGATGTGAGAATATATGAGTTTATCTTTGTAAAATAAACCGACCCCATTCGCTAGACTTTTTGACCTAGCAAATGGGGTCGGTTCAAATATCAATATCATTAAGCAAAAAATCAAGACATAAAAGCAAGCGTAATATGCGGATCACTTTACTTTTCTGCCGTAAACCTTGCCCACTCATATTCCGCTGTCAGCGGAACTGTGCCGTCAAAGGCTTTCAGCCAGCTGTCAACGCCAATGCCGTTCCATGCATTCATCATTATTTTTCCGGGCGTAACAGGCAAATTTTCCGTTGCCTTGTATGCTTCCTTTCCGTCAACATACCAAGTTATGCCGTCCTCTTTCCACTCAAATGCGTAAGTGTGAAAATCCTCAGAAGCGTCAAAACCAAGATCATACATGTATTCGTGATTGCCAACGCCATTGGTGTAGTAATTGAACTGCACCTTTGTTGTGTCCTTGCCAAGGACTTCAACATCTATTTCGTCCCAAGGATTATCCTCCGATGGACCGGTGTATGTAAAGAACGATGATACAACGCCGTCATTCTTTATGGCTTTCATTGAAACCTCATAAAGTCCATAGCCATAGTTTTCCTTTGAACGATACTCGCCGCCTCTGTACGCTTCGGAATCGCCCATACTGTCAATGGTAAGCTGCATTTTTCCGTCATTGAAAGTCACGTTATCTTCGCTCCACGAACAGTTGAACGGATCACCATTTGACCAGCCTGCTGAAATGGAAAAATCATTTGACGCACCCTTGCTGAAATCTGCCTCAACCGTGTAAGGAGAATTGCTTTCCGTTTCCGCCTTGCTGCTGACATCTTGCGAAGAACTGCTGTCAGATGAAGAACCGCAGCCACCCATAGACATAACTATCATTGTGAGAATCGACATAGCCAAAACTTTTTTCATTTTTCATTACCTCCGAATAAATATCAGAATTTTATCTTCTATAAGTATTATAAATCAACAAATGTAATATTTATATCAGAAAAGTAATGCAAATATCAGATTATTAACATCAACTTAAATTTTCGATCTGCTTGTGCTATGCTTGTTCCAGTTTGCACGGAAAAACTGATCTCTATACTGTTTCGGCGTAAGTCCTGTCTGTTTCTTAAAGCAGGCAATAAAATGGCTGTGCGAGCTGAAAGCAAGATAATTGGCTATATCAAGCGGACTATATTCAGAATATCTCAGCATATTTTCAGCCGCCTGTATCCTTTTTGACATAATGAAATCAGAGATCTTTACGCCAACTTCCTCTCTGAAAAGCTTTGAAAGATACTGAGGCGTTATGTTCAGTTCATCAGCTATCTGATTGACGGTCACGCCCTTGTAAATATTATCGAAAATGCAGTCAAAACACATAAGGATATGCTTCGAGTAAACGTTCTGTGACGCAGCCTTTTTCATTTGCTTTGTATAATAAACGATGACTTCTTTGTGTACAGCCATAACGCTTTCTTCATTACGGCACTCATCACATTTATTAATGTATATATCGCTTATGGTATATGCAGTTTCCGGGTCAAGTCCACCCTCGATGCAAAACCTGCACAGCATAGCTATGGTTATGACAAGATGATACTTTACGTTTCTAAGGTCGTCCTTGCTGAGCCTGCCCTTTCCGTTTGTATCCAGCGGCGTATACAAACGTTTGACCGTTTCAAGGTCGCCCGCCCGCACCGCAGAGTAAAATTCCAGTTCCGTTTCATATGGTGAATGATGATAGTCATTTTCCTTTTGCATAAACTGCCGCTTAGACAATTCTCTGTTTATTTCCATAGCTTTCACCCCCTGCTTTTTAGCTTATTATATCATATTTACAGACACAAGTAAAGCTTCATATTTATAGAAAAAGGACGGCAAATCACCCTGCCGCCCTTTTTTCTGATAATTAGATATTATTTAGCCTCTTTCATTGAAGTCATAGCCTCGTCGATAAGATAATCTATAGCCTTTTCATTTTCCTGAACGACCTGTGACCAGCTCTTTGACTCCTGCGGATTCATTGTTCCTCTTATTGCAGTATCGCAAATAGAGTTAAGGTCGGCAGATACGCCCTGTTCAAAGTCGAACACAGGGTTCTGTGCGGAAAGATCATATATAGTATCTCTCATTTCAAGCATTTCATCAGACCAGCCGTAATCGTCCTTGTACTGATCGAGGGTTATCTGATGTGCAGCCTCGTCAAGCTCTGCATAACGGCAGCATTCAAGGAAAGCTGCCACGCCCTCAGGATTTTGAGCGTTTTTTACAATGCTAAAGCCGTGTACTCTTGAAGGGATATACTGTTTATCACTATCAGCCGAGCAAGGAACAGGAACGAACATTACCTCTCCCTTTGATACATCGCCATAGTTTACAGTTGTTGACGGAGCATTCTCAAGTGCCCAAAGTCCGATAGGATAGAAAAGCGTCAGACCTGTTGCCATTCCGCTGCCCTCTGCGTCGCCTCTGAGCTTCCAGTTATTCTCGTGCTTTGGATAAACAACATTGTTCTTCTGCAGCTCATACATCATATTCTGAGCCTTTGCTATCATAGGGTCAGAAATATTGTTTACAAGCTTGCCGTCTGTGATACCGATGAGCGGCACACCTGAAGACTGCTGCAAAGCCTTTTCATAATACCAGCCGTCAAGTGCGTATTTATCGCTTTCAGCGTCAGTAAAATCAAGACACATTTCTGTGAATGTATCCCAGTTCCACTTGCCTTCTTTGAAAAGCTCAGCAGGATCGTCATAGCCGTTATCTTCCATTGTCTGCTTGTTGTATACAAAAACATACGCAGGGTCTGTTCTGATAACGCTCACATAATGCTTGTCGCCAAGCATAAACTGATCTGTCGCACCCTTTATGTCTGTCCAAAGAGGCTTTGAAAGATCGATATAATCGTCGATAGGCTCTATCATTGACTTTATAGCACCCTTAGGGAAAACGTCCATATCATCAGCACCGATGAAATCAGGTGAATCATTTGACATTACAAGTGCCGCAAGATCGTCAAACTTAGTTTCCCAAGTGGTCTGCACCCAGTTTATCTTACCATTATACTTTGTCTTGAACAAAGCAAGGTCAGCACCTATCTCCTTGTCCTCTGCCTCAGTAGGGTTGATGTCCCAATGTGAAAACCACTTTATTTCATTGCTCTTGAGATCTCTCACATCTTTCATATCATCAGCAAGTCTTTGAACTATCTGCTGCTGATCTTCCTTAAGCTTTTTGTCAACGACCTTGCTTGATGAATCACTTGAACTTCCGCAAGATGCAAATGCTGAAAGCGAGCAAACCGCAAGGGCAAATGTCAAAACTCTTTTTGCATTATTCATAGCCATACCTCCGAATATTACTTTCTTCTCTTTGCAACGATCACTGCTGTGCCTGCAAGAGCGATAACAGCAAGTGCTCCGCCAACAGCCGCACCTGTTTCTGCTGCCTTAGATGTATCGTCAGATGCTTTTGAAGATGTAGCCGCTGCTGCAGAAGTCTTGCTTGTATCTGCCTTAGATGAAGAAACATCTTTCTTTGATGTATCAGCCTTTGAGCTTGAAGTATCAGACTTTGAATCTGCCTTTGAAGTATCTGTTTTTGACTCTCCGCCCTCAGCAGATGCAACACCGAAATCAAGCGTCATTGAAAGTGTGCCGCCGTTGAAAGCGCCTTCCTTCTCCCAGCCTGCGACCTCAGGACAAGCCTTCTTTGTTACCTCGCCTGTTTCCTCATTGACCTCGTCAGTTGGTCTGATATGTATTCTTATTCCGCCCTCTGCGTCCTCGTCCATTGAAGTGATAGAATTAAGCGAATCAAAAACTGTTGTTGTGCCGTCCTCGGCAACGAACTTTGCGTCAGATATCTTAACGTCCACAGGATAAATATCATCAGGCAGATTTGCCACCATAACGCCCATATCTCCAAGAGTTCCCTTGTCTGACATTGTCTTGTCAGTGATAACTTTGCTTATCTTATATTCAACAGTTATCTTGCCGGCATCATCAATGCCTACCCAGTCGCCCTGATTCCAGGTCCAGTCCTGACCCATATAAAAGCCCATTGCTCCGATAGAGTAATATGAGTCATTCATTTTTGAGTCCTCCTCTGACGGGTGAACAACATCGCCAAGCTTTGCTGCCGAAACAGAAACTGACATCATTGTTGCTGCGAGAACCGCTGCTGAAAGACCTGCTACAAATTTCTTGATCTTCATAACCTTTTCCTCCTATTTTTCAATAAAATTTTTCGTTAAAAGCAATTTATTTTGTTGTTTCTGTATATATTATAACTATGTAAACGTTTTGTTTATATCAAAAACGTAACATAAATATCATAAAAGTGTTTAATATCAAATTTATGAAAGATTATAAATATATGAAAACAGACCCACTTGATATTCAAGCAGATCTGTTTATTCGGAAGTTATTATAAGAAAGTGACTATGAATTATTATGTTTATATTATACGCTTTGTTTTAAAACTATTATATCAATATTTAATTATTTATATCAAATAATTATCGTAAATAGAATTTTATGAGCAAACATCAATTTATGAAACTAAGTATAAAAAAAACAAGCTCGGCAAACGTGACCGAGCTTGTCCAAAAATGGAGTTATATTAAGAAATGATCTATTAAAGATACTTTACCAGTTCATCAAGAACGCTGTCAAGATGTCCGTCAATAAAGCCATAGTCAACACCCTTGTATGACCAAGCCGCTCTTCCGATAGAACATTTCTCAAAGGCACTGCTTATATCCTTGTACCAGTTAAGAGTATTTTCAGCAGATGCAAGATTTATAACACCGTATTCGCCACAGTACATAGGAACATTTCTTTCCTCTGCGACCCTTACAGCCTCAGCAAATCTTCCCATAAAATAATCAGGCGTAAACTTCTCTGTCTTGACCTCCTCGTATGTCTGCATATATTCAAGACCAAGACGCTTTATCTCACTTCTGTATTTTGGGACGCTTCCCGGATAATCGATCCTGAAATCTCTCGGCATCTCATCTACCCAATAGGCAGCCTGATGAGTGAAAAGAAATGGGTCATAGCAATGGAAAGTATAAACAATATGCTCGTCATAAGGCTTATCAAGGTCTTTCATTGAATCAATAGAGTTGTTCCAGTAGCTGCCCACAATAATATTTATATCAGCACTATATCTTCTGATAAGCTTTATGGCATTTTCAACGATAGCATTCCATTTTGCACTGAATTTCGGGTCAGTTACCTCATTGAGAAGTTCAAAAGAGACCCTGTCAGAATATTTGCTGAAACGCTTTGCAAACTCTTCCCAAAGGTCATAGAATTTCTGCTGAAGCTCAGCGTTATCAAAGAATCCGCTTTCAGCCTGAGCCTTGTCAAAGAAAAAGCCCATTGTCTTATGGAGATCAAGTATCATATTGATACCGTTATTTCCGCACCAATCTATACATTTCTGAACATAGTCGAAACCGCTCTCTATAAAGCCGTTTTCGTCCTGAAAGATATTATAATCCACAGGCACTCTAACGTGGTCGCAGCCCCAGCCCTTTATACGCTTGATGTCCTCCTCTGTAATAAAATTATCAAGATGTTCCTTACTGTAATCGCATTGTGACAGCCAGCCTCCGATATCGATGCCGTGCATATAGCCATTAAATCTTCTCATATTTTTAACCGTCCTTTCTGATTCTAGTTTTGTTTGCAACTATATCGTAGCACTATATAGCCGAAAATTATATCATAATTTTAATATTCGTGTAAAAATTGTAATGTTATTGTGGCGTGCTAAATGTATTTCGCAGTAAATAAAGCAAAGAAAATGGCGTAAAATTTTTCACCATAACAAGACCTAATAAAGAAAAAATCGAATTAAACCAGATACTTTAATATGATACTATTTTCGCCGTCAATAGTCGCCAAAAACCGGGCGTATCAAAAACGTCAGCAAGCAGATGTTTCAATGAAATAGAATACCTGAATGTGAATATTCTTGACACAAAAGGCAAGTCAAGAGCTATCACAATTCCGCCTGATGTAAAGCAGCTTTGGGAACAGATACAGCATATTTTGAGAAACCCTGTTATAAGAAGATATGCGTTTCCTGATGATATTCACTTAGAGAAAAAAGCCGGCATTACAGCTTTATGCGATTATTCATTGCTGTCAGATAATGATTAACCTATCTATGGGGTGACAAAAAAAGAATTGATTTTCTGCCACTCCCTTGACTAATATTATCAGCTAATGTATAATCAAGTAAAGTATAAAAATATCGAGGTAAGATCACAATGAGTAGATTCCCTAGAGTATACGCTGAAAGTACAATAGCAAGGATGAATAAAAAGCTTGCCCTGCCGCAGGAAACAATGTCGCTCCTTTATGATTACTTTGAAGCTTTTGCCAATTTATATCAGTTGTTGCCGCTAAAAGACGCTTACAAAATAATCAGCAGGCAAAATAAAGGCTTGATAACCTTGGACGAGTTCATTGCATTTTCTGAGATAGCACGCCACGAAGATCATTTTTACTACATTCTTGCTAAAGACGAACTGTATCTTAACGCACCTAAGGAAAAGCCTATCGACCGAGAGATAGTTCATTCCTGCTTGGTTGATATTGATTATGAAGATTATTATAATATGGCCGATCATCAGGCAGGTAAACCTCTTAAAATTCTTCCAAAACAGGAACTTCTTAAATACAAAGAGGAAATGTACATTGCCGATACTACGTATGTAAGAGCAATGACGAACTTTTTACGCACAAGACTAAAAATGTCCGAAGATGAGATCAACTATACAATTTTCGATTTTATACTGATAATAACCTGTGATGACAAACCTTTTGACGCAGTATCTAAAATGCTCGATAGAAAGAATATCCTAATGACAAAAAGTCAGCTTGAAGATTTTATCAAACTGTTCACCGATTTGAGCAACAATACTCGAATGCCGCAAAACAGAGGCTTTACTCCCTACGAGTTATCGACAAATCGTGGCGGACAAGAGGTTATCGACAGCATTTCCTTTGGACCAAATATAACTGCTGCATTTAAAAGCGGAGAGGCAGATATTGAAGAATACAGAAAAGGTATCCTTATGAGCGAACTGCCCGAGAAGTTCAAAATGGATATGCTCCGTCAGCTTTCTCAAATCGAGGGTAAGAATACAACTCCGAAAAAAGTCGGCAGAAACGATCCCTGCCCTTGCGGCAGCGGAAAAAAGTATAAAAAATGCTGTGGGAAATAAAATATTTTTTTATGCAAAGCCGCCGCGGGTC
>ERZ773209.1687-NODE-1687-length-12592-cov-6.172130_pt1 | contig 12592 bp, 10 predicted proteins | sample MGYA00511109_ERZ773209 | MGnify/ENA primary metagenome ERZ773209 (study PRJEB29015, sample SAMEA2737786) | human gut metagenome | biome: human gut; feature: human-associated habitat; material: faeces | place: China | collected 2012 ...
AGCATCCGGGGCGCTTCTTTATTCTTATTCTTTTTCCGGCAGAGGGATCACTGTGTTGTCCCGCTCGGTATAGCTGCCGCCGCCCATGTGGGGGCGGACAAAGGGGACGCCGCCACGGACATAGAAGGTGTTCTCCTCTATCCGTGCGTCCGGGTTTTCGGAGGGGCTGATCGTGCCGCCCAGATCGTCATAGCTGACATTGCGGCGGAAGGTGTTGTGAATAGCCTCCTGCAGGCAGAACATCACACAGCCGCCCTCGTTCATGCGGCTGTAATTGTACTCATACACCGTGCCGTCGCCGGAGTCCGCATCGTAGGCCATGCCGTCCTGATTGAGGCGGGTGTCAACGGCTTCGTTATAGCGGAACAACGCGTCCTTGCACTTCCACGGCCAGATGGCGGCCGCCACCTTGCCCAGACGGTTGCCCGGCTCGCTGTAGATGCGGTCGTTCATCTCGCAGGCAACGGAATCCGCCGTGTTGTGCTCGACCAGCGGGCGCAGCGCGTACATGACGGTGATGCCGTCACCGCCGGCCGCCTTGACATAATTGTCGCGGATGACAATGTTCTCATGCCCGTATGCTGCAAAGGGCTTTTCGTCCAGCGCCGCGCCCTGAAACTGTGCATGCGCGTAGGTATAGCCCACGGCGATGCCCCAGCGGCTGACATGCGCGACATAGCAGCCCTCGACCAGAATATCCCCGAAGCGCGCCGCGCCGGTGGCGGCCTCGTTCTGCGGGCGCAGGGCGGTCATATAGATACCGCCGTTGTTCATGTGTTTATCGTACACATTGCCGTTTACATCATGCACCTGCAGGTTTTGCAGCGTGATGCCGCGGCGGATGCCCTTATCCCTGGCAACCACAGCCACGCCGGTGCGCTGCATCTTGTCGGCCTGAGAGTAACGCTCCCCGATCACAGCCTCGGCGCGGTTGGTGATCTCCAGATCGCGCACCGTGACATAGGCGGCATCATACAGCAGCACGGCGGAGGAAACATAGCCGTGATACACATGGGTGGGCGAGTCCAGCGCACACCCATAGTCCTGATACCAGATGCCCTGTCCGTCGGCGGCGATGCAGGGGGCACAGCCTTCACCATAAGCGCCGATGGTGATGGGGCCGCCCTCGGTGCCGCTGCACTGCAGCTGCAAAAACTGCTTTTCAAAGCGGCAGCCGCGCCTCAGCAGGACGGTGTCGCCCGGTGCCAGCGCAAGGCGGTTTACCGCAAACAGCGTGGCAAAGGCACGATCCTCATGCAGGCCGTCATTCTCGTCCTTGCCGGTCAGCGGGTTCACATAATATGTCTTGCACAAGGGCCTCGTACACCTCCTCCCGCATACGCTTTTCAATGATCTGGCGCGATTCCTCGTAGGAGAAGCTGTCCCCGAAATAGCGGGTGAACAGATCGCGGTTCGCGTCATACCACGCGCGGGTCTGCGCCTCGGTAAAATCGGGGCAGACGCCGAGCGCGCGAATCTTCCCGCACGGCTCGACAAAGTCCAGCTTAAAGCGGGTCAGCTCATACTGCAGGTAGGCCGGGGCGGAAAAGTACCGTGTGCCGTACACCGGCGCGCCCTCTGCCTCGCTGCGGGATATTTCGGTATTTTTGGCGGCGCGGCGCTTTTCCAGCGCGGCAGGGGTATCGTCCTCGATCAGCCCAAGGCGCTTGGCCAGCGTCAGGCAGCCCTGCGCATAGCGCCATTCCGCCGGGGTCAAACAACAGGTCTGCTCCATCACTTGACTGCACCCGTAATGCCGTTGGCAAAGCTCTTCTGCAGGCAGAGGAAGATGATGGCGGTGGGCAGCGTGCAGATCAGAACGCCCAGCATCAGCATACCGTAGTCAACGCTGTAGCCGCTCTTGAGGTTGGCGACCAGCATCGGCATCGTGATGGAGCTGTTGTTCTGGAATACGATCTTCGGCCAGAGGTAGCTGTTCCATGCGTTCATGAAGGTAACGGTCATGGCAGCGCCGTAGGTCGAGCGCATGATGGGGATGAACATCCGAAAGAAGATGCCGATCTCGCTCAGGCCCTCCAGCCGCGCGGCCTCGATGATGTCATTGGGGAAGCTGCGCGCGGCCTGACGGAACAGCATGATCATGAACGGGGTCGAGATGGACGGCAGCACAAAGGCCGCCCAGCTGTTGACAAGGCCCCAGCCGGAGATCATCTTGAACAGCGGGATCATGATGGCGACAAACGGCAGCATCATGGCCAGCAGCAGAACGCTCATGAGAATATCCTTCGCCTTATCGTGATAGATCTCAAAGCCGTAGCCTGCGATGGAGCAGACCAGCAGTGTGATGAAGGTCATCAAAATCGCATTGCGGAAGGAGTTTGTCATGGCAAGCGCCAGATTCTGGTTGGCGACCAGCGCCTTGAAGTTCTCGATCAGATAGGTGCCGGGGATCAGCTTGCCGCGGATAACATCAATGCTGGGGTTCGTAGCGCCGCACAGCATGTAGTACAGCGGGAACACCGACAGGAAGCTTGCCAAAATCAGGATGGCGTGGGTCAGAATCTTTTTGCCCTTAGTCACGCTTGTCACCTACTTTCATCTGGATCGCGGACAGCACGGCCACTACAATCAGGATAAACACCGACAGGGCCGCCGCATAGTTGAACTTGGGCGTCTCCACAAAGGAGATATTGTAGATATAATGCGTCAGCGTCATGGTCGCCTTACCGGGGCCGCCCGCCGTCAGGTTGACCGATTCGTCAAACAGCTGCAGCGTGCCGGAGGTGGACATGATGGCGGTCAGCAGAATCGTCGGCTTGAGCAGGGGGATCGTCAGGTGGATGAACTGCTGCAGCGGGGAGGCACCGTCAATGCGGGCCGCCTCATAGATCGAGTAATCAATGTTCTGCAGGCCGGCCAGATAGAACACCATGTTGTAGCCCGTCCAGCGCCAGACCAGCGCAATGACGATGACCCAGCGCGCCGCCCATGCGTTCTGGAACCAATCCACTGTGGGGATGCCCACGGTGGACAGCACCCGGTTGACAAGGCCGTCGTTGGCAAACAGCGACTTGAAGATCATGGAGTAGGAAACCAGCGAGGTTGCACACGGCAGGAAGATCATGGTGCGGTAGATGCCTTTGCCCTTCAGATCGGGGCTGTTGAGCAGCTGCGCCAAAACCAGCGCCAGAATCAGCATGATGGGCACCTGGATCACAAAGTAAAATACCGTGTTGAACAGGCACTGCTGGAAGGTGGCGTCCTTTAAAATGCGCGCGTAGTTTGCAAAACCCGCGGGCTGTACATTGCTGCCCATACCCTTCTGGAACGAGAGGATCAGCGCCTGTACCATGGGATAGAAGCAGAATATAAATATCAGGATCGTAGCAGGCAGCAGAAACGCCCAGCCGATCAGGTTGCGTTTTTGCTCCATATCAAGTCCTTTTTTCTTCATCGTAGTGTCTCCTATTTTGCCACAAAAGCAAGGGCGCGGCTTGCAGCGGACGTATCAGATGCAAACCGTGCCCTTGGCAAATTCTCAGTTGTAACCGGACACAGTGTGTGTCATGTTTTGCTTAGCCAGCGATATTGAACTCCACGGTATCCTGAGCGTTCTGCATCTCGCTGTCAATGTCGGCGTTGTTCTGGACGATGTTGGTGACGGCATCGGTCAGGGCGCTGCGCACATCAGAGTAGTAAGCGCCGCAGTCGAATGCGGGAACCTTGCCTGCAAACTCAACGATGTCCTTGTAAACGGTCTGGCCGCCGTAGAACTCGGAGGGCTGGTTGTAGACGTCGCTCTCGGCAGCGGGCAGGTAGCTGGCGATCGCACCGGCGTTGGGCAGCAGATCGTCATACAGCTCGACGCTGGAACCGAAGGTGCTCTTCAGGAAGTCGTAAGCCAGCTCGGTGTTCTTGCAGTTGGAGGAAACGGCCCAGCTTGCGCCGCCGCAGTTTGCGTAGTTGGTGGCACCGTCGATACCGTCCAGCTTGGGCATATTCACGATAGCCCACTTGCCGGACTGATCCGCGGCAGCCTGCACGCTGGACATGATCCAGCAGCCGTTGATGACGCCGGCAGCCTTGCCGTCATTCATGGAAGCAATGTACTGGTCCCAGTCGGTGTACTCGGCCAGAATGCCCTTGTCGACCATGTCCTTGTAGACGGTCAGGGACTCTTTCAGCGCGGCATTGTCGGCGATCTTGACCTCGCCGTCCACCACGGGGGAAGCACCGGCAGACTGCATCATCTCGATGATCAGTTCGGAACCGCCGGAGGAGGTCAGCATCGGCACGCCGTTGGCGTCCACGACCTTCTGCGCCTTCTCCTCGAACTCGCTCCAAGTCAGATCCTTGAAGTCGTCGACGGTCAGACCGGCGTTCTCGATCATATCGGAACGAACCGCCATGACGGAAGCGCCGTTGTCGAAGGGCAGACCGTAGTGGTGGCCATCGACGGTAGAATCAGCCAGCTTGCCGCCGGAGAACTTGTCCCAATCCAAGCCGGAGTCGGTCAGCTCGGTGTAGATGCCGGGGAAGTTGGCGACCATCTTGTGGAAGGAGTAGTCCTGCATCAGGAAGATGTCGGGCAGGGTGCTGTAGTCCTCGCTGGTGGCAGCGGTGATCAGCTTGGTCTCGATGTCGTTGTAGACGTTCTCCTCAATGTTCAGCTTGAAGTTGGGGTGATCCTTCTGGTAGATGGCCTCAGCCTGCTTCAGCGCATAGATGTTGAAGTTCGGGTCCCATGCCCAGACGGTCAGGGTCTCGTCAGCCTCGGTGGCGGCGCTGCTGGCGGCCGTGGACTCGGCGGGCTTGCTCTCAGCGGTAGAGGTGGTTTCGCTGCTGGCGGCACCGCCGCAGCCGACCAGCAGGGATGCTGCCATAGCTGCCGCCATAAGGGCTGCTGCATTCTTCTTTTTCATGGGGGTTTCCTCCTTAAAAATGTTTCTCCATTCTTTGGCTGTATAACGTATGTCCCACGGCGGGGCATAAATTATCGGGTGTTATTCGGCATCGTCTACCCAGCGCATCTCGCGCGGGGCCAGCGTCAGGCTGTCAATCAGATGCCCCTTGATGTACAGGTCTGTCTTTTCCTCGGCATCCGCATTGTTGATGACCGCGATGCGCTTCGTTTCGGGGAATACGGTGACCTCGGTGTCCACATTGGTCACATAGTAGTGCTTCATCTCCTCCGGCATACCGGCGGCGTAGTAGATGGCGCGCAGCAAAATGCGGCAGTTCTGCGGGGAGTAAGGCAGCCCGGCAAAGTAGACGCTGTGGCCCTTGCCGTACTCGTTCACAACAAGCTGGCTGTACTCGCCGTCCTGCGCCAGAATCTGATAATGCTTGCCCTGCGCGTAGATGCGGCTCGTGCCCTCGCCGAAATCAACGGCGGTGTCAATATCCTCAAGGATAAAGTGGTGCGGGTCGCAGGTGTTGTACTTGTCGGTGCTTAACGAGAAGCCCATCTCACGGTCCACGCCCATCACATCGGACAGCTGGAAGTACCGCCCCTGATGCTGGCAGGCGGTGGGCTCACCCACGCCGATGAAGCCGCCGCCCTCGTCCACAAATTTGCGGATGGCGGTCACGACCTGTTCGTCGATCCAGTTTTCGGCACCGCTGAAGGCCGTGTACGCATCGCCGACGTTGATGATAACGCCGATGTCCTTGGGGATGCCGTTGCGGATGTCGTCAAAGTCGATGAACTCAACATCGAACGGCATACCGCTCAGACATTCGAGAACCCCCTCGGCGGAGTAGGTCTCGCGGTGGTAGATAGAGTGGTGGACCTGATTGCTCATCCACTTGCGCAGGCCGCCCCAGCAGTTGAGGATGGCCACCTTGAACGGCGCAACATAGGACTTGGTGCCCTGCATATTTTCGTGGATCTGGCGGAACTCGCTGACCACATTCTGGATCTCGTCAATAAAGCCGGGCCAGTTGCTGGCAAGCTTGAGGTAGCCGCCGTAGCCGATGCGGTCCAGCGGGCTGCGCAAAATCGCGCGGCGTGCCTTCATCCAGTTGGTGCGGGCCTCGCCGATCGGGTCGCCGCCCTCGGTGAACACATCGGGGAAGAAGTAGGGCAGCAGACGGCCCTCGGTGTACCTGACGCCCTTGATGTCGGAGATCATCCGCAGCGTGACGCCGCTGCCGACCGAGCCGACCACGGCGTCCAGCCCGATCGAGGCAAAATACTTGCCGTAGGGCTCTGTGCCGATCCAGTGGTCACCAAGGAACATCATCGCTTCCTTGCCGTAGGAGTGGACGATGTCCACCATCTCTTTGGCCAGCGCGCAGACCTCCTGCTGCTGGAACTCGATGAAGTCGCGGAACTCCTTGCTGGGCACGCGGAACATCGTGTTGTGGTAGCCCTGATCCACAATGAACTCCGGGCGGAACTTATAGCCTGCCCACTTCTCGAACTTTTCAAGGATGTAGGGGCTGACGCTGGCGCTGTAGCCGAACCACTCAACGAATTTCTCGCGCTTCTGGTCGTCAAAGGTCAGCGTGAACTGGTGGAAGAAGGTCGTGAACCGCACCACATCAATGTGGGGGTTGGCCTCGCACCAGCGGCGCAGCTTTTCTTTTACATACGCCTGCGTCTTGGGCTGGCGCACATCGTAGGTCAGCTGGTGGGGTGTGTCCTTCCAGTCGTTGGTCAGGAAGTTGTACATATGTACGGGGTCCCAGATCAAAAACGCCAGAAAGCTGACGGTGTACTCGTGATAGGGGACGGTTTCGATCTCAACCTCACCGGTCGGCTCGTCAAAGAACCACTTGTCGGTGGGGACGACCTCACCGGTCGTGCGGTCGATGACCTCCCACCAGCGTTTGGGGTCGTCCAGCGTGTTGACCTTGAGCTGCTGGGTGTGGAAGCCGTCCATCAAATGGATGCGCAGCATCGTGCCGCGCGCCGTGTGGCGGTCGCTGATCAGATACTCCTGCTGGACCTCATCGGGGTTTGCCTCGGCCCAGGCGTTGTCCTTGCGGGTCGTATAATAGGTAGCGTACTTTTTGGCGGGGTCCGTCAGCAATTCCTGCGGCATTTCGGTGCCGTCGCAATCGCGCAGCGCATCCGCGCCCAACAGATTTTTCAGCCGCAGGGTCTCCTCCACCACATCTGCGTCTGTGGGAAGTGTCAATCTTCCAAGCTGCTCCATGTTCCCGTCCCTTTCCGGTCCGCCGTAGGCAGACCATGTTTCATTGACAACATCATACCGGTTTCTTGCGGACTTGAACAGACCATTTCTTGTTGCGCATTTGCACTATCTTGCTATACTTGTCTGTTTTGCAGGCAACATTCTGCCACGACAAAAATATTGTACAAAAACCGCCCCATTTTCTTGTGCAATCTGCCGTTTTCACCGTATGTTTAGTGTGCTAAAGCGCAAAATTGAGCAACAACGCTGTTTTTTTAACAAAACAGCGTTGCAATATTGCGCCCTCTGCGCTATAATAGCAGAAAAATCATCCTCCTGCTGTCGCTTTTGTTTGTCTCATCTTGCTTTATTTTTGTTTTATCTTGCGCGCAGGGTTTTTACCATTTTGTCATCGTTTCAGAAAAGGCGGTATTCCCCATGAACACACGGTATGAGCTGAACATGGATGTTCCCCCGCGGGAGGCCATCCGGCTGATGTATGTCAGCAAAAGCCGCTTCGGCGGCGACTGGAACTCGGTGCCGCACACCCACTCCTGCACCGAGGTTTTCTACTGCGTGGACGGGCGCGGCCAGTTCAATGTCGAGGGCAAGATGCTCGATGTCGCCCCCGATGACATGGTCATCGTAAACCCCCGCACGCTGCACACCGAGTTAAGCTATCAGGCCTGTCCGCTTGAGTATATCGTGCTCGGCATTGAGGGGGTCGAGATCCTTTTCAACCAGCGGGATCAGGGCTACACGATGGTCAAGTGCGGTGCCATGCGCGAGGATATGCTCGGCCTGACCAAGATGCTGCTGCGTGAGATCGACGCGCGCGAGGACGGCTGCGAGATGGTCTGTCAGGACCTGACCGAGGTGCTGCTTGTCAAGCTCGTGCGCACGGCCTCGCTCTCGCTGCGGGTCAGCACCCCGCCGGCCGAAAGCAAGGAGTGTGCCGCCGCCAAGCGCTACATTGACGAAAACTACAGCCGCACCATCACGCTCGACTCGCTGGCCGAGATCGCGCATGTCAACAAATATTACCTCTCCCACTCCTTCAAGCGGGAGTACGGCACCTCCCCCATCGACTACCTGATGAAGCGCCGCATCACCGAGGCAAAAGCCCTGCTGACCAGCACCGATTTCAGCCTGACCCAGATTGCCGAGCAGATCGGCTTCCGCTCGCTGGCCTACTTCTCCAAGTGTTTCCGCAAGGTCGAGGACATCAGCCCCAACGAATACCGCAAAACCGCCGTCCGCAAAGCCCCGCCGGGCAATTTGTAAAGGCGCACATTGCTCGCCAAGTTGGCGGGCGGCCAATGGTCGCCCCTACACATTCAATAGGGCAAGAATGTGATTTTTTGACACGCTGGGAACATTTCACCAAGCTGACGCAGCAGCGCAGCTTTTGCAAAGGAGTTTTTATCATGATGAAAAAGACCACCTTCGGTGCCGCTCTGGCTTTCCTGTTTGCCGCTGCCGGTGCCCTGACCGCCGCCGCCCTCTACCTACATCACCGTGAGAAAGAGCTGGACGAGTACGAGCGCCTGCTCTTCAGCGATGATTATGACGATTTCGATGACGAGGACGACACCAACGCCGAGGACACCACCACCTACGAGAAGATCCCCGACGCCCCCAACACCGAGGAGTAATCCCCATCGGGGTCCTGTGTGACCGAATACGAACCGGCTGGGCGCTGACCTGACGGCGCCCAGTCTTTTGTTAATGGAGAAAGCTAGATCATGCGCAAACTGCTGCTTTGGCTGGTGATGGTCGCCGCCATGGTTGCCGCGATCCTTGGCGGAACAGCGGCGTTCCTCTACAGCCGCACCGGCGAGGACCGACTTCCCCAGCAGCCCGTGCAGTTCGGCGGGCTGACACTGACCGCCAACGGCTGGGACTGGACCATACCCGTGCTGGGCGACAAGGTCAGCAAGACCTATGAAAGCCCGACCAACCTGACCGTGCAGAAGCTCGGCACCTTCACCGATACGATCCCCGCACTGACCCTGCCCGAATGGGTCACAGCGGCCGAGGTGCAGATCACCGCGCCAGACGGCACCGTCTGGTCGGGCGGTCTGGCCGACTGCAACACCTATACCTACACCCAGAACGGCGCGTATCAGATCATAGTGACCGCCCACCACAGCGACAGTGATGCCCCCGGCGACCCGGTGGGCTGGTACGCCTACCGTGCCGGCTACACAATGGCGATGAACCCCAAGGTCACCCTGAGCAGCGAGCGCGCGCCGCAGGGCAGCATCGTGGCGATCCAGCTGTCCGGTATTCTGGACGGCGAGCCGACCGTCGAGAGTGATCTCGGCGAGGTATGGTTCCGCAAGACCGCCACGGGGTACATGGGCTACCTGCCCGTAACCTACAACGCCGAGGGCGGCGACCATACGCTGCAGCTGACCTGCGGCACCCTGCAAAAGGAGATTACCCTGACGGTGACCCGCACACTGTACGACACCGTCTCCGTCCCGGCGGAGGAGGATGCCGGCGGTGGGGAGGAGTTCCGCAACGCGATCTGGCCGCTTTACACCACCGGCAGCTCCGCCAAGCTATGGAACGGCCGGTTCGAGGCCCCCAGCGCCGGTGCGGTCAATCTGGCCTACGGCACCACCCAGATGGTGGACGGACAGCGCAGCGGTCAGGCCACCGGCCTGACCTATGCTGCCGCAGACGGCGAGACTGTCACCGCCCCTCAGGCCGGCAATATCGTGTTTGCCGGCACGCTGACCCTGACCGGCGGCACCGTGGTCATCGACCACGGCTGCGGCGTAAAAAGCTATCTGTACGGTCTGGAAACGGTCGGCGTTGTGCGCGGGCAGTCGGTTTCCACCGGCGACCCGCTGGGCACTGCCGGGACGAGCCACAGCCTGATCTATGAGCTGCGCATCGGCAGCAAATCCACCGACCCGCAGCTTGCCCTGAACGGCAGCAGCGGTCTGCAATTCCGTGAGGCTGAATAACGCAGGCATCGCGCGGCGATGCCGCCCATAGAATGTTACGATCGGCGCGGTGCCCCCGGCCCGCCGTGCCGTGTGTATGGCCGGGTGTGCTAAGGCAACACCGCACAATTCCCGCCTGACGGCTTAAGCGGTATTGCCCTAAGAGAGTGGGAGTAAGCATGGAAGAAGAGAAGAAAGCCGCAGCCGGCGTGGACTGGGCCGAAAAAGCCCCCGCCGCGCCCCGCAGGCGCAGCCGCAAAAAGTCAGCGGCCAAGGGCAAGCCCAAAAAGTCCGCAGCCCCGGCAGAGCCGAAGCAGCAGCCGGCTGTGAGCGATACCCCGGAGGCTCCCGCAGAGACTGCACCTGCGGCCCTGCAGGTACCCGAGGCCCCGGACGCTCCGCAGCCAGACACCGTCCCCGTGTCGCTGCCGGAAACCCCTGAAACAGCATCTGAATCGGCCCCGGCACAGCCCGAGGCCGCCGAGCAGCCGGAACCGGCAGAGCCTGCCGAGGCAGCCCTGCCGGATACCGGCACCGATGAAACAGCGGCGGCCGAGCCTGCCCCTGAAGATACTGCCTCTGCAGAGCCGGAGCAGCCTGTACCCGATGCAGACGAGGGTACGGCCAATGCACCGGAGGATGCCCCGCAGGAGGATTCCACAGAGGAGGACGCCCCCGAGAAAAAGGCCCGTGCGGACACCATCGCCCGCACGGCACAGCTTTCCATCGCCCAGATCATGGCCGGGCTGGCAGACACCCCCGCCGAGGATACCCCCGATGCGCCGCCTGCCGAGCCGGACAGCACTGAGGAGGACACCGAGGAGGAGCCTGCGGACACCCTTACCCAAAAGCTTGGGCGCGGTGTGACCGGCATGCTGCGCTGGCTGCTGCTGGTCGTGCTTTTTGTGCTGGTCATCGCGTGCGGCGGCGTAGCGTGGCTCTACCACAATGCCACCCCCGATATGCTGCCCCAGATCAAGGCCACCTTTGACGGACAGGAGCTTGCCCCCACCGCCTACAAATGGCATGTGCCGATCGTTGGCAGCTGGCTCCGCCGCACCTATGCCGAAACGCTGAACCCCACCCCGGCCGAGCTGGCGCTGCCGGTATCCGGTGCTTCCCCCGATCTGGTCGTCACGCCGGGCGGCTACAGCGCCCAGCTGACCATCACCGATGCCGCCGGGGAATCCATCTATGACGGCAGCGCCACCGGCTTCCGCAGCTACCGTTTTGCTGAGAACGGCACCTACGATGCCAAGCTGATCGTCAGCACAAGCGGCACCCCCGCTGACGAGGCGACCGTGACCGGCACCGAGACCTGGCAGTTCCGCTTTACGGTCAGCATCAAGCCGTCCATCCAGCTTGCGACCGACAGCGTGGCGCAGGGCGGTGTGGCGGCAGTACGGGTCGGCCAGACCCTCGGGCAGGATGCCCCGGCCATCAAGACCACCCTCAAAAATGTCGGCTTTGTCAAGACAGACAGCGGCTGGATCTGCTACCTGCCTATCCCATGGAACCAGACGCCCGGCAGCATTGATCTGGAGGTATCGGCCGATGGCTACACCGAGACCCTCTCCCTGTCGGTGCGCGCAGGCTCCTTCAGCTACAAGGACTACAGCAAAACCTCTCAGATGGCCGCGCCCTACATCGGCGAGGACGATGCCCCGGCGGCGGTCAGCAAGCTGTTTGCCACTATGGACGACAAGATCCAGTGGTCCGTAGGCGGCTTTGTGCAGCCCTTCCTCGACAGCTTTGACACCCCGCTGACCTACGGCATGACCGAGTACGCAGGCCGCTCCTACAGTGAGCGGGGCACCAACTACGGCTACGGCGGGCGCACCTCGACCAATGTGATCATCCGCCCCAAAAACGGCAAAGGCTCGATGATTGCCCCCGCCAGCGGCCGTGTGCTGCTGGCGAAGGACCTCGGCGGCCTCTATGGCAACACCCTCGTGATCGAGCACGGCGCAGGCCTCAAGAGCATCTTCTACGGTCTCGCCTCGCTGGATGTCAAGACCGGCGATACCGTCAAGCAGGGCCAGCTGCTGGGCGGCTGCAGCAAGGCCGTTGTGGCAGAGATGCGCATCGGCACCGTTCCCATCGACCCGCTGGCCGTCTGGCGCAGCCGCTGCGATGGTCTGAAGCTCTATTGATCCCAAGGCACCCATCCCAAACGGGATGGGTGCTTTTTTTGCTGTCACCGACCGTCCGCAGCCGAAGGGTCGGGCCATCAGCGGATGTTCACACTCTGCGCGGGCAGGACATAGTATGGCGCAAAACAAAACGAGGTGAGCGCGTATGCCAAAGACCTTCTGTGTGGTGGGCCACGATGCCCGCCAGCAGGCGGCGGCCCGTGTGCTGCGCCGCGCAGGCTGCGGCGTGACCGCCGCCGACAACGCCGCCGCAGCGGATTATATCCTGCTGCCGATGTCTCAGGGCCGCGTCAGCGATGAGGTTGCCCGCGCCCTGCAGGGTGCGGGGCAGGGAACGCTGATTCTGGCAGGCCGCCCCGGCCTGCCGGTACGGCTGGCC
>ERZ773209.1689-NODE-1689-length-12584-cov-4.307606_pt1 | contig 12584 bp, 14 predicted proteins | sample MGYA00511109_ERZ773209 | MGnify/ENA primary metagenome ERZ773209 (study PRJEB29015, sample SAMEA2737786) | human gut metagenome | biome: human gut; feature: human-associated habitat; material: faeces | place: China | collected 2012 ...
ATTTTATTTTTTAAGCATGGTACGAAAGGCTTTTTGAGCTCTTCTTCTATTTTGCTGGGCATTATTGCCGGTTATGCGGCTGCCTTTGTGATGGGTTTGACGCTGCCGACTACCGGTGTTACGGCTAAAGGCGTGGAATTTACTAAATCTTGGGTTTTAAATTGGGATAAGGTGGCGCAGGCCGGATGGTTTGCCGTACCGGAGTTTATGCCCGTGGATATTGTTTTTGATATGCGCGCTATTATTCCCGTAGGCATTATGTTTATTGTTACGGCAGTCGAAACCGTCGGCGATATTTCCGGCGTTATGGAAGGCGGTTTAAACCGCGAGGCTACTGATAAAGAATTGTCCGGCGGCGTTATCTGCGACGGTATCGGCTCCAGCTTTGCGGCGCTGTTCGGCGTTTTGCCCAACACTTCCTTTAGCCAAAACGTAGGCTTGGTTGCTATGACTAAAGTTGTCAACAGATTTGCTTTGGCAACCGGCGGCGTATTTTTGATTCTCTGCGGCTTGATTCCCAAATTGGGCGCTCTTGTTTCCATTATGCCCCAATCTGTTTTGGGCGGCGCTGCCGTAATGATGTTCTCCAGCATTGTTGTCAGCGGCATTCAGCTTATCACTAAAGAAAAATTAACGCCGCGCAATCTGACCATTGTGGCAGTTGCTCTCGGCGTTGGTTATGGCATGGGCGCAAATCCCGGAATTTTGGCTCACGCTCCTGCTGCTGTGAAATTGATTTTCGGCGGCTCCGGTATCGTTCCCGCAGCTTTGGTAGCAATTATTTTGAACATCGTGCTGCCGCAAGATTAAGGCATTGGCGCAAATCGCGCACTGTATCAATATCAAAAAGCTCATACTTATCCTGAACCTGTACCAAGCGTACTCGTTCAGGATATTTTTTTGCTAAAAAAACGCCGCCGCTGTCTTGAGGTAAATTTTGCAGTTCCGCTGCTAAATCTGCGGGGAAAATTATGGGATTGCCCGGCGAATTGCCGTAGGCCAGGCGCTGAATAGTTTGCGGTGCATTGATGAAGCTGGCGCATAAGTTACCAATGCTTTCTTGCCGAAGAAAAGGCTGGTCGCCGGTGCAAAAAGTATAGCCTAACAAATTTTTTGCTTGTAAATATGCCAAGCCTAAACGTATCGTATCATTGAGATAGGGTTTGTTATGCAGCAGGCAGGGAATATTTTGCGCATGGCAGAGCGCAGCGATTTTTTGGTAGCGGGTAACGACTACACGCTCAACAAAAAAATTGTCGGTGCTGTTTAAAATATATTGAAGCAGAGGCTGTCCCTGAAAATTTTCCAGCAGCTTATTGCTGCCGAAACGCTGGGAATGGCCGGAGGCCATGATAATGCAGCCGATAGGATAGGTGGTGGGCATAATATTTTCTCCTGCCGCAATTTTACGCGGCGCAAAAAGGAAATCAAAAATTGTTTTGCTAAGTCATGCTATATATTTCTACAAGCAGCGAGCAAATCCTTTTAAGTTGTGACTTTTTATGATAAAATGATAATGAATAATTGTGAGTAAAATGCATAATTGGAGGGCTTTTTATGCTTACTATCCGTGAAATTAAAAAGGCTGCAACGCTGGAGGAGGCTTGGCAGCTTAATCAAAAGCGCGTCAACAGAGTAATGGGCGGTATGCTGTGGCTGCGCTTGAGCAAAGGCAACGTAGCAACCATGATTGATTTGTCCGCTTTAGGTTTGGACAAAATCGAAGAAACAGAAACGGAATTTCGTATCGGTGCCATGGTAACGCTGCGGCAGTTGGAGCTGCACGCAGGCATCGCCGCTTATACCAACGGCGCTATGAAAGAAGCTTTGCGCCATATTGTCGGCGTACAGTTCCGCAATTTAGCCACTGTTGGCGGCAGTGTTTTCGGACGCTTTGGCTTTAGCGACGTACTGACGATTTTAATGGCTTTAGATGCCAAAGTTGAGTTATATAAAGGCGGCACTATTCCCATCAGCGAATTTGCAAAGATGAAATATGACCGTGATATTTTAGTGCATGTAATTGTACCTAAGCAAAAGTTAGCTTGCTGCTATGAATCTGTGCGTATTGCCAAAACAGATTTTCCGGTGCTGACCTGCTCGGCTGCATTAACGGAAGCAGGCGTACAGATTGCAGTTGGTGCAAGACCAGCTAAAGCAGCGTTAGTTAAAGATGAGCAGCAGATTTTATCTCTGCCGATTACGGAAGAAAAGGCCAAGGCTTTTGCAGAATACGCCGCTGAGCTTTTGCCGACGGAGAGCAATAACCGCGGCAGCGCTAAATATCGCACTCATTTGATAAAGGTGCTGGCTCTAAGAACTATTTTAGCATTGGGAGGTAACGCCTAATGGAAATTACATTGACTTTAAATGGCAGAAAAATTACCCGCAGTGTAGAAGCTGATATGGTGCTGCTGGATTTTGTGCGTAACGAAGGCTGTTACAGCGTGAAAAGAGGCTGTGATACCTCAAACTGTGGTTTGTGTACTGTTTTTTTAGATGATAAGCCGGTGCTTTCTTGTTCCGTTTTGGCTGCTCGTGCCGACGGACGCAAGGTAACAACTATGGAAGGTCTGCAAAAGGAAGCCGCTGAATTTGGTGCGTTTATTGCTGACCAAGGCGCGGAGCAGTGCGGCTTTTGTAATCCAGGCATGATTATGAACGCTTTAGCGCTTTTTAGAGAAAATCCTGAGCCAAGCGAGGAGGAAATCAAAGAATATCTGGCGGGCAATCTCTGCCGCTGCTCCGGTTATGAAGGCCAACTGCGGGGCATCAAGAATTTTATTGCTTGGAAAAAAGCTCAAGGGAAGGAGGCGTAAGTAAATGAAAATCGTTAATCAGCCCTTGAGAAAAAAAGACGCTATGCAGCTGGTAACCGGTAAGCCTGTTTACACTGACGATTTAGCGCCTAAAGATTGTTTAATCGTGAAGCTGCTGCGTTCGCCGTATGCCAACGCGATTATCGAAAGCATCAATACTGCCGTAGCAGCTAAAGTTCCCGATGTCGAAGCAATTTTTACTTATGAAGATGTTGACCAAGAGGGCAAGCGCTGCACTTACGCCGGGCAGACCTATCCCGAACCAAGTCCTTATGACCGCCTTTTGTTGGACAGGCATGTGCGTTTTGTGGGCGATGTAGTGGCAATTGTTGCCGGCAGAACGGAAAAGGCAGTCGACAAAGCTTTATCCTTAATCAAAGTTAAATATCAAGTTTTGGATGCTGTGCTGGATTTTCATACCGCTTTGGATAATCCAATTTTAGTGCATCCCGAAAAAACTTGGGAAGCATTATGTCCCGTGGGCGCTGATAATAAGCGTAATCTATGCGCTTCCGAAGTTATCAGCGACGGCGATGTGGACGGCATATTGGCAGACTGCGATGTAGTTATCGATAGAACCTACAGAGTTAAAGCTGTACAGCAGAATATGATGGAGCCGTTCTGCACTTTTTGTACTATTGATACCTACGGACGTTTGCATGTAGTCAGCTCCACGCAGATAGTTTTCCATGCTCGCCGAATTATTGCCAACGCGCTGCATATTCCCAAAACGCAGGTCAGAGTGACCAAACCGCGTATAGGCGGCGGTTTCGGCGCTAAGCAGAGCTGCGTCAGCGAAATGTATCCTGCTTTTGTAACTTGGAAGCTGAAAAAGCCGTCTAAAATAGTTTTCAGCCGCCATGAATGTCATATTGCCGCCAGTCCGCGCCATGAAATGGAAGTCAAGGTACGCTTAGGAGCAACTAAAGAAGGCAAGATTCGCGCCATTGATGTGTATACCTTGTCCAATACTGGAGCCTATGGAGAGCACGGTCCGACTACAGTTGGTCTGTCCGGACACAAATCCATTCCTTTGTATCGCACGGAAGCTTTCCGTTTTGGCTTTGATGTTGTGTATACAAATTTACAGGCGGCAGGAGCTTATCGCGGCTATGGCGCTCCTCAAGGAATTTTTGCCGTTGAAAGTGCTGTTAACGAGTTGGCTGCCAAACTGCAAATTGATCCGATTACCCTGCGCGAAATGAATATTACTCACGAGGGTGATATTATGCCTGCATATTACGGCGCTCCCAATACCAGCTGCGCGCTGGATAAATGCTTGGCGCAGGTGCGTGAAATGAGCGATTGGGACGAAAAATTCCCTGTGCGCCACATGCCCAACGGCAAGGTTCGCTCCATGGGCGTTGCCATTGCCATGCAGGGTTCGTCCATTCCTTATTGTGATGTGGGCGGCGCAACAATTAAGGTTAATGACGACGGTTCTTATACGCTGCTGATTGGCGCTGCCGATATGGGAACCGGCTGCGATACAATTTTAGCTCAAATGGCTGCCGAGGTATTGGAATGTGATTTCGAGCAGATACAGGTTTTTGGTGCCGATACGGACGCTTCTCCTTATGATTCCGGCTCCTATGCTTCCAGTACAACTTATATTACCGGCAATGCTGTTACTGCCTGCGCGAAAAAAATTCGTGCTAAAATTTGCGAGTTAGGCGCAAAAAAGCTGGAATGTGCCGTTGAAGATGTTATTTTTGACGGTAAAATTGTCCGCAGCACCGTAAATGACAAGGCCATTTCGTTGGCGGATATTGCCGTTGCTTCCCAATGCTTTAATAATATTGCCTTGCAGGAAACAGTGGAGATGGACAGCTTGCTAAGTCCGCCGCCGTTTATGGCAGGCGTAGCCGAGCTGGAAACAGATTTGCTGACAGGCGAAACGGAAGTAGTAAATTATTATGCGTCCGTGGATTGCGGAACGCCTATCAACCCGCATTTGGCAAAGGTACAGACAGAGGGAGGTATTTTGCAGGGTATTGGCATGAGTTTGATGGAAAACGTAACATATAGCCCTGACGGCCGTGTTTACGAAAATTCTTTGATGCAATATAAAATTCCTACACGTCAGGATATTGGCCATATTCATGTAGATTTCGCCTGCAGCTATGAAAAAAGCGGCCCTTACGGTGCAAAATCCGTAGGCGAATTGGTAATAAATACACCTGCTCCGGCCATTGCAGATGCTGTTTATCAGGCGACGGGCAAACGTTTCTACACTTTGCCTATTACGCCGGAAAAAATTGCTTTGGGCGAAGAAAACGAATAGCAATAGGCAGATTATTTTGCAAGAGAAAACGCGGAAGTATTTTGCTTCCGCATTTCTTTGATAAGCGTTATTCTTGAGTGAGATAAACGAATGAAAAGATAAATACCCAAATTGTTTTGGTAAAAATTTCTATGGAGTTAGCGGGGAAATTTATGATTGATAATTTTCAGCGGGAGATAAATTATATGCGTATATCCTTAACCGACCGCTGCAATCTGCATTGCAGGTATTGCCGGCCGGAGGTGGCAGAACATGTACGGCATGAGCAAATTTTACGCTATGAAGAAATTCTGCGTATCGCCAAATGTGCTGTGAACCTTGGTATAACACGCTTTAAAATTACTGGCGGCGAGCCATTGCTGCGTAAAGGTGTAGTTGATTTTATTGCTAAATTAAAAGCATTACCTAAGGTAGAGCAGGTGACTCTGACTACTAATGGTACTTTTTTAGAACAACATATACCGGATTTAAAGCAGGCAAACATTGACGGCATTAATATCAGCCTAGATACTCTTGACGAAAATTGCTATCAAAACCTGACCGGCGGCAGACTAGAACAAGTGCTTAGCAGTATAGCTTCTGCGGTGCAGGCAGGTATTAAGTGTAAATTGAACTGTGTGCCGTTAAAAAATTCAGCTAATGCTTCTGCAATATCACAAAAAAAATATTTTGTGGATTTGCTAAACTATGCCGGAGCTTTACAAATACCGCTGCGCTTTATTGAGCTAATGCCTTTAAATTGCAACAGCGGCTGCACGAGCTTTACCGGAGCGGAAATTAGGCAAATTTTGCAGGACGCCGGTTATAGCCTAAAAGTAACACAGCATAAATACGGCAACGGCCCTGCGCAATATTATTTGGCACAGGATAAGTTGCATGGCAAGCAGTCAGTCATTGGCTTTATTGAACCAATTCATGCGAAATTCTGCGCAAAATGCAATCGCATCCGGCTGACAAGTACGGGACAGATGAAAAACTGCTTATACAGTCCGCCTGTGTGTGATTTGCGGGAGCTTTTGCGTCAAGGAGCAGATGACGGTGAATTAACGCAGGCTTTAGAGCAGGCAATTTTGGCGAAACCTTTGGGACATACCTTTGACAAGCATCCCGGCGGTTTTGCCATGAACGAGATTGGCGGATAAAAGGAAGTGATAAAAATGCATGATTTTACTCATTTTGATGAGGCTGGAAATGCAGTAATGGTAGACGTTTCGCAAAAAAACATTACGGCACGGACTGCGACGGCTGCGGGAAAAATTATCGTCAGTAAAGAAATTTTTACTAAAATAAAGCAGCAGCAGATTGCCAAAGGCGATGTTTTAGGAGCAGCGCGTATTGCTGGCATCATGGCTGCCAAAAAGACCAGCGAATTGATTCCCTTGTGCCACCCCTTGCCGCTGACGAAATGTACAGTGGATTTTGTGCTTGATGAAGATGGCGGGCAGTATGCCGTGGAAGCAAGCTGTCTAGTGAAAACGGACGGTAAAACTGGTGTGGAAATGGAAGCGCTGACAGGCGTGCAGATTGCCCTCTTAACTATTTACGATATGTGTAAGGCCGTGGATAAAAGCATGCTGATAACCGACGTGCATTTAGTAAGTAAAAGCGGCGGCAAAAGCGGGGCCTTTATTTGGCAGGGAGGTGCAGCTAGTGACGCAGATTAAAGGCATTATTAAGGCTGTGTGCATCAGCGAAGCGCGAGGTACAGAAAAGCATGAGACAGCGCAAGTCAGGCTGATTAAAAATTTTGGCTTGAAAAACGACGCTCACGGAGGGAACTGGCACCGTCAGGTGAGCCTGCTTTCTTATGATAAGGTAGAAGAATTTAATGCCAAAGGCGGTGACGCCGGTATTGGCGCTTTTGGTGAAAATATTTTGGTCGCCGGTATAGATTTTCCCAAGCTGCCTGTAGGAACGCTGCTTTTTGCCGGAGATGCGGTATTAAAAATAACGCAAATCGGCAAGGAATGTCATAGCCACTGCCAAATTTTTCAGCGCGTAGGCGACTGCATTATGCCGCGCGAGGGTGTTTTTGCCACAGTGGAGCAGGAAGGCATATTATACGCCGGTATGGAAATGACCGTGCAACTGCCGCCTGCTGACGCGCCTTTGCGTGCTGCTGTCATGACTCTTTCGGACAAGGGCGCAGTCGGTACAAGAATAGATACCAGCGGTCCGACAGCGGCAAAAATGTTAGCAGAGGCAGGCTATGAAATTGCAGAACAGGTGTTGCTGCCTGACGTGCAGGGAAAAATAGAAAGAGAGCTGAAGCGTTTGGCTGACAGCAGGCAGGTTGATTTAATAATTACTACCGGCGGTACAGGCATGTCGCCGCGGGACGTAACTCCGGAAGCAACTATGGCTGTGGCAACGCGTGTGGTGCCCGGTATTGCCGAAGCCATTCGCGCAGGCTCCATGCAGATTACCAAACGAGCTATGCTGAGCCGCGGCGTTGCCGTACTGCGCAACAAAACCTTGATTGTCAATCTTCCGGGAAGCAAAAAAGCCGTAGAAGAAGCTTTAGCCATTGTTCTGCCGGAATTGGAGCACGGTATACGTTTGGCTAAAGGCACTGACGGGGAGTGTGGCAGGCAATGAGTGGAGCTGTCGATTTGTCGCCTTTATGGATAAGCTTACAGACAGCGGCAGCAACTATCGCCATTGTTTTTTTCTTGGGTGTGTTAGCAGCTTGGTGGGTAGAGCGCCTGCACAGCGAGAGCGTTAAAATTTTTATCGACGGCCTTTTTACTTTGCCCATGGTACTGCCGCCCACGGTTGCAGGCTTTTTCTTATTAGTTTTCTTTGGCAATAACAGGCTTATCGGCAAATTTTTTTTGGAATATTTTGGCATACAGATAGCCTTTAGCTGGCTGGCGACAGTTTTGGCGGCAGCAGTAATTGCCTTTCCGCTGATGTACCGTTCTGCCCGCGGCGCTTTGGCGCAGGTAGATAAGGGTATTTTGGAAGCGGCGCGTTCTCTTGGCATGACGGAGTGGCGGGTATTTTGGCGTATTCATCTGCCCAACGCTTTGCCGGGCATTATCGCCGGGGGACTTTTAGCTTTTGCCCGCGGCTTAGGCGAATTTGGCGCTACGGCTATGCTGGCAGGCAATATTGCCGGCAAGACGCGTACCCTGCCTTTGGCAGTTTATTCGGCGGTGGCGGCAGGCGATTGGGACAGTGCTGCTGTCTATGTTTTAGTAATAACGGCTATTTGTTTTACAGTAGTCATTGGCTTAAATGTTTATCAATATCGGGTAAAAAAACAGCAGGAGAGTTAAAAATGAGAAAATTTTTATGTTTAATTATTTGCTTAATGACTTTAGCTATGATGGGATGCAGTAGCAAACAGGAAAATGTAGCTAAAAAAACTGTAACTGTACATGTGGCTGCCGCTGCCAGCTTGGAAAAGGTTTTTGAGCAGCAGCTTATTCCTATGTTCAATAAAAAGCATCCGGAAATCAAAATTCAAGGTGTTTATGATGCCAGCGGTAAGCTGCAAGCGCAAATTGAAAATGGCTTGAATGCCGATATATTTATTTCTGCGGCTAATAAGCAAATGCAGGCCTTGGATAAAAAAGGTTATATGGACAGCGAATCTATTAAACCATTATTACAAAATAAGCTAGTATTAATTGTGCCTGCTAAAAACGACGGTTCTATTAAGAACTTTGCTGATTTAGCAAAAGCTAAGCATCCTGCTGTCGGCGATCCTGCCAGTGTACCTGCAGGTCAATATGCTAAAGAAGCATTAACCAGTTTGGGTATTTGGGAGCAGGTGCAGGCTAAAGCTAGCCTTGGCACCAATGTGACGCAGGTACTTAATTGGGTGGGCGAGGGCAGCGCGGATGCAGGCTTGGTTTACGCAACGGATGCAGCCTTGATCAAGGATAAGGTAAGGGTTATTTCCGAGGCTCCTGCCGGTGCTTTGAAAAAACCTGTTATTTATCCTATCGGTATTTTGAAACAAGCTACGCAGGCTGCGGCAGCTAAAGAATTGGCTAACTTTTTGCAGACCAATGAAGCTATGCAGATTTTTGAAAATTATGGTTTTGCCAGAGTGAAATAGAGGGGATTTTATGAAGCTGATTAAAACAGTTGACGCAGTAGGCAGCGTACTGTGCCATGATTTGACGCAAATAATTAAAGGCGTGACCAAGGATGCGGTTTTTCGCAAAGGCCATATTGTACAAAAAGAGGACATTCCTGTGTTGCTTTCTATTGGCAAGGAGCATCTTTATGTGTGGGAAGCCGACGAAAATATGCTGCACGAAAATGACGCGGCAAGAATATTATGCGATTTGTGTAAAAATAAGCATATGTTGGAATCGCCTGTCAAGGAAGGTAAGATAGAGTTATCGGCTGACTGTGACGGCTTATTTAAAGTAGACAGCAAGCGTTTAAAAATGGTTAATGGTTTCGGACAGATGATGATTGCCACCCGTCACGGCAATACGCCGGTGCATAAGGGAGATAAATTGGGCGGTACCAGAATAATTCCCCTGGTCATTGAAAAAGAAAAAATGCAGGCCGTTCAAAAAATGTGCGGTGACGTCCCTTTACTGCAGCTTTTGCCCTACAAATTGAAAAAGGCCGCCGTTATTGCTACCGGCAGCGAGGTCTTTACGGGGAGAATTAAAGATACGTTTACTCCGGTAATTGAAGAAAAATTGGCGGAATACGGCGTGAATGTTGTTTATAAGCAGGTTTTAAGCGACGAACCTAAAGCCGTAACCGAAGCGATTAAATATGCCGTAGAAGAAAAGGGAGCAGAGGTTGTCTGCTGCACCGGCGGTATGAGTGTTGACCCGGACGACCGTACACCATTGGCAATAAAAAATACGGGAGCAGAAATTATTTCCTACGGCGCACCGGTACTGCCGGGAGCAATGTTCCTTTTAGCTTATTATGGGGCTAAAAGAGTGCCTGTTATGGGGCTGCCGGGCTGTGTTATGTACGCTAAACGCACTATTTTTGACTTGGTTTTGCCGCGTGTTTTGGCTTGCGATGCAGTTACGGCAGCAGAGCTGGCTGCGCTGGGCGAGGGCGGCTTGTGCCTGAACTGCCCTGTTTGTACCTATCCTGACTGCGGTTTTGGCAAGGGGTGGTAAAAAATGGTGTATCAACTGCCTGCGCATTACCACGTTAAGGTGCGGCTTTATAATGAAGAAATTGCTTTTGGCAAGGGTATTGCTCAAATTTTGCAGCTTGTAGAGCAGCATGGTTCTTTAAGAGCGGCATATCAAAGCATGGGTATGTCATCAAGTAAAGCTTGGAAAATTCTGCACCGGGCTGAAAACGATTTAGGCTTTCCTCTATTAAAAAGCTCCAGCGGCGGCACTCATGGCGGCAGTACGGAATTAACGCCGGAGGGCAGGGAGCTGCTGCTGAAATATATGCAGTTTGACGCTTTGCTGCAGGCATACGCCGAAGAAACATTCAAGAAAATTTTTTAATGGAGTGATAAAAACTCGATTGTTGACTCAAAAACATTCTTGTTGTATAATGTGTATATTAGTTATTGAAAATTCTTATCAATAAGCTAATAAAGAAGTTCGGATAATTTTCTAAAAAGATATTATCTGTACTAGATAACATGAAAGAAGGTACAAGCATGGGTGTTTTTACTGGAGCAATTGATTATTTTATTAAGGGCGGACCTTGCATGTGGCCGCTGCTGCTGTGTTCTATAGCTGCTTTGGCTATAGGTATAGAGCGCTACATGTTTTTTAAAAAAGCTATTACAGGTACAGATTTTACGGTTAAATTTTGCCGTATGATGAATGATTTTAATATAGTTGCCGCTCATGATTATGCACATGATACAAAGGGCGAAGGCGCTAAAATGGCTTGTGATGTGTTATGTATTGAAGATGATTTGGGGTCTCGCTTGGAATCTATTATTTATGCTAAGGCAGATCGCATTATAGACAGCTTGGAAGATAAATTAAATTACCTCAGCGTAATTATTGGCCTGGCTCCAATGCTGGGTTTGCTGGGAACTATTACAGGCATGATTTCTTCTTTTAATGCACTTAACGAAAGAACTCAAAATCCTATGGCTGTAACCTCCGGTATTGGTGAAGCGTTGATAACGACTGTTTTTGGCTTGTGCATTGCTATTATGGGTATGTGTATCCATGCCTATCTTTCCGGTAAAATTAAAACAGAAACTTTAAATTTATATGAATTGGCAAGTACTTTGACAGATATTGTAGCTGCTAAAAATAGTATGTACAATAAAATGCAAAAGTAAGGGACGGTGGGATCTATGCGTAGACATCACAGAAGAGAAATGAAAGCGCCGGAGATCATGCTTAGTCCCATGATTGACATGATTTTTTTGCTGCTTGTGTTCTTTATTATTAGTACTATGTATATGAGCGAAATAAAAACCATGCCCATCCGTTTGCCCGTTGCAAGAAATTCGGAAACCGTCAGTAAAAGTAATTTTAATGTTACTATTAAAAAGGATGGAAGCGTTTATCTTGACGACACTCAGACCAATATGGAACAGCTTGTCGCTAATGCAGCTGTGGAAAGTAAGCGCGATTCAAGCTTTTCTGTAATTATCCGCTGTGAAGGAGAAGCAGAATATCGTTTGGTTGTTACTTTAATGGATAAGCTTAAAGGGGCAGGTGTAACTCGCTTTAGCCTTGCTACGGATGTGGGTGACGGCCGATGAAAGATGATGAAAAGCGTTGTACAACAGCTTTTGGCGCAGCTATTGCGATACATGTAGCAGCAGCCATTGTAATCGGCCTTTTCGGTTACCGTTTTGTCACTAGGCCACCGCAGATTTTAGAGGTAGCCTTAGTTGGCGGAGGCGGCGCTCCTGAAGAAGTTATTGAGGAACAGATAGAAGAAAAGAGTATTATCCGCAGTATTGACGATATTATTGATAAAAAACTTAAGCCGGAAACAAAAAAAGTTGTAACTAAAAAGCCGGTGAAAAAAGCTCACAATCCTAGCCCTAATCGTGCAGCCGGGCCGTCTAACAGTACGGCAGCCGGTGATGGTTCCGGAGGCAGCGGAAACGGCAGCGGCGGCGGTTCCGGTGACGGAGTAGGTGAGGGCAGCGGACACGGTGTGCCCGTGACTCCGCCAAGAGTTGTTTCTTCTGTTCAGCCTAAATATCCCAGTGCGGCACGTAACCAAGGAATAGAAGGCGTTGTGGCCGTAAAAATGCTGGTAGGCTCTGATGGCAGAGTTGAAGAAGCTTTTGTTGTAGGTTCTTCAGGTAATGGAGAGTTAGACGAAGCTGCAGTTAACGCTGTGTATAAATGGCGGTTTAGTCCGGCTAAGGATAAGTTTGGACAAAAAGCTCGCTGTTATGTTACCCAAGGCATTCGTTTTGATTTAAGAAGATAAGCAGGCTTTACTTAGAACTGCTGTAAGAAAAAGTGTAAAAAAAATTCTGAGATTTACGCTGATAACCTAGAGTAAATCTCAGAATTTTTATTCTTATTTTTTGTGTATAA
>ERZ773209.1691-NODE-1691-length-12579-cov-4.574417_pt1 | contig 12579 bp, 10 predicted proteins | sample MGYA00511109_ERZ773209 | MGnify/ENA primary metagenome ERZ773209 (study PRJEB29015, sample SAMEA2737786) | human gut metagenome | biome: human gut; feature: human-associated habitat; material: faeces | place: China | collected 2012 ...
TGACACCGCCTGCTGCAATACCATCAATGAAGGAATCCTGTGCGCAGAAGAATACGATCAGGGATGGAATGATGGAGATCAGTGACATGGCAAGAATTCGGTTCCACTGGAAGCCTACGTCTCCATCCATGGACATACGCAGGTAAATGGAGTTGGTGTATTTTTCCATGTCGGAAATATAAATCAATGGTCCCATAAAGTCATTGGAGGTCCACATGAACTGGAACAGTGCACAGGACACCAGGGATGGCTTTAACATTGGAACGATCACATACCATAAGGTCTTGATGGCGTTACATCCATCGATCTTGGCTGCCTCTTCCAGTTCCTTCGGAACACCTCTCAGGAACTGGATCAGCATAAATACGAAATAAGTATCCGCTGCAAATAAGGACGGAATCACCAATGGTAAATAGGAGTTTGTCCAGCCCCATTTGTTGAACATGATATACTGTGGCGCATTTAATACTACCTGTGGAAGGAATAAGGTTGCCATCATAACCGCAAACAGAAATCCTCTTCCCTTAAATTCAAAACGCCCAAAACCATATGCAGTGATTGTAGCTGAGATCATGGTGAATACAACTTTTGGTATTACATAGGAGAATGTGTTAAGCATCGCTTTCCATACGTTGATCGTACCACCATAATTCTGCATTGCTGCTTTATATCCATCTAAGCTCGGATGTGCGGTAAAAAGTCCGATACTTGAGAAAATCTCTGCGTTGGATTTAAAAGTTGCTCCAACCATCCAAAGTAAAGGGTAAACCATTACAAATCCAACCAGGATCAGGACGGTATATCTTAAGATCAAATTAATAATATGTTTTGCCTTGCTCTCAGCAGCCATTTATTTACCCTCCTCATCTGAATAGAATACCCAGTATTTCTGACTTAAGAATGCAATGATCGTAAAGATCATTAAGATCACGAATAATACCCATGCCATTGCACTTGCCATACCCATGTCATACTGCTGGAATGCGCTGTTATAAATCAGCAGTGATACTAATGTTGTAGAGTTTCTTGGTCCACCTTTTGTGATGATATATGGTCCGTTGAACTCCTGGAATGCCTGACAGAGCTGTGTTACAAGGTTATAGAAAATAACCGGTGTGATAATTGGTACTGTTACAGAGAAGAACTGACGCCATTTACCCGCTCCATCTATAGCTGCTGCCTCGTAAAGATCCTGTGGTACTCCTTTTAAAGCAGCAAGGAAGATCACCATTGCTGAACCGAACTGCCATACACGAAGTAAGCAGATAACGATCAGGGAATATTTTGGATCACTCAGCCAGCTTGGTCCTGTGATTCCGAAGAATCCCATGAATGTGTTTAACAAACCGTCATCACGGAATACTGCTTTCCATAATACTGCGATTGCTACTGAACCACCTAAAATAGATGGAATATAATATGCCGTACGGAAGAAATTGACACCTTTGATCTTAAAGTTCAAAATGTAGGCAATAAATAACGCAAATACTAACTTTAATGGAACTGTGATAAATGCATATTTAAATGTTACCTTTAATGCCGTCACGATCTTTCTTGTTGTGAATACATCAATATAGTTCTGGAGTGTTCCAATTTCATGGAATCCCTTGAACAGGTTATAATCTGTAAAACTATAGAATAAAGATGATGCCATCGGATAAAATTTGAATGCCAAAAATCCGAATAGCCATGGAAGAATAAAGAAAAATCCTATATTCTCTTTACAGACATCTTTGAATGACTTTTTTTTCTGTGGTATTTTACCTGCCCCCGCAGTTGTTTTCTTAGCCACCTCTCATACCTCCTGTTAACTGTGATTACATAACCCGGATAAACTGTGCATATGCCATCATCATGATACCCATAGACACATCATCCTTTTGATCAAATGGTTCATCTATTGCACCATCAATAAGTGTTCGTCCTGTTTCCAAATACTTTTCAGGATTTAATATCCCTATATTGCATGCCTTTAAAATTGCATATCCCATGCATACTTTCTGCATCTTTGCATCTCCACCCAGTGGAATGCACTTGATGGTCTTTTTAAAAATCTCCTGCAGAGATTTGTAATGTTCAAATATCTCTATACTCATGTGATCCAATACATCGATCAGAGCCATCACATACCAGATTGCGTCTTTCCCACTTCTCATCTCTGTAAGCTGGTTTACAATATCATTGTATCCTGCCTTATTATGGTATCTGGTCTCATATTCCATGTAAAACGGAAGCACTTCATACAAATGCTGTCCTGTCATGAGCTTTTTATGATCCCCTTCTTCACACAGGCTGCCTTCTGCAGTCCTTGACAATCCCATCAGATCGTCTTTCATTCTTTCAATATACTCTTTGTACTTCTCCTCACCGGTCTTTTCATATGCAAAAATCCATGCAGATCCGGCGTTTATTTTCTTTGTCACATCTGTCTTTGAAAATGCGTTCTCCCATTCCTCTGTCATTTTTTCTACATATTGCAGAATAAACTTCTGATACCTTTCATCCTGTGTGGCTGCATACATCTGTCTGCACCCATTTAACAGGCAGCCGATATCTGTTCTTCCCTTCCATTCGGTATTTTCCAGATATCCACCGATCGTTTTATCAAAATCCATATTAACACCATTTTTAAAACAGGGCTGCTGTCTTTGCAGCAGCCCCAGAAGAATCTATATCTCTTTTAATTACTGTGCAATAACTCCTGTAATACCATCGATCAATACATCTGCTGCTTCATCAGCTGTGTAATCACCATAGCTTAATCCTGCCATTGCATCATAGTAAACACCATCAGAACCTTTTAACTGGGAATCCTCAAAGTATGGATCCAGGCTGTTGCTTACCCATGCAAGAACTTTTCCGTTTGCTTCTACAACTGTCTCATTTAATAATCCGGCGTCATTTGCTGCTGTAAGAGCGGATTTAGAAACCGGAATACCTCTTTCAGATGCTAAGATCTGTGCTGCTTCTTCATTGTTTGCAAGATAATTTACAAGCATAGCTGCTTCCTTTGGATGAGCGGTCTGTGCGTTGATTGCCCAGCACATGGAAACTTTAGCATAACCACCTTTGTTATCACCAAGGTCTGTTAAATAGTCACCAACAACAAGTTCACGTCCTTCTTCTAATGCTGCACCGAATTTGCTTGCAGAAGAATCCCACTCGAAGATACCTGCATAATGTCCATCGATCCAGTTCTGGTTCTGGTCAAGAGAAGCTGCTCCGTCACCGGCGATTGTTGCGATAGAAGGAATTACATGTGCATCCTCTAAAGACTGAATGAACTCAAGACCTTCTACGATCTGATCTTTTGTATAGTTTAATGTATCTCCTGTTACCCAGTCTGTTCCATATACGGATTCAAGATAGTAAACCATAAGGATCATTCTGTCGTATTCGCCTAAAGCTAATGGATAATAGTCATCACCGTAAGCTTTGAATTTCTCTCCACAGTCTTTTAATGCAGCAAGTGTTGTAGGAATCTCGCATCCAACTTCATCAAATGTTGTTTTGTCCCAGTAGAAAATTCTACCTGTCATGGAAATTGGAAGTCCTGCTAAAGATCCGTCAGATGCTTCACACATGGAAAGATATTTCTCATCTACCTGTGAAAGATCGATCACGCTTGCATAGTCATTTAAGTTTAAGAATGTTGTTCCATCAGAATCATACTGTGTGATCCAGTTCCAGTTGATCTGGTTTACATCCTGTGCGGTTCCTGCTGCAAAAGCAGTTGCCATTTTCTCTTCCCATCCATCCCATGCGGAATAGGTTGTCTCAACTGTGATTCCTGGATACGCTTTCATAAATGCGTCAACTGCTGCCTGTGTAGCTGTATGTCTTGAATCACCACCCCACCAGGAAATTGTTAATGTACATTCATCATAAGAGCCATCATCTTCGGCAGCTGCTGCTTCTGTTGCAGGTGCTGCATCCTCGGCTGGTGCCTCTGCTTTGTCTGTGCTTGCGCTGTTGTCTGTGGAACCTCCACAAGCTACTGTTGTAAGGGCCATAGCTGCTACCATTCCAGCTGCCATTACTCGTTTCATAAATTCCTTTTTCATAGTTTTCTTCTCCTTTATTCTTATATTAGTCGATATGACAATTCTTTTTCCTTCCCAGTTTGTTTCTTTGTCATATCGCTATTATGTAAGTGCTTACATTTTGTATTATAGCATAGTCTTTTAAAAAATGCACTACTTTTTTCATATTTTTTTCATTTTTTTGTGCATTTTAATAACGCGCAGAATTGACCAGAAAATATGCTTTTATGGCTGTTTACCAATGTAGGCAAGAATTCCGCCATCGACATATACAACATGACCATTCACAAAATCAGATGCGTCAGAAGCCAGGAAAACTGCCGGTCCCTGCAGATCCTCTGCCTGTCCCCATCTCGCTGCAGGAGTCTTTGCAATAATAAACTGGTCAAACGGATGTCTGCTTCCATCCGGCTGGACCTCACGCAGTGGAGCCGTCTGAGGTGTTGCAATGTAACCAGGTCCGATACCGTTACACTGGATGTTGTATTCGCCATACTCAGATGCAATATTTTTTGTAAGCATTTTCAAACCGCCCTTTGCAGCTGCGTATGCAGATACTGTCTCACGGCCAAGTTCTGACATCATAGAGCAGATGTTGATAATTTTTCCATGTCCTTTTTTGATCATGGATGGAATCACTGCTTTGGATACAATAAACGGAGCATTCAGATCCACATCGATGACCTGTCTGAATTCAGATGCTTTCATCTCACACATTGGAATACGTTTGATGATTCCGGCATTGTTCACAAGAATGTCGATCACGCCGACTTCCTTCTCAATTTTTGCAATGAGTTCATTTACCTGCTCCTCATCCGTTACATCGCAGACATAACCGTGTGCTTTGATTCCTTTTTCCTCATAAGCTGCAATCCCCTTGTCTACCAGCTCCTGTTTGATATCATTGAAAACAATTGTTGCGCCGGCTTCTGCATAAGCAGTTGCGATCGCAAAACCGATACCATAGGATGCTCCTGTGACAAGAGCAATTTTTCCTTCCAGTGAAAATTTGTCTAAAATAGCCATATACTTCTCCTCTTTCTCCGGGTTTCCCGGTTATATTCTTTTTATAATGTAACACCCTGTTTAAAAATCGCCATATCGTGGAATCCCGCTTCCTCGCTACAGACTTTTTTACCGGATGCAACTTCTACTACATAATCAAATAGCTTCTGTGCCGTCTCATCCAATTCCTGATCTTCCACCAGCACTCCCGCATTAAAATCAATCCAGTTCTTCTTTCTTCCGGCAAGGGAACTGTTGCTTGAGATTTTGACTGTCGGAACCGGAGATGCAAATGGAGTTCCGCGGCCGGTGGTAAACAACACAATATGTGCCCCGCTGGCAGCAAGTGCTGTCGCAGCCACAAGGTCATTTCCCGGTGCACTGAGCAGATTCAGTCCCAGTGCCACTACAGGTTCGCCGTAGGCAAGCACACCCTTCACCGGAGCATTTCCCGACTTCTGGGTACAGCCAAGCGACTTGTCTTCCAGAGTGGAAATACCACCTTTTTTGTTTCCCGGAGACGGATTCTCATAAATCGTCTGGTGATTATCTTTAAAATATTGTTTGAAATCATTGATCAGTTCTACCGTCTTATCAAACAACTGCTCGTTCTCACAGCGGTTCATAAGGATCGTCTCAGCACCAAACATCTCAGGTACTTCCGTGAGGATTGTCGTTCCTTTTTTGCTGATCAGAAGATCTGAAAATCTTCCCACAAGAGGATTTGCGGTAATGCCGGAAAATCCATCGCTTCCACCGCACTTCATGCCAATGATCAGTTTTGAAACGCTGATCGGTTCCCGCTCGAAGGCAGCTGCATAATCGATCAGTTCCTCAAGCAGTTCCCCGCCTTTTTCCATCTCATCTTCCACTTCCTGACAGACGAGGAACTTCACACGCTTTTCGTCATAATCACCAATGTATGGTTTTAATACATCAATGTTACTGTTTTCACAACCAAGTCCAAGCACCAGCACTCCGCCCGCATTCGGATGGTTGATCAGATCCGCAAGGATCGTTCGTGTATGCTCCTGATCATCTCCCATCTGGGAACATCCATAAGGATGTGGGAATGCGATCACTTCCTGCACGGAACCTTTCACCTTTGCATTCGCCCGTTTTGCCAGGGCAGTTGCAATATTGTTGACACAGCCAACCGTCGGAATAATCCAGATTTCATTTCTGACACCGACTTTTCCATCCGGTCTCTGAAAACCAAGGAATGTGGCATCCTCTGTTATTTTTTCTTCCATGTGTACCGGTTCATATTTGTATTCCAGCAGATCTCCAAGTGCAGTTTTGATATTGTGCGTGTGAACCCACTGTCCCGCTTTGATATCTTCCTTCGCAGTACCTATACGGAATCCGTATTTGATAACATCTGCGCCTTCGCAGATATCTTTCACTGCCATTTTATGTCCGGCAGGAATTGTTTCAAGAGCTTCGATCTCCGTGTTTTCCAATGAGATCTTTTCTCCTTTTTTCATTTCTTTCAATGCAACGATCACATTATCATTTTCGTTGATTTTCATAAAGTCTTTCATTTCTGTTGGACTCCTTATTTATTATGCAAAAATTTTCTCCATTGCCTTTCTCATACCAGATGCACGGATCTCTGTAAGATAAGAAGCAACTGCATCTTCCACGCCTGCAAGACTGCTTAAATCCTCTCCCCAGAAGTCTTCATTCGAAAGGACTGCATGTGCGAATTCTCTTGGCTCTTTGCTGCTGTTTGCCGCAAAAAATTCCAATACTGCAGCATCATCCAAAATATTGTATTCCTGCTCTCCACGGTGTCCGATCAACGCTTTGTCCCTGATCTCTGTTCCAGTGTAGAATGCCATCAACGCTGCAAGTGAGAATGTCAAATGCTCGGGAAGTTTTCCTTCTTTTTCAATATATCCCAAAAAGCTTGGCATGCATCTCGCTCTCCATTTTGAAACAGAGTTCAAAGAGATGGATAATAATGCATGTTTTACATAAGGATTGTTAAATCTTGTGATCACTGCATTTGCAAAATCGATCAGATCCTGTTTTGGCAATGTCAGTGTCGGGATCACTTCCTCAAAAATTGTCTTCTTCATAAAGTTGAAGATCAGTTCATCCTGCATGGATTCGAGAACAATATCATTTCCTGCCAGATAAGACGCGAGAACAAAGGAAGTATGTGCTCCGTTTAAAATTCTTACTTTTCTCTGCTTGTAAGGTTTCTGGTTGTCTGTGAAGATTACCGGCAGACCAGCTTTTGGGAGTGGGAACTCCTCACTGATATCTTTTGCACTCTCGATCACCCACAACGCAAATGGCTCACCGGTAACAATCAGGTTATCCTGATATCCAAATTCTTTGCAAAGCTCTTCTGCCTCATCTCTCGGATATCCGGTTACGATACGGTCTACTAATGTAGAGGTGAACACACATGCCTCATTGACCCAGTTTGTGAATCCTTCTTCCAGATTCCAAAGTGCTGCCAGTTTTAAAACACATTCTTTCAAATGGATTCCATTATCGTCGATCAGCTCTACCGGAAGCATCACAAGCCCCTTGTCCTCCGCACCGTTAAAATGTCTGTATCTCTCATATAAGAACTTTGTCAGTTTTCCCGGATAACTCTTTGGAGGATTTAACTCTATTTTATCTGTATCGTCATAGACGATTCCTGCTTCCGTTGTGTTGGATACAATAAAACGTAACGTATCTAATTTTGCATATGCTGCATACTTTTCATATTCTCCATAGGCATCTACCACATCCGTCACGCTGGTCACGATACGATTGATACGTTTTGGTTCTCCGTCCACAATTCCTCTCAACTGTACTGTGTACTGACACTCCTGATCATGGAAACGATCCAGTGTTCCAAACTCGATCGGTTTTACAAGTACGATATCTCCATTAAAATCTCCGCTCTCATTTGCAATATCGATCATGTAATCCACAAATGCACGAAGAAAATTTCCCTCACCAAACTGTAATACTTTGACAGGTCTTTCTACTTTTCCTGTCTTTGCTTTACTTAAAAGTTCCATTTCCAGCCTCCCGATTCATTTTTTCATCATTGTTTCGCTTTATTTATTTTTACAATTTGTAAGCGTTTACATTTTGTATTCTTACACTTTTTTTCAATTTCGTCAATATGTATTTTTGATTATTTTGTACATTTCGCATATTTTTGTTGATGTTGCACGTATTATTTTAACATTTTTGTTATTTTTGTCATTTCTTTTGTTGCTTTATTTTTTGCTTGATGTATAATATTCGTGATTGTGGTGTAACTGCTTTCATTTTTATAATACACCAGCAGCTTTATTATAGTGTAAGAAAATCCATTTCTTACATGGAGTACATTTTTCAGGGGATTTACTATGGCAATGACAATTTACGACATTTCAAAAAAAGCCGGTGTTTCCATCGCCACTGTATCACGTGTTTTAAATGGCAGTGAAAACGTCCGCCCATCCACCCGCAAAAAAGTCATGGATGTCATCGACAAATACGATTACACTCCAAATGCTTTTGCACGTGGCATGGGACTGCATTCCTTAAAAACGATCGGTATTCTCTGTGCAGATTCGTCTGACCTTTTTCTTGCAAAGGCAGTCTACTTTCTGGAGCAGGAATTACAGGCAAACGGATACGAATCTCTTTTATGCTGTACCGGTTATAATCTGGACATCAAAAAGAATTACCTTAATTTAATTCTTTCCAAAAAGGTGGACAGCATTATATTGGTAGGTTCTAACTTCATCGGTTCCACCGAGGATGAAAACCAGTATATTAAGGATGTTTCCACGCAGGTTCCGATCATGCTGTTAAATGCTTCCTTTGATTATCCGAATGTTTACAGTACACTCTGTGATGATTATGGAACCATGTTTGAGGCAACAGCTGAAATGATCCAGGCAGGAATCACGGATATCCTGTATCTGTATGATTCCAAATCCTACAGTGGCTTAAAGAAGCTTCACGGATTCCGCGATGCAATGAAAGAACACAATATTCCGGGTTTTGAAAAACTGATCCACTTTTACGACGGCAATATCGAACATCTGGATGAGATTGCCGACTTTGTGGCAGACATTGCAAAAAAAGGGGCGTCTTTTCATGGCATCATGACTTCTGACGATTCCCTTGCGATTGGCAGTATCAAATATGCGCAGAAAAAAGGGATTCGCATCCCGGAAGACCTTTCCGTTATGGGATATAACAACTCCATGCTGACAAACTGCTGTACACCGGAGCTGACTTCTGTTGACAACCGTTTAGAAACCCAGACACACCAGTTAGTCCAGACATTGCTCGGTGTTTTAGCCGGAGAGGAAATGCCCAAAAAATCGATTTTCTCTGGAAAAATCATAAAACGAGGAACAACATTATTTTAACTTTTAGGAGGTCATTATTATGAAACCATTTATGGACAAGAATTTTCTTCTTTCCAACGAAACAGCTCAGAAATTATATTTTGATTATGCAGCGACAACACCTGTATTAGATTATCACTGCCATATCAATCCACAGGAGATTTACGAGGACCGCCAGTTCGAAAACATCACTCAGGTATGGCTCGGCGGCGACCACTACAAATGGCGCTTTATGCGTTCCTGCGGTGTGGATGAGTATTACATCACCGGAGAAGCTCCAGACAAAGAGAAATTCTTCAAATGGGCTGAATGCTTAGGAAAAGCAATCGGAAACCCACTTTTCCACTGGAGCCATCTCGAATTACAGAAATATTTCGGATACAACGGTGTTTTAAACAAAAAAACTGCGGAGGAAGTCTGGAATCTCTGTAACGCAAAACTTGCAGATCCATCCATGTCTGTCCGCAATATCATCAAACAGTCCAATGTAACTTTAATCTGCACAACAGACGATCCTGTTGACAGCTTAGAGTGGCACAAAAAAATTGCTGAGGACAATAGCTTTGACGTTCAGGTTCTTCCGGCATGGCGTCCTGATAAAGCAATGAATATCGAAAAACCAACTTATCTTGATTACCTTGCGACTTTATCTGACGTTTCCGGCATCAAGGTAGATTCCTTTGCTTCTTTATGTGAAGCATTAAAAAACCGTATGGACTTCTTTGCTTCCATGGGATGCTCTGTATCCGATCACGGTTTAGAGTATGTGATGTACGCTCCTGCTTCTGCTGAGACTGTAGAATCTATTTTTGCAAAACGTCTTGGTGGAGCTTCCATCACAAAAGAGGAAGAAATCATTTTCAAAACAGCATTTATGGTTTTTGTTGGAAAAGAGTACGCTAAGAGAAACTGGGTAATGCAGCTTCATTATGGATGCAAACGTGACAACAACACTCCAATGTTCAACAAACTTGGTCCTGATACCGGTTACGACTGCATCAATAACTATGCTCCATCTTCCGAAATGGCAGATTTCTTAAATGCATTAAACAGTACAGACGAGCTTCCAAAAACCATTTTATACAGCTTAAATCCAAACGATAACCAGTCCATCGGTACGATCCTTGGATGTTTCCAGGATTCCACTGCTGTTGCAAAGATCCAGCAGGGTTCCGCATGGTGGTTCAACGATCATAAGACCGGCATGACTGACCAGATGATCTCCCTTGCAAATCTCGGAAACCTTTCCGGTTTTGTTGGAATGTTAACAGATTCCAGAAGCTTTTTATCTTACACACGCCACGATTATTTCAGAAGAATCCTCTGCAATCTGATCGGCACATGGGTAGAAAACGGGGAATATCCGGCTGATTATGAGACACTCGAGGAAATTGTACGTGGAATTTCTTATAACAATGCTGTAAACTACTTTAATTTTGATTTAGAGTTAGCAAAATAATTTTTATTTAAGGAGAAGGATGTATTATGGAATTACGAACTGCCGCATCTCCAAGAGATGTCAAGCATTACACAACGGAGCGATTAAGAGAAGAATTTTTGATTGACGATCTGTTCCAGCCGGATCAGATCAAACTGGTATACAGTCACATCGACCGTATCATTACCGGTTCTGCTGTTCCTGTAAAGCCTTTAACTCTGACTGCCGGAGGTGAACTCCGTGCACAGTATTTCTGCGAGCGGCGTGAGCTCGGTGTCATAAACATCGGGGAAGCCGGAAAAATCACTGTCGATGGCAAAGTATATAACGTTGGTCATAAAGAAGGCATGTATATCGGAATGGGTTCCAAAGACATCACTTTTGAGAGTGTTGATCCATCTGCGCCTGCCAAATTCTACTTAAACAGTGCTCCTGCCCACAGAACCTGTCCAACTGTTCTGATCAAACCGGAAGGCACACCGGAAGATGGTGTTGTGATCGTAAAAGACTGCAACAAAGTGGAATTAGGTTCCTTAGAATCTGCCAACCACAGAACGATCTGTAAATATATCCTTCCCGGTCAGGTAGAGAGTTGTCAGTTAGAGATGGGAATGACAAAATTAGAGCCGGGAAGCGTATGGAACACGATGCCTTGCCACACGCATGACAGACGTATGGAAGTCTATCTGTACTTTGATATGCCAGAAGATGCCCTTGTCATGCATTATATGGGAGAGCCAACGGAAACACGTCATATCGTGATGCGGAACGAGCAGGCAGTCATCTCCCCTAGCTGGTCCATCCACTCCGGCTGTGGCACCCAGGCTTACACATTTATCTGGGGAATGGTTGGCGAAAATCAGGACTTTGATGACATGGATAACTGTGACATGAAAGACCTGATGTAGTTTTTCCATCATCCATCCTACATTTTTTTTAGAGAGAAGGTATTATTTTTATGAAAATAGCATTAATCAACGAAAACAGTCAGGCTGCCAAAAATGAACTGATTTTCCAGACATTAAAATCAGTCGTTGAACCTATGGGGCACGAAGTTGTCAATTACGGAATGTACTCCGCCGAGGACGATCATCCGCTCACTTATGTACAAAATGGAATTCTTGCCGCTGTATTATTAAACTCCGGGGCTGCTGATTTTGTTATTACAGGCTGCGGAACCGGCGAGGGTGCTATGCTCGCCTGCAACGCTTTCCCAAAGGTACTCTGCGGTCATATTGAATCTCCGTTAGATGCCTATCTGTTCTCACAGGTAAACGATGGAAACTGTATTGCGCTCCCATTTGCAGAAAATTTTGGCTGGGGCGCTGAATTAAATCTGACCTATATTTTTGAAAAATTATTCTGCACTCCTGGTGGTGGCGGCTATCCAAAAGAACGTGTTGTGTCGGAACAGCGCAATAAGAAGATTTTGGATGAAGTGAAGGCTGTTACACACAGGGATCTTGTCACGATCTTAAAAGAATTAGATCATGAGCTTGTCAAAGGAGCTTTAAGCGGAGAACACTTTACAAAACACTTCTTTGCTGACTGCAAGGATGACGACATCGCTGACTGCATCCGCAAAATATTGAAGTAACCGGAGTTTAACGGACGTAGTGTTGCAGATTCTGTGGTGCTTTTATAGATTGTGAAGGGGCAGATATAAGCGTCCTCTCGCAAGTCGTGATTTTATCGGTTTATGAAAAGAAAAACGGTACAGACGAAATATGAT
>ERZ773209.1701-NODE-1701-length-12513-cov-11.725799_pt1 | contig 12513 bp, 5 predicted proteins | sample MGYA00511109_ERZ773209 | MGnify/ENA primary metagenome ERZ773209 (study PRJEB29015, sample SAMEA2737786) | human gut metagenome | biome: human gut; feature: human-associated habitat; material: faeces | place: China | collected 2012 ...
GAAAATGCAGCTGATGACGATACAGTTAAGGTTACTTTCATATGTGAAGACACCGGAATAGGAATGAGCGAAGAATTCCAGCAGATAGCTTTTGAGCCATTTGCACAGGAGAGCAGCAATGCAAGAACAGCTTATAAAGGAACCGGGCTTGGACTTGCAATAACCAAGAGGTTTATTGAGATAATGGGTGGAGAAATTGAATTTATTAGCAGACAGAATGTTGGAACAGAGTTTACAATAATATTACCATTCAAAATTAACCGTAACGTGACTGAAGCTAAGAATAGTAAATATGATGCACAGATGTCAATTGAAGGGCTTAAAGTGCTGGTTGCAGAAGACAACGAGATGAATATGGAGATTGTAAGCTTTATTCTTGATAATGCGGGCGCAAGGACTGTTGGAGTAAGCAATGGCAGGGAAGCACTGGATACATATATGAATTCAGATGCTAATGAGTATGATGTTATACTCCTTGATATAATGATGCCGGTTATGGACGGCTTGGAAACCGCAGAGAAGATAAGAAAGTCAGGAAGAGAAGATGCGGGTACTGTAATAATTATAGCGATGAGTGCCAACGCATTCTATGATGATATAGAACGGAGCATTAAAGCTGGTATGAATACACATATAGCAAAGCCAATAGATGCTGATGAATTAGTTAATATAATTGCCAGACAGGCAGGCAGATAATAGATGTGACACTAAGAGAATGATAATAACTAAATATATGCGTATAACATCCGTGTAAATAATTAGCAGTAATACATATATATTATTTTGTGATATAGACGATTATTGGTAAATGTTCACACGGATTTTATGCAATGTATTACAAAAAATACATCAAAACCTAAAAATTTCAGTAATTGGTACCCGAGAACTATAAAAATCAGTAGTACATTTTCGTCAAAAGTTGTAATCTTATAGAAAATATGCAATTGGTTTTGTGTAAAAGTTACAAAACATTGTATTGTTAAGAAAGGGAGAGTATGGACTATGAAATCAAGACGTAGAAGAGAATGGTTTCGCAGAAGTTCGGCTATGTTTATGGCGTTAGCTTTAATCATATCTGGACTTTCATTGCCGGAGGGCTTGTTTAGCATTACAGCCAAAGCGGCAGAAAAAGCCAGTGCAGAGTGGACAGCTAGTTCTACAATGTACGCAGATGGCGATAATGATAATTCGGTTACGGAATTGAACGGCAAATCAGGTAAGCTGGTTAATTCTAATAATGATGAATTATTAATAAATGCAAATTCAGGTAAAATAACTAAAAGGTCTAGTGACTATCTGGTTAATCCAAACACCGAATTAATGTTTCCTATAGTTAATAATGCTAAGACCTGTACAATAACATTAAGGGCATATGTAGCAGTAACTGCTGATAATATGGCATTTACAGGAATGAGCAATATTAAAATAACAGAACAGTCAGGAAATGGCTGGGCATATTACATAATTGAAGGAACAGTTGATAAAGGTGCTTCATCGGTAACACTTACAACAAATGTTCAGAATTATTTTCAGTCAATAAAGGTTGACTCATCAACAAGTTATGCGACAACATCTGCTTCATTCGCAGATGGGGGGGGATATTAAAGCCGAATGGGGATATTCAGAAACAGTTTTATCAAGCAAGGGTTCTACTTCATCAATTCAAAGTGATACAGGAACTTATACTAATGGTGATAAAGATGTATTATATGTTGATGCAACATCAGGTAAGTTTCAACCCAAAACAGATGGAACTAATAGAATCCAGGTTAATACTGGTACTAAGATAGTTATACCAGCGGCGGGAGATAAGGCTGTTATTAAACTTACTGTCAATAAGAACGTAGGTACAGATAAGGACAGCATATTAGGAAATACACTTAATATAACAGGAAGTGACAAGGTCTTAAGAAAGATGGAATGTATTTCCTGTGTTGCAAATTCTGACAGCGGTTATGTTGATGTAGAATTTGAATGTTATCTTACAGGAGATGAAGGAGAGCTTACATTAGATGTTAAAACTAATACATACATTAGAAATCTTTCAATCGAATGTGTAGAACTTAATAAGAAAGTAATAAATGGAACTATTACATCTAAATCAGATATTCCATCTGATATGCAGGTTGTAGCGACTAATAATACAACTGGACTTACATATACATCAGATATAACAGTTGCAGAGAATGGCAAGAGCGGTACATATTCAATTGAAGTACCAGCAGAAGATGAAGTTATGGAATATGAGATATCACTGAGCAATCCGGCATACCAGATTAAGAGTGGTATTTATAAACATAGTGTAAGTACAGAGACTGCTGCCAGGATTACAGCAGATTTAACTGTCATTAGCCTTGATACCTGCACAGTAACAGGTAAGATTAATGGCATTACTGAGGGTTATTATACAGAAGGCCTTGAACTTGTATTTACAACAACTGAGGAAACAGACTATGTTCCAGAAGTAACTATTGATACAGATACTTGGAAATATACAGCTAAGTTTGAAAAAGGTGTTTCATATAGTGTAGCCGTAAAGGGTGCTAATGACTATGAAGTAACTTCTGTATCAGATGGAATTAAATATTCAGAAGATGCAGAATTAGATATAACTGTAGGACTTAAGCCAACATATGCCGTTACAGTAAGTCTTCCGGAAGAACCTGATTTAACAGGCAAGAATGTAAAATACATATATATGAATAATGATGATGGATATGAATATGTATTTACAGATAAGGATGCTATTAAGTTAAGAGAGGGTTCATATACACTTACACTTGGTGGTGATTTCCTTGCACTTCCATACAAGGTAAAGTCAGGTAACACAGTTACAGTAAAGGGTGAAGCATCACATAAGCTTATATTTGAGCAGGTTACAAGCTGGTCTTTTGTTAAGAGTGATGATGGTGATTATTATGATGATAATATTATGGGAACAACAGGCTACTACAATGGTTTAGCTATTGATGCTACAAAAGGTAAGTTAGTTCCTAATGGACCAAGCCCTAATTCAGCACAGTTTACTACAGGAGCTAAGATAACAATACCTGTAAGTGGAAAGTGTACTATATCAGTAAAATCATATGCACCAGCAAGTACATATGCACTTTACACAATAGCAGGTGAGCCGGCATCAAAAGATGATGTGACAACAGTATATAATTATGAAGATGAGAGCGAAGGAACAGTTGAAATTGTATCAACAGGTTCAGCTTACATAGTTTCAATATCTATAGTATATGCAGCTAAGGATGTTGAATATAATGAGCAGCCAGCTATGCCTAAGACATATGATTATGGTACAGCTTCTAATCTTGTTGTACAGCCTACAGGACAGAAACTTGTTCTTACACAGACAGGTGGTACATTAAATACAACTACAAACACTGATAAGTCAACTAATATCAATAATACAGTAAGCTTCTTTGGATTTGATGAGACTACAGATGCCAACAAGCTTACAGCAGATATAACAATTACAGAGTGTGGTTCAAGCAATACTAATGGTATATTCTTTGGCGCATTTAACAAGAATTATATTGATACTTTAGGAATACGTAAGTCTAATGGACTTAAGATGGTTTACTCAAAGAAGCCATCAGACCTTGCAGGTGCTTCAAGCAAGGCAGATGCAACTATTCCAGCAGGAACTGTTGTGACATTTACAGTTGAAAAGACAGACGATGCTCTTGTTATCAAAGCAACACCTAAGGGTGGAGAGACTAAGACAGCTACATATTCTTATAGTGCAAGTGATAATCTCTTATTTAATGCAGATAAGAAAAATACAGCAGTATCATATGGATTTGTATTAGCAGGTGTTAAGGCAACTATCCAGAATATGAAGTATACAGCAGCAGATGGTACAGTTCTTTATGATCAGAACAATTGTTATAAGGCAGAGGGAACAGCTCCTGTTGTTAAGGAAGTAACAGCAAAGGCTGCATCTACAAGAGATTATATTACAGTAAGCTGGAATAATTCTGTAGAGGCAGACGGTGATGGTGTCTATGTACTTCAGGTTTCTAAGGATGGAAGCGAATGGAAGGATGTAGAAACAGAGCTTACTGCTACAACATATAAGTATGCTATCAGTGATGCTGGCGAATACAGCTTCAGGGTATGCGGAAAATTAGGTGTTTCAGGGGAAAGAAATGCCTATGCAGAAGCAAAGGCAGTTGAAGTAATGGCTGCACTTGATAAGCCGGTTGTAAGTATTGCATCGAGCGAAAAGTCAGTTAATCTTAGCTGGAAGGGAATAAATAAGGCAGATACTTATGAAGTGTATCGTTATTCATATGATGAAACACAGGATAATGCTTCTTTAATTACAACAACTAAAGAATGTGCATATGAAGATAAGGATATAACAACAGATATGCCATATTACTATTATGTTGTGGCATATTCACACATTGGGGATGAAGTAGATAATTACAGTAATCCTTCAGAGACTGTCTGGGCAGTTCCATCAACAAACCGTATCGGCAAATATGTATATGAGGATCAGGCTGTAAAGTATACAGTAACTAAGAAATCATATGATACAGTTTATAATGGAAAGATTACTATTGAAGGAATAGTTGAGGATAATGTATCGGTTATACTTGCGGTTAATGGTAATAAGGCTGCGCAGCAGGATGTAAAGGCAAAGGGAAAGTTTGCATTTACAGATATTGATGTTGCAGAAGGAAGAAATGATGTTGAATTGCTTTTTACAGACAGTAAGGGTAATACAACAAGAGAAACTTATAATTATGTATATCTTACTAATTACAATAAGGTTGTAGACAGTGCATATGAAGGTACTGATGGAGAGGAAGTCAACGGTATTCCTACATATAAGACAGTACAGGCAGCAGTTGACTCTGTAAGCAGCAATAATACAGAGCGTGTAATTATCCTTGTTAAAGAGGGTGACTATGAAGAGCACCTTGAAGTTAAGTCACCATACATTACACTTATAGGTGAGGACAGCGAAAAGACAAGAATTTTCTATGATACTAAAGAATGGGTTGGCGGAGATATGAAGTCAAGATGTGCTGTATTGATTAATTCAGCAGCAAAAGGATTTTCCGCAGAAAACCTTACAATAGAAAATACATATAAGTATCTTGGTGATGGTTCACTGAGTAATGAATCGTGTGATGCTTTAAGAAATGATGCTGACGAAACTTCTTATATTAATGTAAGAATTCTTGGATACCAGGATACATTGTGTGCTAATGGTGGAACACAGTATTATTACAAATGTTACATAGCAGGTAATGTAGACTTTATATATGGCAATGACCCTAGAGCGTTATTCAATGATTGCAGACTTATATTCCGCTACAATGCTAACAAGAATTCTGGTTATGTATGTGCGCCAAAGGCATCGGCTGATGCAGCATATGGGCTTACATTTAATAATTGCCAGATTCTTTCAGAAGACGGTTGCTCAGGAAGCAAGTATTATCTTGCAAGACCATGGGGAGCAGATGCATATATTACATGGATAAACTGTTACATGGGTAAGATTTTAAGCGGAACAGCTAAAAAACCATACTCAGATATGAGCGGTAATAAAGCAGAAAATGCAAGATTCTTTGAATATGGAACTTATGGACCTGCATATGTAATTAATGCTGACAGAAGACAGATTTCAAAGAAAAAAGCAGAAGAGATGATATCAGCAGATTATCTTGGATGGAATCCATATACAACAGTAACTGAAGAAGGCACTGCATATAAGGGATCAGTAAAGACAGAAAGCTCAGACAGATATGTAGAAAAAGAGTATTTATCAGATACATATGATAAGACTGAGGGCAATGATTCAGGTCTTTCACAGTATGGGCAGGAAGGATATGCACAGAGTGCCGATGTTACAGGTGGAGGATTATTAAAAGAAACATCTGATAATTATTACACAGCAGGAACGGCAGAAGAATTCCTTAAGGCAATACAGAGTGTTAAAAAGTCTGGAAAAGCATCAGTTATTGAGCTTACAGCAGATGTTGCACTGGGTGATAAGGAAGTAAATAATTTCAGTGATTACAGTGCATTTATAACAGCGCATAAACTTGCACCACTCACTCATCCAACATTGTTAAAGACTGGCGTATCAATGCTTAAGCTTGCCGATATGAGCAATCTTACGATTTACTCTAAGAATGGAGCAAAGATTACACATACATGTGTTGATATTACAGGTTCAAGCAATATCATCATAAGAAATATTAAGTTTGATGAGTTATGGGAATGGGACGAAAATACAAGTGGAGCATATGATCGTAATGACTGGGATTATATGACTATAGAAAAGGGCAGTTCTGATATATGGATTGACCATTGTACTTTCTATAAGGCATATGATGGTGTTATTGATGTAAAGACACCAAATAATAATACTGATATTACAATATCATGGTGTGAGTTCCTTCCAGCCAGTGATAATAATGTATTCTTTGAAGAGATGATGAATGCGTTAAAGGTATCACCGGATAGTTATCCTTATTATAAGCATTTGCTTGAAGAGGGAATGACAGAACAGCAGATATATAATTATTGTTATGGACAGAAGAAAACTCATCTTTTTGGACAGTCAGACGAAGATACATCTGCAAAGAACATAACAGTAACTCTTGCTAATAATTACTACAAGAATTCTATGGACAGAATGCCAAGACTTCGTTATGGTACAGCACATGTTTATAACTGTATTATGGATGCACAGGATTTAAGAAATATGCGCCTTGATATAGAGAATACTGCAGGTGCACAATTAGCACAAAAAATAGTCAGCAATGGAGCTTCATCTAACTGTGGGGCGCATATGTTACTTGAAAATTGCTACATGTCAGGAATATCTAATGCACTTATAAGTGGAAATGGAGATAGTGCAGCGGGTTATATTAATGCAATTAACACAATATATATGCTTGATGGAAAGCAGAAAGAAACTGAGGTTATTCTTAACACAACCAAAGCTGGTGAGGTTGCATTGATTCAGGATAAGGATGAGTTCAAGAGTGCACTTCCATATAGTGGATATACACTATATGCAGCTTCAAGCCTTGATAAAGAAGTTAAGCCATATACAGGAGCAGGAAAGCTTACTCTTACAACATTACAGTGGGAAAAGACTACTTACAATGATATTAAGGAAGAGCATACAACTCATGTATGGAATGACGGCACAATAACCAAAGAGCCAACATGTACAGAAGCAGGAGAGAAGACTTATACATGTACAGTATGCGGAGAAAGCAAGAAAGAAACTGTAGCGGCAGCAGGTCATAAATACAGTCCGGAATGGACAATAGACAAAGAAGCAACTACAACAGAAAACGGAAGCAAGTCTCATCATTGTACAGTATGTGGAGATAAGGCAGACATCACTGTGATTCCTATGATTAAGGAAGAGATAAAAACAGAGATAAAGGTAGAGATTGTAAAGAAGGATGATGTTCCGGAAACAAGCCTGTTAGAGTCAAAGGATGATATAATTAACAGTGTTCTTACAGAAGATGAGATTAAGGCTGTTAAAGCAGGTGCAAAGGTTGATGTATCAATTAATGTAAATAATGCAGACAAATCAGTCAGCGCTGCGGATAAAACATTGATTGAGAAAAAGCTTAATGTCAGTGAAAAGATAGGTACAATTCTTAACATTGAAGTTAATAAGGTTATTAATGGAGAAAAATCAGATGTTCATGAACTGAATAAAGCATTAACATTTAAATTCGTAATACCAGAGAATCTTATTAATAAGAATGCATTAATAGAAAGAACCTATGGTGTAATAAGAATTCATAATGGAGTTGCAGAAAATGTAAATGTTATTTATAACGAAAAAGATAATACAATTACATTTGCAACAGACAGATTTTCTACATATGCAATCATATATAAAGATGCTGAAAAGGAAACAGAAAATATCGAAAAGCCATCAACAGGGGCTGAAGATATAACAAATACAACTGATGAGAACATTACAGAAGTTCCATCACAGAGCACGACAGACACCAATAACAATGATGCTAAAACAGAAGATGCGGGTAACAGCGATGTTAAAACAGCAGATTCTTTATATGCAGCAGCAATGGCATGGTTTATGTGTATGGTTATCCTTGGATTCGGTATTATATATACTATGATGCGAAAGAATAAAAAGAGTAATTAATCTTACAGACATAAAAAAGAGATGGTAGTTTTTGGCTGCCATCTCTTTTTTTATGAAAAGAAAATTGTTTTATAATCTGCGTCTTCTTCTGTTGTAATGTCTTCTCTGACGTTTTCTTCTGGCACGTTCTTCAATTATATAAATAATGAATAATATAACAGCACCGATGCCAACAACTACCCAGATATTGATTTTAATGCATGTCTTAGGCTTATATGATGAAGAAACATCTGTACTGACATAAGGAAGCAGGCTTCCGGTGTCCGTGCCGGCAGCAGATATATTAAGTGTAGTTGTGCCTACAGTATTATCATTGTACAGGAACTTAAGATGTGTTGTCATAACACCATTTTCATTGGTCATGTCATAATTATCATCAACCGTCATAGTTACATTTGATAATGAACTTTTATTAGGTATTGTGATAAATGAAGCATTCAGTCCGAAGTTTAGAGAAAGTGTCGAGAAAACAGCTGAATTATAATAATTATCATTGGAAAACATAGCTCCGAGCTGACTTCCTGTAGTTGTTGATTTCTGAAAATTAGAAAAGCCCCAGTCAAAAAGCGTTTTTGTATCAGTATATCTTAAATCATCTGTTGCTTCCTTAAATACAACACATATGAGACGCATGCCATCTTTTTCTGCAAATGTTACAAGTGTGTTCTGGGATTCATCAGTATATCCTGTCTTTCCACCCTTACAGTATTCATAATAGTAAGAACGGCCTTTCAACATCTTATGTCTGTGTCTGATTGTACGCTGTGCAGACATGTTAGTTGCAGGAATTACATATGCGTCAGCAGTAGAATCAATGCTTACGAAAGAAGCATTATTATAACAGCCTCTTGCAATCATTGCCATATCATATGCTGTTGTGTAGTGGTTGGTATTATATAATCCGCTTGCATTGGCAAAATGTGTATTCAAAGCACCAAGTTCTTTTGCCTTGGCATTCATCATATCAACAAATGCGTCTATGGAGCCGGCTACATGCTCACCGAGAGCATAGGCCATTTCATTGGCAGAGTATAATAATAGTCCATGGAGAAGCTGGTTTACAGTAAACTGTTCTCCAACCTTACAACCTAAATTAGCATCCTCATATATATTGATGGAAGTGGCTGCGGCCTGTGAAAATGTTACTACATCATCCATATTGCAGTTCTCAATGGTAAGAAGACCGGTAAGAATTTTGGTTGTGCTGGCAGGATAACATTTTTCATGCGAGTTTCTTTCGAATAGAATAGAGCCTGTGTCAGCATCAACAAGAATACAACTGCTGGAATTAACTTCCGGGGCATCAGGCCATGAAACTTCAGTATTAGCAGTGCCTGTTTCAGAATAGGTTATGTTATATGCGGCAGCGTGTGCATCTGTGGTAAATACAGAACATGCTAATACCGTGGCAGATACTGCGCTGGTTATCTTTATAAGTAATCCTTTAAGAAAATGTTTTTTCATTATATGGATAATTCCTCCGATTAATATAATATACCATTATATTTTAGCTTAGGATTGTCCATAAGTAAACCCTGCTTGGCAAAAAGTGATATTTATGGTAAATAATATATAGGAAACTCAGATTTTGGCTATGTCTGTGTGCGGCATATGCTTTTAGGGAGATTGAGTAAATAAAAGATAGGAGTAACGTATGAGACTTAGAAATGTACCCGGAGCAAGGGAAGTAATGATAGAGAATGAATATGTGTTTACAGAGCCAGAGGGGATGAAAGGCACATGGTCACAGGTTTTCGGTAACGATAATCCAATCCGTATTGAGATTGGTATGGGTAAAGGCACATTTATAACAACACTGGCAGCGAATAATCCTGATATTAATTATGTGGGGATTGAAAAGTATTCAAGCGTGCTTTTAAGAGCTGTAGAGAAACAGGACGAACTTCAGCTTCCTAATTTAAGATTCATCAGAATGGATGCAGAGGCAATATGTGAGGTGTTTGGAGAGGGAGAGGTAGACAGAATATACCTTAATTTTTCAGATCCATGGCCAAAAGACAGACATGCGAAGAGAAGGCTTACCTCAAGACAGTTCATGGCAAGATATGACATTATATTAAAGCCGGACGGACAGGTGGAATTCAAAACAGATAATAAGGATTTATTCGATTTTTCGTTAGAAGAGATTAAAGAGGCGGGCTGGGAGCTTCCTGTTGTCACATTTGACTTACATAATGACTCTGTACTTAACGAGGGTAATGTAATGACAGAGTATGAGACAAGATTTTCACAGATGGGCAATCCTATCTGTAAACTTATTGCAGTAAGAAATCATTAATAATAAATGCATATACTATATAAAGGCTTTGGGAGAAACATTGTGAAGAATAAAGCATTTGCAAGGAAAGTATCAGAAGTGATGTATGTGCATAAAGGAGCAAATTACAGAGTGGTAAGGTTTAAGAATTCCCTCGACGATGTCGTGAGAATCCTTAATACCAAGAAATAATGTACTAGTACTTACTAAAGGTCATCGGGCGAGTCATAAGGCTGCACGGTGACTTTTCTTTTGTCCAGAAAATGCTGCACTGTGATGTTTAACAGATAGCTTAATACGGCAAATACAGGAACTCCGAGGAACATTCCAATTACGCCAAACAGCGCACCACCTACGGTTATTGAAAATACAACCCATACAGGCTTAAGACCTGTAGTACTGCCGATGATACGAGGTCCGATAAGCAGACCGTCAACCTGCTGGATGCAGACAATCATGATTACAAATATTATAAGTTTGATAGGGCTTGCGATAACAATAATCACCCCGCCAATCACGCCGCCGATGTATGGTCCGAAATACGGAATCATGTTCGTTATGCCGACAATCACGCTTATAAGCACTGCATATGGCAGCTTGAGAATCAGCATGATAATAAAGCAGATAATCATGACAATAATTGAGTCAAATGATTTGCCGATAATATAATTAATAAAAATGCTTGCACAATTCTTACAGATGATGCGTGTATTGTCTGCTGTTTTCCTAGGAAGCACGGCATATAAAAATCTCTTAAAATGATAAAAGATATTCTTATTATCAGAAATCATGTAGATGGACACGATAATTGCAATAACAAGATTTAACACACCCGAAAGAATGGCCATGGATGTATTAAGAATGTAAGGAACCATATTGGTAAGTGCACCAGTCATGTAGTCAACAAGTTTAGGAAGAGCATCTTCAATCTTCTGATTAATGAAATTGTAATCAATAGAAGAATTGGCGTGCTTATCTTCAAACTCAGTGAACCAGTTGCGGATATTCTCGTACCATACAGGAGCCTGATTGGCAATCTCTGTAATGCTTTTGTATATTTGAGGTACAACAAAGCCTATTAATACTGCAAATGCGCCAATTGCTATCAGGTAAGCAACAAGAATTGAAAGCATTTTGGCAGCTTTCCTGGACTTGATATGGCATACCCCCATGAAGAACCTGTTATAAAGAGTCTTGATAAACGGATAAAGAACAAGCGCAATCATGGCACCAATAAGAAATGGTGACAGTATATGGAATATATTGCCCAATGACTTGACGGTTGCAGGCCAGTTACCAATGAACTTATATATAAGAATTGCACCTAGCACAAAAAGCAGACCATATATAACAATTGTAAAGTATTTGCTGTTAGGCTGGAATACATTCTTGCCAACAGCTTTGTCAGGTTTTGGCGGCTGTTCATGTTCAGAATCAAGATTAATAGCCTCAATTGGAATATTGTCAACGTGTTTTGGCTGTTGTTCGAATTTTTTTATCTTCATATCAACTCTCTTTTCTTAATAAATGTATATTAAATATAAATATTTTCTCTTGAAATTGGGAATATAATAGAATTATAAGGGGTATAAAGGCACATATCAATATAAAAAACATGGTAAAATGATGAAAAAACAAGAAAATTATAAAAAAAGATAAATTGTTCTTAAATAAATACAAAAAAGTGCTTGCATTTTATTAAACCATGCTATAGAATATCACTTGTGCTTGAGACAACACAAAAGCACAGAACAAAATAAGTTACGCACCGCTAGCTCAGTTGGTAGAGCACCTGACTCTTAATCAGGGTGTCCAGGGTTCGAACCCCTGGCGGTGCACTGGAAGGTCTTATGGTTTAGGGAATCCTAGGTTGTAAGGCTTTTATTTTTATGTTAAGACAAATGTTTGACATAAATATATGAATAGAGTATTATGATAATACAAAGGAACTTACCGATAGACGGCTAGCCTTTGTAGATTAAAGAATTAAAAAATAACTGCCCAAACTTTATATGTACCCCTTTTACTGGACATCCAGTGAAAGGGGTATTTTTATGCGTTACAG
>ERZ773209.1722-NODE-1722-length-12419-cov-62.109835_pt1 | contig 12419 bp, 9 predicted proteins | sample MGYA00511109_ERZ773209 | MGnify/ENA primary metagenome ERZ773209 (study PRJEB29015, sample SAMEA2737786) | human gut metagenome | biome: human gut; feature: human-associated habitat; material: faeces | place: China | collected 2012 ...
TGCAATATTTTCAGCTTTAGTTTCTTCTGCAGGAGGTGTTGGAGTTTCACCGCCACCTTGACCATCAGAAGTAATGTCAACTTTGTCTACATTAAATTGTCCTGCTTTCTTTTTTGTATTTGATCCGAAATCGTTATTATCACCAACTGTCAATGTTACAGATGAAGAACCATTGGTGTTCTCCCATGTTGTTGTACCATTTGTTTTATCCACAGTCATTGTGCCTTCTGATGCAGTCACTGTTGCCCATTGTTTTTTACCCGCTTCAGACATTGTAAAGACCATTTTAGTCATTTTTGCACCGCTGATAGTAATGGAGTTCTTGGCATAGTGGCGCAGGTCTTTGGAGTTGCCATTTTGGGTAGGTGCAGTTTGACCATTATTTTTCTTTGCTGTAAATGTGAAGTCGCCTGATGTGAAAGAATAGCCGTTGTTTTCCTTATTATCTGCATCACTAACAGTTTTAACAGAAAGTTTTGTAAAATCAATGGTTGATACACCAGCAAAGCTGACATTAGCAATTAATGCCAATACAGCGATCATTGAAATGCGTAAAATTTTATTCATAAACGTAAGATTTAAAAGATTAATTAATGTTTTATTTAACTCTTAGGTGAAGAAAGTGCAAACGAGCGCAATGAAAGACAACTTTCAGATTGCCGAGTGCTCTTATCTTCTTTTGCAAAGTTAGTAAAAAATTAGATAGGTTGTTCTAAAAAAGGCATTAAATTTCGATTAAAATGCAAAAAGGTCGAAAAAAGGACATAAAACATCCCTTTTTCGACCATGAACGATAGGCTTTTCTTTATTTAATTACTTTGTCTGTTGCGGTTTTGCCATTGCTGTAGGTTATCTTTCTGATACTGATACCCTTGGCAGGGGCATTGAGACGAGAGCCGTTGAGGTCATAATACGTGATGGAAGCCACTTCGCCTTTGTCGACAACCGTCTGGCTGATGCCTGTAGAGGTAGAAGTTGGATAATACTCATCTACTCCTGAAAGGGCATCCTGGTTTTCTGACTTCATGATGTTTTCAACCAACGAGTTGGCATATACCTCTATGTTGGTATAGTAATCCTTAGCGTCGAGCGAGTAGGTGAGGGCATCACTTGCATCGTTAGGATTCAGACCATTCGCCTTTTCCCATTCATCAGGAATGCCATCCCCATCGGTGTCGAATCCAGCAGGACGAGAGCCTGTGCCGAAGTTGGCTTCTGTATAACCCTTCACGTCTGACACCTTATCTATAATACCTGGCGATTGGGTGATGCTTCCTTTATATTTGGCAGTACCTGTCTTGGCCTCTTCCATGTATCGGGCATCTATTTCGTCGCGATAGAGGGATGCTCCTGCATAGGCTAAAACTTTTTCGTATGCTTCGGCAGCAGAGTGGGTGGTTACTTGTCCTGTAGGAGCTGGTTCATCCATCTTGATTTTTACACACGACTTGCCACTGATAGTGGTATGAGCCACAGCATCGCCATAGAAGTTTTTGGCATCGGGACTGTAATATTCTCCGTTTAGGCTTGGAATACCCTTGTCGTAGCTTATGCCCTTCCAGTCTTTATTAGCAGTTTTCGAGCCTTTGGTGGTCTCGGTCGTATTACCATTGATATAGTAACGGCTGGTCATGTCGTATAGTTCAGGATGATTTTTGTCGGAGTTACCACTGTTAGAAAGTGTGACAAGGGTGATACGGTCTTGGCTTCCTCGCTCTTTACCTGTGCTCACATCTACTTTGAGTCCATTCAGAGTTGTACCTTTCAAACTCTGGCTTGGACCAGCCTTGTAGTAGTTGTTGACGATATTGATCTGTCCGCCACCAGGACCGCCATAGCAGGTGCCCTGTGCGTTATACATCACGCAGTTGCGGAAATCAACGTTCTCTGCCTGTACGGCGTTCTGCCACTTATAGGTGCTGTATTCCTTGTTGGAAGTATAGCCTGTCCATCCATATCGGGCACCATTGAAACGAGGGCCACGGTTCATGAGATGAGCTACGAAGTTGTGGTGGAAACTTGCCAACTTACCGCCCCAGATGCCGCCATAGCCATGAGCACCCTTGGAGTGACCAGGGTTGGTGAGGCTCTCTGCCACGGTACACCACTGCATGGTGAAGTTGTTGTTGTCATAGAACGAAGCCACCTCGTCGATACTCCAGCTGAAGGAGCAGTGGTCGAAGATGATACCCGTCTTGTTGCGCTGCCATGAGGCATCAGCACCATCGTTGATGTTCTTCTCCTGTCCACGGCGAATGCGAATGAAACGGATGATATTGTTGCTACCCGGTTGAACCGTATAATAGCGCAGTGTGATGCCTGGCGAAGGAGCAGTCTGTCCGAGGATGGTAATATTGTCTGCTATCTTCAAGTCAGACTTCAGGGCTATGACGCCCGCTACATCGAAGACGATGATCTTATTGCCCGACTTGACAGCCTCTCTGAAAGAGCCTGTTCCGCTGTCGTTGAGATTCGTTACGTGATAGATTTTACCGCCTCTACCTCCAGTAACAAATCTACCATGACCTTCGGCTCCGGGGAAAGCAGGAGCCTGTGCCATGGTAGATATGCTGATGAGTGAGGCTGCAATGATAGATAATGATTTCTTCATTTGTTAGCCTGATTGTTTTTATAGAGTTACTTGATAAGTCCCTGCTGTTCCATTTCGAGACTTGCCCAGATGAAAGGACCTACGCCCTTGGCATCGTTGTCGCGGATAGGCTCGCTCATATAGTATTCGAAGCTGCCGTCGCGCTTGTAGTTGGGCTTCTTGACGTATGGGCCAGGGCCAGGGCCCAAGCCGCTTACTGCACAGCAGCGTGTCAGACTGATGGTCTTGTCGGCGTTTACCTTGATAAACTGTTTCAAGATACCATTGTATGCCTTCACGCCAGCCTTGAGATATTCCTCAGAGAGGTAACCCTTGCGGTAGCCTTTGAGCAGCACATAGGCAAACATCGAAGAGGCTGTGCTTTCCAGGTAGTTCTTGTCGCTCTTCACGTCGAGCACGTCGTACCATACGCCAGTCTTCTTGTCCTGGTACTTCACCACACTCTTCATCGCCTTGTTCAGCAGGTCGATCACCTCCTGGCGGCGTGCGTAGTTCTCGGGCATGGCGTCGAGACACTCGGTCATAGCCATCACATACCATCCCAAGGCTCTTGCCCAGCAGTGCTGGCTCTTGCCGTCTTCCTTGTTTGCCCAGAACTGCTGATGGGTCTCGTCCCATGCGTGCTTCCAGAGCTGCGTCTTCTCATCGTAGGTGCGATAGTCGGTCTTCACCATCTGGTCTACCGCATCGTTGAGATACTTCTCTGCCTTCTTGGGCTTCATGGTCTGTACGGCATAGTTGCAGTAGAATGGCAGTCCCATGAAGATACCGTCGAGCCATACCTGGTTGGCGTAGATAGCCTTGTGCCAGTAAACTCCCTCCTTGGTGCGAGGCTGGTTCTGCAACTGCTTGAAGAGTGTCTTCAGTGCTTTCTCTGTACCCTTGGTAGGGAAGAGGTTGTGCATGCGCAGGATGAACTTGGCGGTGCGCACATTGTCGAGGTTGAAGTCTTCGTATTTGTAGCCAGTGATGTTGCCTTTCTCATCGATCATCTTGGTAGGATATTCCTTCAGGTAGTCGAGGATGGCATTGTTGCCTTCCTTGTAGTGCTCGTAGGTGTCGAGCATTCCCTCCATCTCGATACCCATCACATAGCTCCACTTGGGCTTGCTGCTGAAGTCGAGCAGGTAAGAGTGGGGCACACGCTTCATCTCGCTGTAGGTGAGCCATTCGCTATAGTTCTTGTAGGGCTGGTCTTCCTTGTTGAGAACGAGGGAGCCGTTGATGACGAGGTTGTCGAACTTCACGTTGCGGGTCTTGCCGGTGATCTTGACAGGCTCTTTCACCACACCGTCGAACTTACAGTTCTTGATATTGATGTCGTAGACATTCTCCAAAGAGTCGCGGCCGATAATCAGCACGCCGTAGTCGCTCTTCTGGCAGGTGACGTTCTCTACATTCACATTGTTCACGATAGGTTCGAAACCACGATAGCATATTTCTTTTCTCTCGTAGTCGAGGTTGATCTTCACCACAGCCTCCTTGCACTGACCCACGACGACGTTGCGCATATTGATGTTCTGCACCTGACCGCCACGGCAGTTATTGGTCTTGATACGCAGGATGCGCTCCAAGTGTGGAGAGTCCATCACGCAGTTTTCGGCATATACGTTCTCGCAGCCACCAGAGATTTCACTTCCTATCACCACACCGCCATGGCCGTCTTCCATCTTGCAGTTGCGGATGATGATGTTCTTGGAAGGCTGGTTCCAGAGACGACCGTCGTTGTTGCGACCGCTCTTGATAGCGATGCAGTCGTCGCCGGTATGGAACACGCAGTTCTGGATGAGAACGTTCTCGCAAGCCTCTGGGTCGCAACCGTCACCGTTAGGTCCTTCGTTCCATACATACACACCGTCTACCGTGATGTTCTTGGAGAGCAGTGGATGGATGACCCAGAAAGGCGAGTTGATCATCTTGACATCCTTGATAAGGATGCGCTCGCAGTGTACCATGTTGACCAACTGAGGACGCAAGCCATAGCCCATACCGAACTTACGCTCGTCGAAAGGCACACCGTCCTCTGCCATCTTCAGCAGTTTGCTGCGTGAGCCCAACTTCTGGCTCTCTTTGGTCACACCCTCCTTGTAACCGAAACGAGGGCTGCCATTCCACTGCCAGAAGGTGTCGTTGTTGCCACCTCCATCGATGGTTCCCTTACCGGTAATGGCAATGTCGGTAGCCTTGTAGGCATAGATGCAGGGAGAGTAGTTCCAGCAAGCCAGACCTTCCCAAGAGGTACGTACCAGGGGATAGAGCTTAGGCTCGAAGGCAAAGTGAAGGGTGGCGCCTTCCTCAAGAACGAGGTTGACATGGCTCTTCAACTCAATGGCTCCTGTGTTCCAGGTACCCTTAGGGATGATCACCTTTCCGCCTCCCTTCTTGGAGACAAGAGAGATGACTCTGTTGATAGCCTTTTGGTTTTGTGCAGCCGTAGCTGTAGTCTTGGCACCAAAAGATGTGATAAGGAACTGGCGTTCGGCAATTTTTGGCAATTGGATGCTCTGCTCGATACGCTTGTACTCATTGTCGTCCCATCCTGCTGCAAAGGCGCAAGCTGGCAATAGGAGAGCGAGCAATAGTGTCTTTAAGTATCTCATAATTTGCTTTAAAATAGATAATGATTAATACTGTAGTTGTTATTTTCGCCACAAAGATAATGAATTTATTTGGTAATGGTTGCGTACACAATGTTAAAAAACTCATTTTCCGTCAAAAAAGCTTGGAGTTCTCAATAATAAAGTTTATATTTGCAGCATCTTTTATAAGATTTCAATTTTCTTTATTGAAATCATTATCACGAGGTTGGTGCATCCTGCACCAACCTCTTTTTGGCTCTGTATATAATAAAGAAGTTAAGGGAGTTAAGGAGTTAAGACAAATGTCTTGTGGACATAAAATTAAACACTAAACATTCCTTCAAAGGCTGTTGTCTTAACTTCCTTAACTTCCTTAACTTCCTTAACTCCTTGTGGAATCTCCTCAGCCACTAATTGTTAAAAAATAGTGTGAAAGATAATAAAAAAGTCTTCTTGTTTGGTGGTTTTTGATAAAAGTACTATCTTTGCAGTGATTTTTAACATTCCTAACACAATAAAAACAAATAGCCTATAGATTAAGATTTCTACTTGAAGAAACTAAAGAGGTTAGAAAAATGAGAAAACTCGAAGAAATGACCGATGAGCAACTTGCCTTGGCTTATGTCGAGGGCGACAATCGGGCATTCGATTTGTTATTGTCTCGCAACGAGGTGAAACTGTTCGGCTACATCATGTTTGTGGTTCACGACCAGGAAAAGGCGAATGATGTCTTTCAGGAGACATTCGTCAAGGTGGTTACCAAACTGCAGCAGCGCCAGTATGTGCCCAATGGCAAGTTCTTAGCATGGTGCATGCGCATTGCCCACAATGTAATGATGGACATGTATCGCGACAACAGATTGCAGAACATCGTGGAGACTCCCGATGACAACGATATGTCGAAGATAAGAGACGAATACGTGGTCTTCGATAATGCGGAGAACACTATCGTGCGGGGACAGGTGATGTCGGATGTTAAGAAGATGGTCAACCTGCTGCCACCTACCCAGAGGGAGGTGGTGTATATGCGTTATTACCAGCAGTTGTCCTTCAAGGAAATCGCCGAACTTACGAATGTAAGCATCAACACCAGTCTTGGCAGAATGCGTTACGCACTCCTTAACCTACGTCGTATGGCTAAGGAGCACGATGTCTTCTCGGATATTACAATGTTTTAAGACCGTGGATGGTGGCAAGAGGGTCTTTGCTCTTGAACACATAACTGCCACTCACTAAGATATCGGCACCAGCCTCTATCAGGCGGGGAGCCGTTTCTGCCTGCACGCCACCATCGATCTCTATCAGTGCTTTCGAGCCGGATGACTTGATGAGTTGGCGCAGTCGTGCCAGCTTGCCTATGGTGTTCTCAATGAACTGCTGTCCGCCGAAGCCTGGATTCACACTCATCAGCAGCACCATGTCCACATCGCAGATAATGTCTTCAAGCACGCAGACAGGTGTGGATGGGTTCAGTGTTACACCGGCTTTCATTCCAGCGGCATGAATCTGCTGTATGGTACGGTGAAGGTGGGTGCATGCCTCGTAGTGCACATTCATCATCATTGCGCCCGCCTTGGCAGTCTGCTCTATGTACTGCTCTGGGTGGACAATCATGAAATGCACGTCGAGAGGCTTGGTGCATACCTTTGACACCGCCTCGATGACAGGAAATCCAAAAGAGATATTGGGCACGAAAACTCCGTCCATTACGTCGAGATGAAGCCAGTCGGCTTCGCTCTTGTTGATCATCTCTATGTCGCTTCTCAGGTCGATAAAGTTGGCAGACAACAGAGATGGGGATATGATTGGTTTCATTCTTTGTTCTTATTTTAGTTGAGGCAGAACGCCTCATAACGTCCATTCATTTTGATAGCGCGATAAGTGTAGGCTATCTGTTTGATCATATTGATAGTCTTTCTCGACGGTCTCATTTCATCAGAAGTAGAATATTGCTTCATAGGCGTTTTATTATATGTTAAGTTCTTGCTTTTGTTAATATAACGACGCCTTTGCCACTTTATTATATTTCAGCAGAAGAATATTCTAAAAAAATGCAAGCGGCTTCGATGCCCAACGCAATTGCTTTCGTTGCTCATCGAAGCCGCTTTCATCTGCCATCGAAGCCGCTTGGCATAGAGGTTGTTGTCCCCATGATAGGGGGGAAAAGTCTTGTTTATTTACTTACCTTTTTAGTCTTTCCATCGGCATACTTGACAATGTAGATTTGTCCACGTTGCATCTCCTTGCTGTTGATACGACGACCCAGACAGTCGTAAACTCCCATTACCAGAAGACCTTGTGTAGTAGGAGTAGAGATGCCAGTCGATGTAAACTGCAACTCAACACTATTGGATGGACTGCTTTCCCCAAAGCTTCCTGTGGCACTTACTGCATAGGTGTTGGTACCATCCAATGGAGCAGGGTCTACATAGTCGGTCGTTGTACTGGTGGCAATCTTGATGCCGTTTCTATACACGTTGTATCCAGTGATATTGTTGGAACTGCTGCCCAAGATTTCGAGGTTGTCAATCTGCCAGTAGTAGCTCAACCCCGTGTTGTCGGTATCATAGCAGTGGAATCGGATCTGCATTTCTGCAGACTGATAATCCGAGAGGTCGAGGGTAACCTTGGTATATTTGCCCGCAAACGATGCGTCTTCGTCTGTACAAGCATTGAAAATAGGTGTCCATGACTTTCCGTTGTCCTTGCTTACTTCCACATTATAATATTGAGGGTTTCTGGGTGTCTTTCCCGCAGCCGTTGTACGAGAATAGAAGCTCAGCGTCTTGCCATAAGCGAAGGTCTTGGATGTGAAATATTCATCTTGGTGAATATCCTCCCATGCGTAATACACAGTAGCAGCATAGCTTCCCTCGTATGGGCGGTATGTGCCCTTGTTTGGGTCGCCTTTCTGCCATCTCCATCCACGATCGCCCGAAGTGGTGACAACCCAGCCATTGGGATTCTTTGTGTTCTCAAAGTCATCGTAGAGGAGTGTCTCACCAGCAGAAGCTGCAGTCCATGACAAATGAATACCATTGTCCTGTATGTTTCCAGTCAGTTGTGATGGAGCTGTTACGATGTTTGACAACTGGGTGATGGGCAGTGGTGCCTCCGTGCTGGCTGTCTTCACCATGATGGTAGCCGTTCTGTTTTGTGGCTCATTGTTCTCGCTGTTTGTAGTGAAGGTGACCTCTGCATTTCCTGTACCCTCAGTCTGGCTCACAGTGATCCATGCAGGAAGGTTCTCTAAAGTCCAAGTCTCGTCAGAGGAGATGGTTACTGTAGCCGAACTCTGTGCGCCTCCAGCCAAGGTAATCTCTTTCTTGCTCAAAGAAAGGTGGTTGGTAGATTCGTGCAGATAGAACGAGATGGTGCTTCCGCAAGTAGAAATGTTGCTGATGGCAAAAGGTGCCTCCTTGCCATTGCTATAGAAAGGCTTGGCTGTAGCCTCGCCACCAAAAGCAGTTCTTCCACTCTCGGCACTGAAGAAAGCCTTTGTGATGTCACCATCCGATGTGATGGTTCCGTTAGGACGGAAGATGTATTGTTCGTCCAAACGGGTAGTGCCATTATAGTTGACGTTGCCTCCTGTGTAGGCAGGGTTGATTCTGTAAATAAGCAGACCCGAACCAGGAAGACTCTTGTCGAAACCTTCCTTTTTGCGATATTCCACTACGAAGTATTCATCGCTTCCTACTGGTTTGATTTTATAAGCAATGTTTTCTTTGCTGCTGCCACCTACGGGGTTCAAGGTGTAGGTACCAGCTTTGGAAATCTCTGGTATCTCGTCAATCCATTTACAGTAGCGATACTTGGTGTAGGCTGTCATGTTTTGAGCTACGAGCTGATTGTCTGACATCAAGTCCCATATTCCTACAGGGTTGAGGCTTCCTGAAGCATGATACAGATCGTAGGTGCCCAATGAGTGAGACATCTCATGGCAAAGGACTCCGGTGTTGAGGGCGATGCCTTCGAAGTTCTCATAACCATTAGCCTCGTCGAAAACCATGATATAGCCCACCAATTTCTTACCTTTTATATAGATAGCCTTTTCATCAGGCAAAGCCAAGTCCTTGCGTTGTGGCCAGAGGATGCCTCGCTTGTTGCTCAGTTCTGATTGTCCGCTGAAGATGATGCACAGGTTATCTATGTAGCCATCGTCGTTCTTGTCGATGTCGGTAGCGTCAGCCACGTCTTTCTCTATATAGTTGGCTATTTCTCTTACCAATGCCTGCATGCGTGCTTCACCCTCGGTGTCTGAGTTGTAGCCAGAGGGACGCAATGTGGCATCATACTTCTGGTAGTATGCTCTTTCGTAACGTGTCTTGTAAGACACAATCTTGGTGTCAGTAGTAACAGGATAGAAGGAACTCTTCCATTCCAACTGGTTGTAGGAAGCCTGACGGAAATAGTTGTATACCGAGTTGTCGGTAGCATTGCTGCCGTTGAACAGGTACTGATAGGTGTCTATCGTATGTTCAAAAATGTTGGCATCCTCGTCGGCAAAGCGCACAAAGCACACCGTATTGCCAATGGTTCCTGTGTTCTTGTTGAATGCTCCTGCCTGGAAGGCAAAGAGGAGACAAAGAATGGTTAGTGCTAAAGACTTCTTCATAGTCGTACTTGTTGGATTGAAAAAAGTGCCATACCCATGGTACGTTTCGCCCATGCGATGTGGCACTTTATGAAATAAAATTATTAGAGGGCTACCTTGATCGCCTTGCCGTTGATGCTGACGATGTACAGACCCTTTGCAGCCTGAACATGAGCATTGGCAGAGTTGGCGTGGAAGTTAGCTACCACAGCACCACCCAAGTTGGCTACTGTTACAGCGTCGCCCTGTGAAAGTCCAGAGATAGAAATCTCATTACCTGCTGTGCTTACCTTCACACCCTGAGCAGTAACAGCGTTGATGCCTGTAGAACCTTCTACCTTTGTGACGGTAGTCTTGTAGATGCTTGTGCCAGTTAACTTGCTATATAAAGCAGAACTCATGGTTACATATATAGCATCCTGTGCAGTGAGGAAGGTAATTTTACCATCAGCAATTGTGTAGTCAGTGCCTTCTGTCAAAGGAGTTTTGTCTGACTTCATTACTTGGAACTGTGTATTCAGCGTAGCATTTGTCAGTGATGAAAGGTCAAGAACATCCCCCACCTTGTAAGTTTCGGCAATGGCATAATCTGCCTGTGGCGCATAGGTGAGTGTCTTAGCTACGGTTGTAGCAGGAAGTGTAGCTATCGTGAAGTTGTTCTTAGAGATGTTTATACTCTTCATCTTCGTGCTTGGCAGTGTGATTTCTGTTAGCTGGTTGCTTATCAAGAACAGAGTTGCATTACCAGCATCTTTAATACCTGAAGCATCAAAGGAGGTGAGCTTATTCTCGTTAAAGCTGAAGTATGGTTTAGATGCGGTGTTATTACCTATCTTAACCGAGGTTAATTCATTTTTCAGTGCATATACAGACATGATGGTTGGATTGGTGGATAAATCCAATTCACCAGCAAGTTTGTTCTGTCCAATTCTTAGAGTCTGTAATGCCTGATTTTTGGTGATGTCTATTGCTGTCAAGAGATTATTGGTAATGTCCAAAGTTGTCAATTTGGTACACTTGCTGATATCAATGCTTGTCAACTGATTGTTGTTGATGGTCAGCTTCTCCAACTCAGTGTTCTTTGTCAGATCGATGGCTGTCAGTTTGTTGGTATTGGCAGTCAAATCTTTCAATGTTGTAGCCTTAGTTACATCCAAAGACAATACTTGGGCACCATCTACTCTTGATGAACATTCGAAATAAACGATGTTGTCGCCATAGATTTTTACCTTTCCTTCACCTGATACGGTACCAAAGACGTTCACCTGGTTCCAGCCATCGTAAGCAGGAATCACTTCTGATGTGACTTTCTCTCCATTACCCCAGTCTATCTGTACTGTTCCTTCTACCCCCAGTCCGATGGTAAATGTTCTGGTGTTGCCATCTACCTCTGCTTGCAATTCAATGGCAGGTTCTGTCTGTGCGAAGGCTGTCATTGTACTGATGACTGCCAACAAAAGTGTAAAGAATTTCTTCATACTTGTAGTGTCTTATGTTGATAAATATAAAAGTTTGCGGTCATTTATTTAATAACCTTCTTGATGTTGTTACCCTGCTTGACAATGTACAAGCCCTGCTTCTGGCCCTTCAAGGTATTACCTACCTTAACGCCATCAATAGTATATACTTCCTGTGCGGCTGTATTCAGTGTCTGTATGTTGGCAATGCCTGCAGTCTCCTGCTTGGGAGTGGTTACCTTGATGCCGTGGATGTAAACCTCATGGGTGGTTGTATTTTGAAAATAAACGTAAACAGGTTTATCTGACTTGATGGTAATGTTGTCGTTATTAGCTGTTTTAGATTCCAGTCCTTTAACTGTTGTATTGCCTGCCCCTGCAAATTTTTTAAATCCAACTATGTAAACTTGTCGTACGCCATAATCAGTAAGTTTAGTCTCGGGATTATCGGTACTTAAAAGTCGGCATGCAATTTGATTATCGCATGAAACATTCATGCTGAATGTTGAGCAAGAAGGCAGGCAAAGTGCTATGCCACCACCATTGGTTTGACCCGAAGCACTTGCTGCAGGTAAGATGATTGCCCCTTTCTTAAAACCATCAGCACCCAACTCGCCGCCTTTTCCGTAGCCAATTGCATCTGGTTCTACTGTAGTTGCGGGATATGTAGGCACTTGGTCTGCATAAACCATCTGGATGATTTTGCCATCGGGGTCTACTTTGTAGTCATTTTCATTGCAGACACCGACATACTGGTCAACGATATTCTGGCTGTTGAACCACAACCAGCCATCTGCGTCAACAACTGAAGCTGGGAAAAGATTGTACTCCTGTGCTTGAACTCCGATTGCGCTGAGTAATAGCGCCCATGCTAAGTAAATTTTTCTCATAAAGATGATGTTTTTTGTTAAGGAATGTTCTTTCGTCAGCATCTTGCTGACGAAAGAACTTTTATCCGTTGTTTATATTGAGTGTTTTGTTGCTACTTCTGAAGTTTCGTTTGTACGGAAGTTATAGAAGTTATCACTCCCTTCGGTCGTTAGAAGTTATAGCCAACAGCCTTTTTGTTTGAATATCTATCTGTAAAGCATATGGCTTTAACTTCTCTAACTTCTTTAAACACTGCTGTCCCGTTTAGAAATCTTCCGGTCTGAATAGGCTCGGCATATAGTAAT
>ERZ773209.1742-NODE-1742-length-12306-cov-3.417190_pt1 | contig 12306 bp, 11 predicted proteins | sample MGYA00511109_ERZ773209 | MGnify/ENA primary metagenome ERZ773209 (study PRJEB29015, sample SAMEA2737786) | human gut metagenome | biome: human gut; feature: human-associated habitat; material: faeces | place: China | collected 2012 ...
CATGTAAGTGACTATATTTCAATAATTTCAAAGAACTATTTATCCACTTTTACGGAACAGTAGTGACGCCTCTATTATAGTAACTTTTTACACAAGATACAAATTAAATGTAGATTATTTTATAGAATTAGTGTAAGTTAGTGTATAACTGCCTTTGCAAAAATAAATAAAAATATCCTCCAGTTCATCACTTATTCAAGCATTAACGTATTTTCTTCAGAGCACAAGAAGCCGAAACTCAAGCACATCAACGAAAGCACGTGCTTGACTATTGTATGTTTCTCCAACCGAAAACGTATGTTTTCCGAAGCGAAAACCTATATCTTCCCTTGGGAGAACATAAGTTTCGGCCTTGGGAAACATAGAAAGCCGAAAGACATTTCTCTCATACCTCACCTGCGTCTTCACGAGAACGGCATCCTTTACATGCTTTATCTTTCCGCTCCTACATTTCCGTAGTTTCGTTTTTTTCCGTAATTTTACGCTCGATTTTACAGCATAACTTTATGAAATATAAATTATTAGTATTAGACCTTGACGGAACGCTTACCAACAAGCAGAAAAAAATTACCCCTCACACCAAGGAAACACTGCTCAAGATTCAGGAGCAAGGAGTGAAAATTGTACTGGCCTCGGGAAGACCTACGTACGGCATTGCCCCACTGGCCGAGCAACTGGAACTGCAAAAGTATGAAGGCTACATTCTGGCTTACAACGGTGGAGAAATCATCGACTGGAAAACCAAGGAGCTGATGTACAAGAACCTGCTCGACCATGATGTGCTTCCCTATCTTTACGAATGTGCCAAAAAGAACGATTTTGCCATTGTGACTTACGACGGGGAATACGTGCTGACCGAGAAACCGGACGATGAGTATGTACTCAAAGAGGCCTTGCTCAATGTCATGAAAATAAAGAAGGTAGACAATTTTCTGGATGCCGTGAAACATCCGATTGCCAAATGCCTGATTGTGGGCGAACCGACTCGCCTGGCCGAGCTGGAAAAAGAGATGTACGAACATCTGAAAGACCGCATGGGGGTTTTCCGCTCAGAGCCTTACTTCCTGGAACTGGTTCCCAAGAGCATCGACAAGGCCCAGTCGCTGGCCGTACTCCTGAAGGAAATCGGACTTACCCGTGAGGAAATGATTGCCATCGGTGACGGATTCAACGACCTGTCCATGATTCAATACGCCGGACTGGGTATCGCCATGGCCAATGCACAGGAGGTAGTAAAAGAAAACGCCGACTTCATCACTTTGTCCAATGAAGAAGACGGCGTGGCCTACGCGGCTGAGAAATTTATTCTGTCTTAGGCTTCCGGTCGAAGAACGGATTCTTGGATGATGCACTCACGGGTATGGCGTACACCTGGGTGCACCCATCCAGCCAGTCCAGCTGCTGGGCCGCCAGACCGGCCGAAAACATCACACGCGTATCTACCCGATGGTCGGCTGCTACCGAACAAGCCGAACCGATGGCAATTCCTACATCCACACTATTGATGGCACAGGGCACTCCTTTTTTGCGGTCTCCGCAATGCTCATATCCGCAATGTCCGCAATCCAACCCCTGCGGAAGCGAGCGCGTACCTATCAGCACCACACACTCTGCCTGGAGAATGTTATCCGCATCGCGCAGGAAAAACTTAAAACCATTGTCTTCGTACATCTGCTTCATCGTATCAGAAAGGATACGGATGTTACTTTCCGTCACCATGGCCACTTCAATAATGTCTACCCCCTTTCCTTTGGGAGCCGTACGTGCCGCCGTCATCATTTGTTGCGCCACCTGCAACACCTGTTCGTGACGGCTGTCTCTTTCATTCAGTATCATATTCCATTAAAGTTAAAATCATACATACACAAAAAGGGTTATATCCGAGCTTTTGCCATAAGGCGTCAGATGCTCTAAATATAACCCTTTCTCGATAAATCCGCTACGGATTTATTTCTTTTTTCCTTTTTTCAGGTCATTTTCATGAATGGCCTCTTCTACTTGATAAGCCGGAGCATGTTTTTTATGCATACCCTTCGGTTTTTTATTACCGGCAGCTCCCATAGTAAATACCTCCTTTCAATTCCTTAAAAAGGTCAATGTAAAAATGTGATTATTTAAGTATATCCAACTGTTTGAAACACTTAATCAATTTTTCAATAGCGAAGTCCACTTGTTCTTTGGTGTGAGTAGCCATCAATGCAAAACGCACCAGTGTATCCTGAGGAGCACAAGCTGGAGGAATTACCGGATTAATGAACACTCCTTCGTCGAAGGCCAGCTTGGTTACTTCGAAAGTCTTGTCCGTGTCGCGTACGTACAGAGGGATAATCGGACTTTCTGTTTCACCGATTTCAAAGCCGGATTCACGGAAACGCTTCAGAGAGTAGTTCGTGATTTCCCACAAACGCTGCTGACGTTCCGGTTCTGTCTTGAAAATGTGGATGGCTTCTCTAGCCGCAGCCGTAGCAGCCGGCGTGTTACTTGCCTGGAATATATAAGAGCGGGCGTTGTGGCGCAACCAGTTGATTACGTCCTTGTCACCTGCCACGAAACCACCGATAGAAGCGAGTGATTTACTGAATGTACCCATAATCAGGTCGATGTCTTCCGTTACGCCGAAATGGTCGCACACGCCTCGTCCCTGTCTTCCGAATACACCCAGACCATGTGCTTCATCCACGTAGATGCTGGCATTGTATTTCTTCTTCAGGCGGACGATTTCCGGCAAGTTGGCCAAATCACCTTCCATAGAGAACACGCTATCCACCACAATCAGTTTGATAGCATCCGGTTCACACTTCTGGAGCTCTTTTTCCAGGGCATCCATGTCGTTGTGTTTATACTTCAGCTGGGTAGCAAAAGAAAGACGACGTCCGTCCACGATAGAAGCATGGTCACGGTCATCACAAATGATGTAATCGCCACGTCCGGCCAACTGAGGAATCACACCTTCATTAACCGTAAATCCGGTAGAGAAACACAGTGCTTCATCTTTACCGACGAATTCTGCAAGTTCTTTTTCAAGTTCTACATGAATATCCAGCGTTCCATTCAACAGACGAGAACCCGCGCATCCTGTACCATATTTACGAGTAGCAGCAATAGCCGCGTCGATGATTCTCTGATCATGAGTCAGACCCATATAGGAATTTGAGCCGAACATCAATACTTTCTTTCCGTCCATCATTACCTCTGTATCCTGGGCACTGTCTATTTCACGAAAGTACGGATAGACACCTCTTTCCATGTACATCTGAGGTACTCTGAATTTACTTAATTTTTCTTGTAATAATCCCATATTCTAATATCTGGTAAGCATCCCAGCTTACATTAAACTTCATTACTTGTGCAACCGTTTCGTTACATCATTTTCATTAAGAACGTGCAAAGATACAAAAAACTCAAAAATCTGATACGAATCCCTGAAAAAAATAACAAGAGTATCAATTATAGGGGCAATTTGCCCTAAACTATGAAAGATAATATTATTTTTGTACTCCCAAATTTTAAGGAAACAGGTTTATGGAGACAAAAAAGCGAATCACCTTTGTGGTAAACCCCATATCCGGCACTCACGGAAAGGAATTCATCCTACGACTTATTGAAAAAGAACTGGACCATTCTATATATGACTATTCTATCCAGAAAACGGAATATGCAGGTCATGCTTCCGAGATAGCCGCACAAGCCGCCGCTGAACATACGGACATTGTAGTGGCCATCGGCGGAGACGGTACCATCAATGAGATAGGACGGGCGCTTATCCATACCAATACTGCGATGGGAATTATTCCATGCGGATCGGGCAACGGACTGGCACGTCATCTTCATATCCCTATGGAACCAAAGGGAGCCATCAATGTACTCAATGCCGGAAATGTGAAGACAATAGACTACGGTATCATTGACAATCACCCCTTCTTCTGTACATGCGGAGTGGGATTCGATGCCTTCGTGAGCCTGAAATTTGCCGATTCCGGGAAAAGAGGTCTGCTGACCTATCTGGAAAATACACTGCACGAAAGTCTGACGTATGAACCGGAAACGTACGAAATAGAGAACTCTACGGGTACCGTCCGCTACAAAGCATTCCTGATAGCCTGTGCCAATGCATCGCAATATGGCAACAATGCCTACATCGCCCCGCAAGCCTCGCTGACCGACGGTATGATGGATATCACGGTACTGGAGCCGTTTACTGTGCTGGATGTGCCTTCTCTTTCTTTCCAGTTATTCAACCGGACACTCGACCAGAACAGCCGTATTAAAACGATGAAGGACAAGAGCATCATCATACACCGTGCGCAGGAGGGAGTGCTCCATTTTGACGGAGACCCGATGATGGGCGGAAAAGACCTGAAGGTGGAAATCATTCACCAAGGGCTACACGTCATCGCACCGATACGTCCCAAGCAAATGCCTTCTCCCCCGCTGAACATTCTCCAGCACTTTACCGACTTTATCGGCCGACGTCCCATCACTTCGGCCATTGCCCAGAAACACAAGCAACTCCTGATGCTGAACCATCACATCCTGAGACGCTTGTCGAAGAAATAATCATTTCATCTTACAAGGCCAGATAGAAATCTCTGGCCAGTTCACTAAACTCCGGTGTATAGACATGACGTTCCGTCTCGATGGAAAGGTGCGTGATTTCCGTCTGTGCACAAGGATGCTTCACGAACGCCATCAGCACACGCTTGGCGGGCAATTCCTGACGGGGATGTACCCAGGTCTGGCGTGAAAGATGCAAGCCTTTTCCGAGGGCTAAGGCCACAAAATCGGCCGAGGCCGTAGCCGGAAGCACCACCGAAAAGCTACCTTTTTCGGACAACAAAACCGATACTTTCGACAACAAGGCGTCAAAGTCCAGTTCATCGGTATGCCGTGCCATGTTCCTCTGCGCCTGAGGGCATTTCACGGACTCCACAAAGTACGGAGGATTCGACACGATGGCGTCAAAACATCCGTTCCATTCTTCCGGTGCCTTCCGGATATCAAGCCGTTCCACCTCCATCCGGTCAGACCAAGGCGTACGGGCCACGTTTTCACGAGCCTGCTCCACGGCCGCTTCGTCAATATCGACGGCGGTTACAAAGGCATCCGGATTCCGCTGGGCCAGCATCAGAGCAATCAGTCCGCTTCCGGTACCAATGTCAAGCATCCTCCCTGCCCCGTCCACTTGCGCCCATGCGCCGACCAGCACCCCGTCAGTGCCGACCTTCATGGCACACTTATCATGAAAAACTACAAATTGCTTGAATTGAAAATATGGATTTGGCATAACTTCCTTCTAAAATTTTACGCCAAAATTAGTGAAATCTACCCAGAAAACGCTTCAGCCTGCCATTATTTTACATAATAAAAGAGGTATTTGACATAAATAGTTTCCAAATTACATGCGGAATGATTAACTTTGTGCCGTTTTTGAGTAATAAAAAAGCTTCTTAATTCAGAAGAGAAAACAAGTATGGTAAAAAAGACAAAAAACAACGAGATTCTGGTAAGTGCAGAAGGTAATGACATTCCGATGATGGCAGAAATTGAAACGCTTCCGATGGACAATGCAACGGATGACCTCACGGGAGAACTGCCCGTCATGCCCCTGCGCAACCTTATGATATTTCCCTCTATTGTCATGCCCGTCAGCGTAGGCCGGCAACCCACATTGAAATTAGTCAACCAGGCACTTCAGAGCAAAGAGCCTATCATCATTACCACGCAGAAGGTGAGTGAGGTAGACTCGCCCAAGCAGAAGGATTTGTTCCCCATTGCGGTAATCGGTAAGGTGCTCCGGGTGTTTGAGATGCCGGGAGGAACCATTACGGCCATCCTTCAGGCTACGGGTCCGAAGGTGCAACTGGAGGAAATCACTTCTACCCGTCCCTTCCTGAAGGGTAAGGTTTCAGTGATTGAAGAGGACATGAAGGACGAGAAATCCGATGAATTCAAGACACTGATTGACACTTGCAAGGAGTTGAGTGCCAAGGTAATTGAACTGTCCGATGAAATTTCGCCCGATACTTCTTTCGCCTTGAAGAACCTGGATAACAACGAGGTGCTGGTCAACTTTATTTCCGGCAATTTCCCCTTCCCTATCAACGAGAAGTACGAATTGCTTCAAACGAACAACCTGAAAGACCGATTGTACCGCCTTATCCAGTTGCTGAACAAATACATCCAGCTGGCCACCCTGAAACAGAGCATCCAGATGCGTACGCGCGAGGAACTCGACCGCCAGCAACGTGAGTACTTCCTCCAGCAACAAATCAAGAACATTCAAGATGAGCTGGGCAACGGACAGGATGACGAGATTGACGAACTGCGCAAGAAGGGAGAAAAGAAACGCTGGAAACCGGAAGTAAAAGAGACTTTCGAGCGTGAGCTGTCCAAACTGGAACGTATCAACCCGCAATCGCCCGACTATAACGTGCAACTGACTTATCTTCAGACATTGCTCTCACTTCCGTGGGGTGTGTATACACAGGATGTCATCGACATTCCGAATGCCAAGAAGATACTCGACAAGGAGCACTACGGACTGGAGAAGGTGAAAGAACGTATTCTGGAGCATCTGGCCGTACTGAAGCTGAAAGGTGACCTGAAGTCGCCGATTATCTGTCTCTACGGCCCTCCGGGAGTAGGAAAGACTTCTCTGGGACGTTCCATCGCCACGGCCCTGAAACGGAAATACGTACGTATGTCGCTGGGTGGCGTGCACGATGAAGCCGAAATCCGCGGTCACCGCAAGACGTACATCGGTGCCATGCCGGGACGTATCATCAAGAGCCTGATCAAAGCGGAAACGTCTAATCCGGTCATCATTCTGGATGAGATTGATAAGTTGAGCAGCGATAGCCATGGTGACCCAAGCTCAGCCATGCTGGAAGTGCTCGACCCGGAACAGAACAACACGTTCCACGACAATTACGTTGACATTGACTACGACTTGTCGAACATCATGTTCATCGCTACGGCCAACAACCTAGGCACCATCCCATCTCCGTTGCTCGACCGTATGGAGCTGATTGAAGTGAGCGGTTACATCACCGAAGAGAAGATTGAAATCGCCCGCCGTCACCTCATCCCGAAAGAGATGGAGAAGAACGGCCTGAAGAAGGAACACGTAAAGTTCAGCAAGGCGGCCACTGAATACATCATCGAGAACTATACCCGTGAAAGCGGTGTGCGTGAGCTGGAAAAGAAAATCAGCAAGGTGATGCGTAAAATCGCACTGGAAATTGCCAGCGATGAGTTTACCGGCACACATGAGCTGAAGCCGAAAGATATTGAAAAGTTCCTCGGCGCACAAGAATATTCCCGCGACAAATACCAGGGCAACGAATATGCCGGCGTAGTGACGGGACTGGCCTGGACGGCCGTAGGCGGTGAGATTCTGTTCGTAGAAACCAGCCTGAGCCGTGGTAAGGGACAACTGACCCTGACCGGCAACCTGGGCTCGGTAATGAAGGAATCGGCCATGCTGGCACTGGAGTACCTGAAAGCACATAGCCACCTGCTGGATTTGCCCGAAGGTATCTTCGACAACTGGAACATCCATATCCACGTGCCGGAAGGAGCTATTCCGAAAGACGGACCTTCTGCCGGTATCACCATGGTTACTTCATTGGCTTCTGCGCTTACCCAGCGCAAGGTGAAAGCCAACCTGGCCATGACAGGTGAAATCACCCTTCGTGGAAAGGTGCTTCCCGTAGGCGGTATCCGGGAGAAAATCCTGGCGGCCAAACGTGCCGGCATCAAGGACATCATCCTGTGCGAGGAAAACCGCAAGGACATCAATGAAATCCAGCCGATGTACCTCACCGGAATGACTTTCCACTACGTGAAGGACATCAAGGAGGTGCTCCGCCTGGCGCTGACCGATGAGAAAGTGGCCGATGCCATCGACTTTACCATCAAAGAAGATAAAAACAAAGAAAACCCTGCACAATGAAATTTGAATTACAATATACGGACCCCAAATCGAATGCCCGTGCCGGTCTGATTACAACAGACCACGGGCAGATTGAGACCCCTATCTTCATGCCGGTGGGCACACTGGGTACGGTGAAAGGCGTGCATCTTCACGAACTGAAGAACGACATCAAGGCTCAGATTATCCTGGGAAACACGTACCACCTCTACCTGCGCCCCGGACTGGACATCATCGAGGGGGCTGGTGGACTCCATAAGTTCAACGGATTCGACCGTCCGATGCTGACCGATAGCGGCGGCTTCCAGGTATTCTCTCTTTCCGGCATCCGCAAGTTGCGCGAAGAGGGCGTGGAATTCCGCTCGCACATCGACGGCTCGAAGCACTTGTTCACTCCCGAACGGGTGATGGACATCGAGCGTACCATCGGTGCCGACATCATGATGGCCTTCGACGAGTGCGCTCCCGGTACTTCCGACTACAACTATGCCAAGAAGTCCATGGAGCTGACTCACCGCTGGTTGGACAGATGTTGTGCCCGCTTCAACGAAACGGATCCCAAGTACGGCTACAACCAGTCGCTCTTCCCCATCGTGCAGGGATGCGTATATCCCGACTTGCGCCGCCAGTCGGCCGAATACATCGCCTCGAAGAATGCCGACGGTAACGCCATCGGCGGACTGGCCGTGGGTGAGCCTACCGAGAAGATGTACGAGATGATTGAGGTGGTCAACGAGGTTCTGCCTAAGGACAAACCCCGCTACCTGATGGGTGTAGGTACTCCGGTCAACATCCTGGAAGGCATCGAACGCGGTGTGGATATGTTCGATTGTGTGATGCCAACCCGTAACGGACGAAACGGCATGCTCTTTACCAAAGACGGTATCATGAACATGCGCAACAAGAAATGGGAGAACGACTACTCGCCCATTGAAGCTGACGGAGCATCTTACGTAGACACGATGTACAGCCGTGCCTACCTGCGCCACCTGTTCCACGCACAGGAGCTACTGGCCATGCAGATTGCCTCCATCCACAACCTGGCCTTCTACCTCTGGCTCGTAGGTGAAGCCCGCAAGCACATCATCGCCGGCGACTTCTCTACCTGGAAACCGGCCATGGTGAAACGTTTATCTACCCGATTGTAATTGTAGTTTACGACGATAAATATGAAACACAATGTGTTCCAGTTGTTCCGTTCCTACCTGCAAGCCGGAAAGGAACAACTGAAAAATTTAAAAGGAAACCCGTTCAAGAAGAAATGGCTGAAACGGCTGGACAGGTACATCATCGTGAAGTTCCTGGGCACCTACTTTTTTGCCATCGCCCTGATTATCTCCATCGCCGTGGTGTTCGACATCAATGAAAACATTGACGACTTCATCAACAACAAGGCGCCCATCAGTGCCATTGTCTTCGACTATTACCTGAACTTCATTCCTTATTACACGAACCTCTTCAGTCCGTTGTTCGTATTCATTGCCGTGATTTTCTTCACGTCGAAGCTGGCAGAGAACTCCGAAATCATCGCCATGTTCTCCACCGGAATGAGCTTCAAGCGCCTGATGGTGCCCTACATGATTTCGGCCGCTATCATTGCACTGGTCACCTACGTGCTGAGTACCGAGGTGATTCCTACCGGAAGCGTCACCCGACTGAAGTTTGAGCAAGTGTACAAGAACAAGAAGCGGGCTGACTACGTGCGCAATATCCAGCTGGAGGTAGATACGGGTGTAATTGCCTACATGGAGCGCTACGAGGACTACAACAAGACGGCTTACCGCTTCTCGCTCGACAAGTTTGAAGACCACAAGCTAGTATCACACCTCACGGCCCGCCGCATTACGTACGACACTACCACCGTGCACCGCTGGATTATCAAGGACTACATGATTCGTGAGATGAAGGGCATGCGTGAGGCTATCACCCGAGGAGAGCGTATGGACTCCATCATCAACATGGAGCCGCAGGACTTCCTCATCACGCGCGGCCAGCAGGAAACGATGACCAGTCCCCAGCTACGGGAGTACATCGACAAGCAGAAGCAACGAGGCTTCGCCAACATCAAGGTGTTCGAAGTGGAATACTACCGGCGCATCGCCACCTCGTTTGCAGCCTTCATCCTGACGGTCATCGGGCTCTCGCTTTCGTCACAAAAACGGAAAGGAGGTATGGGACTTCACTTGGGAATCGGTATCGGACTGAGTTTCTCCTACATCCTGTTCCAGACCATCTCGTCCACCTTCGCCATCAACGGAAATGCGCATCCGAACCTGGCCGTGTGGATTCCGAACATTCTATATCTGTTTATCGCGATTTATCTCTACCGCAAGGCACCGAAATAAAAAGAAAATCTCCTCACAAATCACCATGATGCATGGATTTGTGAGGAGATTCTGTATTATAACGATTCAATCGCTTCTATTGAATGAAATTATTTACCTGACTCTGCGGATTAAGAGGAGTCTGATCCGATAAGACCAACGTTTTAATCATGTGCTTTGTTCCTTGTTTATATTTCTGAAAATGCTCCGACGCAATATGTGATTTATAAGCCTGCTCACTTGCATAGGTTTCAAGAATCGTAACCTTACACGGATTTTCCTTTTCGGCAACGGCATACATGGTCAATACAGAGATTCTCTTTCTAGTAGAGTTCCATGCACGTAATAAATGAACTCTATCCCTAATGGGAAAAATCGAATATATCGCAAAGATACGAATAAAAAGCTAATCCCGTTGCTTTCATCCTACTATTCAACGGATTAAGAGATATGATTTTCTCAATCTATTATAGTTTCCGGCACATTTCTAAAACCAAAAATCTATCCTCAAAAACACAAGTGCATTTGAAAACAAACGCAAAGGCGTTTAAAGAAAAACTCCTTTGCGTTTTGAGCAAAACGTCAAGGCGTTTCATCCAAAACACAAAGGAGTCTTTTCAGGGTATCAAAAGTCTACAAACCACTCGTCTCAGACGGGCAGTCTGTACACCTTATTATATATTAGTAACCCAGTTCTTTTTCAAGAGCGTTGTATTTTTCCTTATCAAGCTTCCAGTAGATGTTCAACAGGTACTGACCCCACAACTGACGGTTGTCTGGTTTAGCTTCTTTTGCTTTTTCATAGAAAGGAAGTGCTTTTTCGTACAGTTCCTTAATCTTAGCTTCGTTAGCTGCATACTTCGGATCGTCCATAGAAAGCTTAGAGTTTTCTTCTACGATTTCCTGAGCCGGGAAGAATGAGCAGTCACCAATCTTAGAATAAGCTTCAGCTACGAAATCCTTACCTTCTGCAATAATCTGGTTGAATGTAGCGATCGCACCTTCGTAGTCTTTCTTTTCATACTGAAGTACACCCTTCACGTACATGAAGTACGGAGTAGAATTCTTAGCCAATACGGCATCCATCTGAGCCAGACCTTCGTCAATCTTACCTTTCTGAATGTAATAGTCCATCAGGTTACCGATGAAGTATTCCTGTGACGGGAATTTTTCTACACCTTCCTGGATAGTAGTCAACCATTTTGCCGAATCAGGAGTTTCACCTTTTCCGTAAGCTTCTGCCAAGCACATCAGTGAACGGTAACCTTCTTCTTTGTGTTCCTTACCGATAGTAGCGTATTTAATTACGGCTGCATTGTCTTTCAATGAATTAGCGGCAAGAGCAGCATAGTTGGCAATCAACGGAGTCAGCGTGTCGTTCTTCACAGCATCTTCGTCAGCGAACAACGGGTTCTGCGGAGCGTCTACATACAGACCGAAGAATTTCAATGCGTTGGCATAGTTACCTGCATTGTAAGCGTCAGAACCGGCGTTAGTCAACTGAGGACGTACAGTAACCAGAGCCTTAGCCAGTTTCTTTCTCAGTTTCGGTTTTTTCAGTTCACCGCTCTTTACCTTAGCCTGTTCTACTTCGTCACACTTTGTGTAATATTCGAACATTTTAGCCAAGCTGTTATACAATTTAGCGGTATCAGCCTGACCACCCGGCAAATAAAGCTTCATGTTTTCTTCATCGTAGATTGCCTTCTGGAAATCACCAGCCAATTTCCATGTTTCAGGATCATTGGCAGTTGAAGGATCAACCAAAGCTGGTTCAATTATCTGCGCTGCCTTTACAGGATCACTTTTTGCAGATTTAGCTTCCTTTACAACACTTTCCTGTGCTGACACAGCACATGCTGTAAGGAATAAAGCTGTAGTAAACAATACTTTTTTCATAACTGTTTTTGATTTAGTAATACAAATATATTCAATTTATTTTATTCTTGTTTTTCGTCGGCAGAACCTTCTTCATTAAAAGGTATACCATCTACAGAAACAGAGTCTTCATTATCTACATTCTCCTCTTCCGATTCAGATGTTACCTTA
>ERZ773209.1743-NODE-1743-length-12302-cov-9.021801_pt1 | contig 12302 bp, 10 predicted proteins | sample MGYA00511109_ERZ773209 | MGnify/ENA primary metagenome ERZ773209 (study PRJEB29015, sample SAMEA2737786) | human gut metagenome | biome: human gut; feature: human-associated habitat; material: faeces | place: China | collected 2012 ...
CTGCGGTGTCAGGCGCTCTGTTTTATCATATTATATTTTTACCCCAGCACCTTGAGGGGGGAGTTTTCCACCCACAGGGTATGATCCAGCAGGCGGGTGACGGCAAGCCGTCCATTTGCCGTTACCCGGGCGGGGTCGAGGGCGTAGAAGTCGCTCTCGGTCAGGTTTTCCGGGTCGGCGGTGGGGGAGATGCCCGCCACGCACACCCAGTGCCCGTAGGTGCTGCTGGTGGCAATGTGGGGGTAGTTCACCTCGTCCCAGCCGGAGGAAGTCAGGTGGTATTCATAAGTAGAGGTGCGGTTCGTGTGGCGCTTTACCCCGCTGACCGTGGTATTTTTCAGGTGCACGATCACCGGACGCCCGGCGGAAAGCTCGCTGTACAGCTTTTTCAGGCACTCGGCGCGGGTGCCGGAGTACCCGGTGTAGCCCGCTGCGGACCACACCGCCCCGTTCGACCACATCCCGCTGCCGGAGCACACCTTGCCGTCCAGAATGGTGCGGGCGTAGCGCAGCGCGTACAGGCTGCACTTGCCGGAGGTCTGGTTGCCGATGGAAAGAATGTGGCTGGTGTCGAAGCTGAGCAGCCGGATGCCGTTTTTCTCTTTCAGCTCGGCGGCGTGGGCACGGGGCAAAAAGGCGCACAGCAGCAAAACCAGCGCCAGAACTGCCGCCGCCAGCCGCTGTGCCGCGCGGGCGGGACAGTGTTGCATGGGTACTTCCTCCAAGTTCGTTTCAATCTGGACATGATTTTACCACTAAAACGTGGTGAAAATGTGTAAAAAGGCAAAATAATGGGGAAAATAGCTCGCCCTCTCAGTCAAAGCCTGCGGCTTTGCCAGCTCTCCCAAAGGGAGAGCCAAGTCCACTGCCGGGAAGTTTCTCTTTGCGCCTAATACTTTAGCGCTGAACTTTACGGCTTTTTTTTTTTTTTTTTTTCCCTTTGGGAGAGCTGGCGCGGGAGCGCCTGAGAGGGCGAACCCTTTTCAAGAAAGTTGATGCCTGCTAACACAACATATGTCCAAATTTAAGTGCTCCCGCACCCGGCAAAACTGCGCCGCCGGGGCAGGGAAAAGATGATTCTGTGAATTGTAGACAGACTTTATTCCGGAATATACCAGAACTGCAACAAACTCGACCTGTTTTCATCCATTTTCACGAAACTGTTTCGGGAAGTTTAGCGATATTCCCGATTGACAAAACCGTCAGGTGTCGGATATAATCAGGGCAGAAAGGCAACGATGGTTGCGAAAGCCTTTCGAGAAAAAAGAAACATATCCACAAAAAACGCTGATTGGAGGGATACCCCTATGAAGAAACTGTCAAAGATCGTCGCTCTGCTGCTTGCAGGCGCAATGGCTATGGTGATGCTCACCGCCTGTACCGGTGGCGGCAACAGCAGCAATCTGAAAGAGGACACAACGACTGAGGCTGAGGTTCTGAGCAAGTACAGCACCAGCACGGCAAGCGTAGATAATAATAAAGAACTGAAGGCTAAAGCAGAAAAGTTCTTGAACGAGAAACTCGATGTTTCCGGCAGTATTTTTGGCTATAAATACGTTCTTGGCTATAGAGCAGAAGGAAAGACTGAGAATGCAGAGTTCCTGACGGTTCTCGTGGCGGCGAACGTTACCTATAAAGATACGCTGTTGGGTGTTATTCTGGATGAGATCTCGAGGAAGATCAATACCGATACGAATGTCAACATCAACCAGGATGGCAATTGGACGAAGATTGGCGTTGTTGTTAAGACTGACATCAATACCAAACAGAGCTACATGGCAATTGCATTCCAGATCAAGAACCCCAACTACCACAAATAAGTAAAGAATCATCAGTCCTTTCTTCCCCGGAGAGCACCCGCCCTCCGGGGCTTTTTTCTGTCTTGCTTGCGGTAAATGCCGCTTACCGTTGCGACCCCTCCCGTGAAAATGCGTTTGGAGCGCTCCGCAGAGCGCGACAAACGCGAAATAAAAATAATTCTTCCGCTGAATATGCGCAAAGCGCACGCGGCGCGCATTCCAAATCGTCCTGCCCCGCCCGGGCTTTTTGCGCTCTGCCCAAAAATCCCGGCAAAAAACAGGCACACTTGCCATTGACGAACCCTGCCGCGCTGCTGTAAAATGAAAACAGAATGCCCCGTGCATCCGCATGGGCCCCTGCATTTTATAAAAGGAGCATTGCATGAAAAAGTTAAAGCGTCTTGCGGCTGTTCTTCTGGCCGGTATCATGGCACTGGCGCTGCTCACCGCCTGCGGCGGCAGCGGCTCCGACAACCCCAAGTTTGACGCCGAGGTGGAAAGCGCCTATCTTTACGCGCTGAATAAGGCGTTCAAGACGAGCTTTGAAAACGATGACACCATCCGGGCGCTGGCTGTTACCCACATCGCCGAGAAAAGCGGCGCGGACAGCCTGACCGGCAGTGCACGCTGCAAAACAGAAGGTGACGAAAAGACCGTGGTGCGGCAGGTGCAGCTCTGCTATGATGCAAAAAGAAGCAAGCCGAATGCCTTTGTGCCGCTTTTCTACGAGGCTGCAAACACGCCGAACATCACGCCGGACAAAATGAGTCTCCGCACCCTGTATTATGCTGTGGAGCAGGAGATCGAGGCTGCAAAGAAAAACGGCATAACGCTGGAGCTTACCGCGCTGGGGGTCGGCGCAAAGACCATCGGCGGCAAGACCTACGTTGCCATCGGCTTTGAGCTGACCAACACCACCCCGTAGAACTGAACCCCATCCCGCCCCGAGGAGCACTCCGCTCCCCGGGGCTTTTTTTCGCCTTTTTGTGACAAACCCCGCCCGCTGTGGTACAATAAAAGGGTATCGAACTCACAAAGAAAGGACGTTTCCATGCAGCTGTTTGAACTGGTCAGCCCACGGCTGTTCCGCCCGCTGGCGGGGCCCAACCGGGCGTTTTATGCAGAGCTTTTGCTGCTGCTCTGGGAGGAGTGCCGCCATACGGCAGATTACAGCATTTCCCGCGCCGAGGCCGTCTCCCGCGCCGAGGATTATTTTGCCGCGCTGGCAAAGCCGCTGGCGCTGGACGCCGACGGTGCGGGCGATGAGGACGAGCAGCCCACCCGTGACCCCCACACGCTGGCGGTGGGCTTTTTGCTGCGTCTGCGCCGCACCGGCTGGCTGGAGGAGCAGCCCGGCAGTTATGAGAGTGAGCCGACCTTTGCCTTTATGCCGGAAGTCACCCCGCTGCTGGACGCGCTGGAAGAAATACTGAACCCCCGGGTGGTCACCTACACCGGCAAGCTGTATAAGGCGTGGCAGCTGCTGGGCAGCATCGGGCAGGAAAAAAGCCCCTACGAGAACGTGCTGCGGGAGGTGGCGGCAGACCTTGAAACTTTGAACAAGTCCCTGCGCGCCCTCAACGCTTCCATCGGGCATTACATCGACCGCCTGACCCATAACCGCACCCCGCAGGAGGTGCTGGAACTGTTCGACCAGTACGAGGAAAAGGTGGTGGCAGCGGCGTACCACCGCTTTAAAACCAGCGATAACCTGTTCAATTACCGCGCCTATCTGGAAGAAGAACTGGACGACTGCGAGCAGAACCAACTGCCCCGGCTGGCGCTGGACTACGCCCGGGTGGAGCGCTGCGCCCCCGGCGAGGCGGCACCCCGGGTGCGTGCCCTCATCCAGCAGCAGCGGGACGCGCTGGAAGAGATGAGCACCCTGATGAAGGAGATCGACGCCAGCCACATCCGCTACCGCAAGCGGGCGGTGCAGCGGGCACAATTCCTGCTGCTCAGCGACCGCTCGGCGCAGGGCAGCGTCACCGCCCTGCTGCGCCGCTATGCGGAGGACATCCGCAGCCCGGAGCAGCTGTTCGAGCCGGACGACGGCCCGGTGGCAGCGCGGCTGCACCTGTACCCGGCGGCAGTGTTCGGCGCAAAGCCGCTGTATCCCCCCGCCGCGCCCCGCACCGAAGCACCTCTTGCCCCGGTGCGCACCGAGCCCCTTGACCCCGAACGGCTGCGGCAGGAGCAGCAGCTTCTGCTGGACTACGCCCGCCTTGCCGTCACCGAGGAAAACGTGGCGCTGCTGGCGCGGCAGGCACTGGCTGCCCGCGGGCAGGTGAACGCCTCCACCCTTGTGGAGGAATACCCGAACGACTTTACAGGCATCATCGGCCTGCACACCTATTCCCAGTCGCCGCACCGGGAGTATGATATCACCCTGACCGGAAACTGGGTGGAGCGCGGCGGCTTCCGGTTTCAGGATTTTGTCCTGACCCGCCGCAAGGAGGTAAACACGGATGGCAACCATTGATCTGCTGGAAGAGACCGCAAACTATCTGCTCAACCACTGCTTTGTGCTGGGCTGCGTAGAGGAACAGCGGGCGAAATATCTGTATATTCAGGATCACCTCAACGAGGTGCGTGCAGTGTTCAAACCGCTGGGCTACGCGGTGCTTTTGTACCCCGCGCCCATGCAGGCGGCGGCGCTGGTCAACGAGCATGAGGGCAGTCAGGCACGGCTGCTCAAGTACGAAAGCATCCTGCTGCTGGTGCTGCGGCTTTTGTACCTGCAAAAGCGGGAAAGCCTTGCCGCCAGCGCAGACGAGGTGCTGGTGACGGTGGAAGAGGTGCAGGCAGAACTGCAAAAGATGAACCTGCCCCGCAAGCTGGACCAGCAAACGCTGGAAAAGCTCATGCGCACCCTGCGCCGGTACAATCTGGCGCGTCCGGTGGGACGGCTCTCCGGGCTGGATAGCCGCATCGAGGTGTTTCCCACGGTGCTGCTGGCGCTGCCGGATGCCGACCTTGCGGATGCCGCTGCCGAGAGCGCCCGCACCCGCACCGAGCTTGGCCTGTACGAGCGCCCGGAGGGCGCAGACACCGAAGCAGGGGAGGGTGAAGCATGATCGAACTCAAGCGCCTGAAACTTATCAACTGGCACAACTTTGAAAATACCACCTTCGACTGCGCCCGCCTGACCTATATGATCGGCGTGAACGCCGTGGGCAAGACCACCATTCTGGACGCCATCCGCTACTGCCTGACCACCAATCGCAACTTCAATGCGCTGGGCAATAAGAAAAGCGGACGCACCCTGCAAGGCTCTGTCCACGCCAAGCAGCGCGGCGAAAACGCCTACCGCCGCCCGGGGCATACCGTGGCGTATATCGGGGCGGAGTTCTGGGACAGCGTAAAGCACACCAGCTTTGTCATCGCGGTGCGGGTGGAGTCCGAAGGCCCCATGCAGGAGCTGCACCCCGGTGACCAGACGTGGTACATCTCGGAGGACGGCATCACGCTGGAACAGCTGCCCTTTATCGACCCGCGCACCGGTGCGCCCAGCGCCAAGGAGGACTTCAAGCCCGCCGAAGGGCGGCTTTCCTACACCCGCAGCCCCAGCGAAGCGCGGGACCGCATCTGCCGCGCACTGGGCATCGGGCGCGCAGCCAGCCCGCTGGGCAAAAAGTTCAACGAGGTGTTCCAGATGGGCACCAGCATGGACGAGATCCCGAATTTCCGGGAGTTTCTGTACCAGTACATCCTGCCGCAGCCGGAGCTGGACTTGGAAGCCTTGCAGGGGGACCGCTTGGAGCTGGAAAACCTGCACGCCGTTCTGGCGGAAGCCCAGACCCGCGCCGATGCGCTGGACGAGATCGTGCGCTATGGCCGCGAAGCTACCGAAAAACAGACCGAAGCCCTTGTGAACCGGGGTGCCGCCCTGCTGGCGCGGGCTGCTGCCGATGCCGGGGAAAAGGCCGTCTGGCAGGAGCGGGTAGACGCAGGACGCCGCCAGCAGGAAACGCTGCGCACCCGCTACGCCGAAGCCAAGACCGCCGAAGCGGAAGCCCGCCGCGCCTACCTGACCGCCCACAGCGCCGCCGGTGCCAGCGGCGAGGGCCGCGCACTGGACGCCCTCAACGAGGAGCTGGCGCATCGGCAGACCGCACTGGATGCCGCCGCCCGCCGCGCCGATACCGCTGAAAAAGCCGCCGAAAAGACCGGCAATCTGCTGGCTGTGCTGCGCCGCAGCGGTTTTGCCGCCGGGCAGAAGCTGGCAGACCTGACCCCCGACACCCTGCCCGCCCTGACCGACTGGCTGACCGCACAGGAAAAGCCGCTGGAAGAAGCCTATTTTGCCGCCCGGCAGCACACCGCCGCCCTGCAGCGGCAGCAGACCGAGAAACGCGCCGAACTGGATGCCGTATCCGGCGGCAAGTGGGTGTACCCCCACGGCGACGCTGCCACCCGGGTGCGGGACGCCGTGAACGCCGAGCTGAAAAGCCGGGGCATGGAGCCGGACGCCCGCGTCTTCTGTGAGCTGCTGAACGTGGAGGACGAAAGCTGGCAGGACTGCGTGGAAGCCTGTCTGGGCGACCGCCGGTTCGATATCCTTGTGCCGCCCGCCCACTACGCCGCCGCAAAGAGCGCTTTTGTGGCGCTGAAGGACAAGGTAGGCCCCATCAGCCTGCTGGACACCCCGGGTCTGCGCAAGGCCAACCGCCGCGCCGACACTGCCCCCGCCGACAGTCTGGCGGCACAGGTCACCAGTGAAAACCCGCTGGCCGCGCAGTACGCAGACACCATCCTGCGCCGCATCGTCTGCTGCGACACCCCCGACACGCTGGAAAACTACCCCGACAGCGCCACCCGGGATCTTCTGCGCCACCACCCCTTCCGGTTGGAGCGTCTGCGCACCCCGCAGCGCTATATCGGTCTGGAAGCCCGCCGCGCCCGCGCCGGGGCACTGGCAGGGGAGATGAACGCCCTTGCCGAGGAGGTGCGCGCCGCCGCACAGGCAGAGCAGAACCTGAAAGCCGCATACAGCCAGTACCAGACCCTTTTGCGCGGCACAACACTGGAAGAGCTTGCCGCTCTGTGGGACGCCCGCGCCGCCCTGACCGCCGCCCGCGCGGCGGTGGACGAGCAGGCCGCAAAGCTGGCGGAGTGCCGCGAGAACCCGCTTTTGCAGCAGCTGTACAAGGAGGAAGAGGTGCGCGAAGCCGCATGGGAAGCCGCCCGTACCGCTGTGGAACAGACCGGCGGCGATCTGCGCGTGTGCGAAAAACAGATCTCCTCCTGCGAGGCGGAGCAGCAAAAGGCAGTGGACACCGCCGAAAAGAGCGCACAGGCCGCAGAGAGTTTCTTTGCCGCCCACCCGCTGGTGGAACCGCTCTCCCGCAGCCGTCAGCAGGCGCTGACCGGGCCGGACAAATCTCCCCGCGCCGCCGCGCAGGCTGCCGAAAAGGCACAGGCCAAGCTGGACGATGCCCTGACCGTCTACCTGAACAGCACGCTGGAACCGGCGCAGCGGGAATACAACCGGCGCTATGTCTGCGATTATCCTCTGGGGCTTGCCGGGCTGGAACAGTACCGCGCCCAGCACGAGAGCCTTGTGCGCATCGATCTGGAGCGCTACGCTGCCCGTCTGGAACAGGCGCAGCGGGACTGCAAGGACCGCTTCCGCAAGGATATTTTGTTCCGCATGAAGGACGATATCTTCAACGCCCGGCGGCAGTTCCGGGAGCTGAACAAGGTCATGGAGCAGCTGACCTACGGCGAGGAGGTCTACCGCTTTGAGCTGGAACCCAGCCGCGACCCGCAGCTGGCGGCGTTCTATCAGGTCATCGTGGACAAGGGCAACCAGCAGATGACCGAGGGCGACTCGCTGGACAACCTTGCCGCCACCGCCGACCCTGCTTATGAGCGTCAGGTGGACGAGCTGATGGAAAAGATCATGGCGGACGTGGACGAGAACACCCGCGCCCGGCAGGAGGGACGCACCGCCGCCGGTGCCACCCTTTCGGACTATGTGGACTACCGCACCTATCTGGACTACGATATCAAGGTGACCAATCAGGTCACCGGGCAGCAGGCGTATCTGTCCCGCGTCAGCCGCGATTCCTCCGGCGGCGAGAATCAGGCACCCTTCTATGTGGCCATCTGCGCAAGCCTGCTGCAAATCTACCAGAAGAGCGAAAACAGCATCCGTCTGGTGCTGCTGGACGAGGCCTTCAGCAAGATGACCAGCGACCGCATCCGCCCCATGATGGAACTGTTCCGCCGCCTGCAATTGCAGGTGCTGCTCATCTCCACCGTGGAAAAGAGCACTGCCATCCAGCCCTATTGCGATATCACCTACTCCATCGTCCGCCACGGCGACGCCAACGCCATCGCGCCCTTTGTCCGCCTTGCGGAGAAATAAAAGAAAGGGTGTAGAATGGAAAAAACAAGACGAGTTGGAGTTCTGACAAAACGTGTGATCGAACTGCTGGAATTGGAGTTGCCGGAAGGAAAAGATATTCTTCTTGGCGATTCCAACATTGGGCACATGACAACACGCCATCCTGAGGACTTTGCATTATATGGAGAGTACATCCCGGATATTTTAAGAGAACCGGATTATGTGGCGCAAAATAAAAAGGATAACTCCATTGAATATGTCCGAGAAGTAGAAATAGACCATGTGTTTGTCAAAGTTGCGGTACGGGTGTCTACAAAAGGACAACTTTTTGCAAGGTCGGTTTACAGATTAAATCCAAATCGTGTCCGCAGCTTTATCGACAAGGGAAATTTGAAAAAATATTGACGCGTTATCGTGTGTTGACATTTTGAATTCCTATGATATAATAATAGTGGATAGAGATGAGCAACGGAGGACGGAACAGGCAGCCGTCGCCCATTGTTAGGAGATGTGGGAATCGTCACCCCACCCTTGCTCAAAAAAGAGAACGCCCGCCGCATTCGCAGCGGGTGTTCTCTTTTTTCGTGTTTTACACTTTGCGGCAGAATGATGCAAAGCAGGACTTGACATCAAAAATAAACTTTGCTATACTGTTTTTCGCTCATCGGAGGGCTGTTTCAACGTAATTGAAGGGCCGGATAAGATGTCATCGTTCGTGTTTCCCGGAGGCTGTGGGCACCGTAGTGCCGCAGCAGAAGAGGGAATGCACCGGAGCGGTGGTTCTTATCCGGCCTTTTTGCATATGTGAAGTTCAAAAAGGAGGAGCTATGCCAAAGAAAACCATCCAATTGTCCGATCATTTTACCTATTCCCGCCTGCTGCGGTTCGTGCTGCCCTGCATCGGCACCATGCTGTTCACCTCCGTCTACGGCATCGTGGACGGCCTGTGCGTTTCCAACTTTGTGGGCAAAACGGCCTTTGCGGCGGTCAACCTCATCATGCCGCTGCCGCAGCTGCTGGGCACTGTCGGCTTTATGCTGGGCACCGGCGGCAGCGCCATCGTTGGTATCACGCTGGGCGAGGGTGACCAGAAAAAAGCCGACCGCTATTTTACTATGTTTCTGCTGGCGGCGCTTGTTTCGGTCAGCGTGCTGGCCGTGCTGGGCTTTGTGTTCCTGCGGCCGGTCGCCATGCTGCTGGGCGCAAAGGGAGAGCTGCTGGACTACGCCGTGCGCTACGGGCGCATCCTGATGCTGGCGCTGCCGCCCTTTGCGCTGCAAAATATGTTCCAAAGCTTTTTCGTCACCGCCGAAAAGCCGCTTCTGGGCTTCTGGTTCACCGTAGGTGCAGGCTGCACCAACATGGTGCTGGACGTGGTGATGGTGGGTATGCTGCACTGGGGCGTGGAGGGCGCTGCCGTTGCCACCCTTATCAGCCAATTGGTGGGCGGCGTGCTTCCGGTGTTCTACTTTATCGACCACGGCAATACCAGCCGCCTGCACCTGTGCAGAACACAGTTTTACGGCCGCGTGCTGTGGGATGCCTGTATCAACGGTTCTTCTGAGCTGATGACCAACCTTTCCATGTCGCTGGTCAATATCCTGTATAACTTCCAGCTGCTGCGGCTTGCCGGAGAAAACGGCGTGGCGGCTTACGGCGTCATCATGTACGCTGCCTTCCTGTTTGTGGCGGTGTTCGTGGGCTATGCCGTGGGCAGCGCACCCATCGTCAGCTTCCATTACGGCGCGCGCAACCATGCCGAGGTGCATAACCTCTACCAGAAGAGCCTGCGCCTGATCGCCGTGGTAGCTGTGAGCATGACCGCCGTATCCATGGTGCTTATTCCCTATGTGGCACGCATCTTTGTGGGCTACGACGCTCAGCTGCTGGCGCTGACCAGCCGCGCCTTCCGGCTGTATGCGCTGAGCTTCCTCATCATGGGCTTCAACGTGTATGCGTCCTCCTTCTTCACAGCGCTGGGGGACGGCGTGACCAGCGCCCTCATCTCCTTTCTGCGCACGCTGGTGTTCCAGCTTGCCGCGCTGCTCCTGCTGCCCGCCCTGTGGGGCATTGACGGCGTGTGGCTGGCTGTCACCGCCGCTGAGCTGGCCGCGCTGGCGGTGAGCGTGTATATGTTCGTGACAAAAGACCAGAAATTCCATTACCGTCATGTTTGACGCGCCATAACAAAAAAGCCGCCGGGACCCCGGCGGCTTTCCTGTTATTCAAAGGTATACTCCACCAGCTGGCAGTTTTTGATGCCTGCAGCGGCGTATTCCTCGTTGGTCATATCGTAAAAATAGGAGTGCACCACCCGGGCAATGCCGTTGTGCGCCACCAGCAGGTAGGTCTTGCCGGTGTCCGCCTTCAACTCGTCCAGCAGATTGTAGATGCGCTGTGCCAGCTCCATCATGCTCTCGCCGCCGTCATAGCGGTCGGCAAAGTGGGTCTTGGAGATGCGGAACTCCGCACCGTCCCGGGGCGTGCCCTCGTATTTGCCAAAGCACTGCTCCCGCAGGCGGGGCTCGCAGCGGGCGGGCAGACCGGTAGCGGCGGCAATGGCCTTTGCGGTGTCGGCGGCGCGGGAGAGGGGAGAGTACAAGATCTCGTCAATGTGCAGGCCGCTGTCCCGGACAAGCTCGCCCAGCTGCCGCGCCTGCTGCTGCCCGCGGGCGGTCAGCGGGCTGTCGGTCATGCCGCAGATCTTATTTTCCACGTTCCATACCGTCTCGCCGTGGCGGGTGAAATAGATATTATGCATAAAATTACTCCTTACAGCTTGTGCAGGGTGCCGTCCGGCAGCAGACAAACGGTGTCTCCCTCGTCGATGCCAAGACATGTCAGCTCCCTGTCCGGGTAGGGCAGAATGCGGGCAGCCCCGGCGGCATCGGTCAGGGTCACATCGCACAGCACCGGCTGCCCGGCGGGCAGCTCCTCGCAGCCGTACAGCTGCTCGTCAATGCGCAGCACGCGGTATTCCGGCATGGTACAGCCCCTCCTTTGTGTTTTTCCTTATTATATAGCACCCGGGGGCTTTGGTGCAAGGGGGAGCGGACTGAGAGGGTTTATTCTCCCCCGCTTGACAGCGGCGCGGAGAAATTGTTACAATACAGTTACGACTGCAAACAACGCGGAGGGGTTCATGAATATTACGGAACTGCGGTATCTGGTAGCCATCATGAAATGGGGGTCGGTGTCGGCGGCGGCAAAGCAGCTGTACGCGGCGCAGCCCAATGTGAGCAAGGCGCTGAAGAATCTGGAAGAGGAATACGGGTTGCGCATCTTTGAGCGCTCCTCCACGGGCATGATCCCCACCGAGCAGGGCAAGCGGTTCATCCGGCAGGCGCAGCGGGTGCTGCAGCAGGTGGACGAGCTGAAGCAGGAGGCGCACCAGCAGCGCAGCTGCGCCGAGCTGCGGGTGGTGCTGACCCATGCCACCTACGCCTCCTATGCGGCGGTGGATTTTTTGCAGCAGGCAGCCCGCAGCGAGCAGCTGCGGGTGCATATCCGGGAGAGCGGTGCCATTGAAGCTTTGGATTTTGTGCTGCGGCAGGGCTACCACATAGCACTGCTGCGCTATGCCGCCGAGGACGAGGACTATTATCTGCGCTACTGCCAGCGCCACGGTCTGCGGCAGGAGCCTATCATGGAGTTTTCCTACCTGCTGCTCACCAGTCAGGACAGCCCGCTGGCGCGGCGGCAGGTGCGCGAGCTGGACGAACTGAACGATTACATCGAGGTGCTGCACGGCGACACCCATCTGCCCGGGGAGGAGAGCACTGTTTCCCGCTGGCAGGCAAACCCCAACCGCCGCATCCATGTGTACGAGCGGTGCAGCCAGTTCTCCATTCTGCAAAACCTGCCCACGGCCTATATGTGGTCGTCCCCCATGCCGCAGCGCGCGCTGGAGCAGTACCATCTGGCACTGCATAACTGCCCGGCGCAGAAGCAGCAGATGCGGGACGTGCTGGTGTACCCGGAGCGGGAGCCTTTGCAGCCGGAGGAGCAGCTGTTTGTGCAGTTGCTGCACAAGCAGGCGGATGCCACCATTAAGGACAGCGGGTGAAAGAAGATTTGAAATGCGCGCCGCGTCTTCCGGGTTGCGGCACCCAGCATCCGCATCGTGCCTTGGGCGGCACGCGCGTCTTGCT
>ERZ773209.1759-NODE-1759-length-12210-cov-59.678733_pt1 | contig 12210 bp, 6 predicted proteins | sample MGYA00511109_ERZ773209 | MGnify/ENA primary metagenome ERZ773209 (study PRJEB29015, sample SAMEA2737786) | human gut metagenome | biome: human gut; feature: human-associated habitat; material: faeces | place: China | collected 2012 ...
GGTCACCGGCGCGTAGCGGAATTGAAAATCGCTGGCCGAAGGGTAAAGCAAAGGTAAAGGGAAGAAGCTCTTAGAAGCAGCACGTCCTGAAGGGGCAAAACTTACGAAATTTTGGTGGCGCAAAGTTACGTATTACAGAAACTTCAGTCAAGAGTCCACTTGAAAAAGACGAAAATCGTATTTTTTGTCTTTGCAACTTATTGATAATCAAGCCTTGAAATTCAAATTGAATCCCAAGGCTTTTTGTTTCTTATTCTCTGGCAGGGCTGTTGATGGGCATCAAACAGTCCTGTCTGTATTATTATTTGATAACCACCTTTTTGTTGTTGATGATGTAGATGCCATTGCTCAGGTGCAGCTCGCTCATTGAAGAGGCTGTTGCAATCTGGTTGCCTTGCAGGCTGTAAACCTTCACATCCTTATTGCCGAATGATGTTGTGATGCTCTCAATACCAGCTAACTCACCATCGGTGTAGCCTAAAGAGAGAGTCTTTGCTTCGTAACCTTCTGGCAACTCCAAGTAGGCACCGAAAGCATCGGTAGTAGCTTCTGCATCACCTTTCTTGAAGGTACAGTCGGAAGCAAGGTTAAATTTACCTTCTACGCTGCCTGGAATGTAGGTTCCTACGAATGTTGTGCCAAGGCCATTGTTTGTGTTGACCACACCCTTGTCGGTGAAGGTGAACTCGGTGACAGCTTCGTTGTAGTTAGCGACGAATGGAACGTTGGCTTCAATATGATCTGCTTTCTCGAAAGTAACGACCGAGTTATTGTCTTCTTTGTCTACGATTTCCTTATAGGTAGCAATGCTTGCTGCCTTCATATCTTCCTTGCTTACCCAGAAAGGCAGGCACATAGTGTTGTAGCCAGCGTTTACAGAGCGTATTAGGGTTACATTTGCTGCCTGGAAATCTTCATTGACCATGAAAGACTTGGTGTCGTCGAGTACGAGATTGGCGCATTTTCCGTCTTTCACCACGTTGTCAGCCTCGTAAGCTTCATCAGCATATACGAGAATATTGCTGTTGTCGCCTCGCATAGCATTAATATCAGCATCCTTTACGATGCAACCTCGCATGATAATATTGGCAGGCTTGCCAGAAAGTTTTGTTGCCAATGTGGCAAAGTCGTTGTATTCAACCTTTTGCCATTCGCCGTCAACATTCTGACATTCTCCCTTCATCCAAGCACCCTCCAGATTGATAACTCCCTCAAGCGAGTTGGGTTCTATCTTTGAGAGCAGCTGACCATTCACCGTAGTAGCTGGCTCTATCTGAATATTGTCGATATAAACTTCCTGTTCTCCCACTACATCACCAGTCTGGGCTGTGATGGTCATAAGGCCAGGATTGTCGAAGCTGCCGTTGTTGGTATAATCGAATATTACTTTCTGCCATTTTCCTGCCTCACTGTAATAAGATGCTACTTTCTTCCAGTAACCCTCTGAGCCATCAGTAGGGTCGGAGAGTTCTATCTGTATGTTTTCTGCTTGCGATTTCTTAATCATCAGAGAAACACGGGTGCTTCCCTGTAAAGAGGGAGTCATCCACTCGCGGAAAGGCAGTTTGACAACCTTCTTGTCTTGGGTCATCACAAACTTCAGACACTTCTTAGAAGTGTTGATGCCGTCCGTCTCTGGGTTAGCTACCACTTCGGGATCACCATCGGCCCAGAAGCCAATAGCCTCTTTACCCAATTCCTTGTCCTCACCATTCCAAAGAGTGGTTTGTGCGAATGTTGCTGCTGATGCCATGATGGCAACACATAGAGTAAATACTTTTTTCATTTTTGAATCTTTTAGTTTAACAATGTTCAGGTTTATTATTAAGAGAAGAGGAATATTGGTTCTTTGCTTTCCTCTAACTCTCAGCTTTTAGTTTTTTTACGATAATGCAAATGTACGATATTAAAGAAAAATTCAACACCAAAAATCGTTCTCTCTTTGAAAGATATGTTTCTTGCAATCATTTCATCCTATTTTGAAATGATATTTACTTAACTTTCTTGCAGTGTAAGTTGAGGGCGTTATGCGTCCTGTTACACTTATGACGCACCCTCACCTTCTGTCGTTATTGTTAAGTCTCAATAAAGCGCTTTAATCATATCTGCCCATGGCTTTGGGCATCTTTGCCCATAACAATGGACAAAGATGTTCATCGTTATGGTTAAACTTGCCCATCGTAGTGGGCAAGTTGTATAGTTGTACGTCATCACTCATCATCATCGTCATCTTTCTCGCGTGTACCTTATTATATATTTACTCAACTGAGTCCACTTGAAAAAGTCGAAAATCGTATTTTTTGTCTTTGCAACTTATTGATAATCAAGAGTAGGTTTTCGTAAAATTGACTTTTTTAAGTGGGCTCATCCTTAAAAAAAGTTCCAAAGATGAGAAAAATGTTTCTTGTAACATATTTAATACGTAATGAACGATTTTTGCGTTTCCTTTTGAATATGTATTTATACTTTTGCGGCATCATTTTGGTGAAAATCATCGAAAATTAACCTAAAAATATTAATTATGAACCAAATCTCTACATTTTTAACTCTGTTTCTTTTGTGTTTAACAAGCAATTCCTTTGTCAATGCACAAACTGTCGGTTTCTATGCTCCTTACGAGGATATGGAAAACGAATGTAAAAATTCTAACCTTTATGGTTCCTATGCATGGTTTGTAGATAACTATGTAAAGAATGGTAAAGGTATTGTCGTTACACCAAGTACTCTTGACAAGATAAAAGACTTGAAGACTCTCTGGGTTGCTTACGATGAGGATAATTTACAGAAGGGTTGGAAATATCTTCCAACTTCTATGACCAATGCTGATGCCTTGACTGCTATTAAGCAACATGTAAAAGATGGTGGAAGCTTGTTTCTTTCATCTTTGGCTACTCAGCTTCTTGTAGGTCTGGATCGTATTGATGCAACCTTGACTCCCAACATTTTCAATACAAGTGTAGGTAAGAAAAACTTTGATTTGTGGGGAGTCAACCCAATCATGGGAAAGGCAGTAGGTGATGTTTACGACCATAGCGATCATGCTATCTACAAAGGATTATTTACAAGTGAATATAAATATCCTGACAATACTGACTGGAACCATATATTTTATCCGCTGATTAATGCTGCTGATAAAGCAGACCATAACTGCATCTGGGATTTAAATGGTTTGAGCGACCTCAGCGACAATCCCAACAAGTTTGTTGATTTTCAGACAAAGACCAATTCTGTTATCTTAGGTACTTGGCAGCATGTTGTCGACTATGCCGTAGCAGGAGTGGTGGAATTCCAACCAACGGCAGACTTCAAGGGTACCATACTTACCAATGGTATGGCTGCCTACGATATGTCGCTTTATCCTGACGGCGCACAGAATAATGATTATATGGTCAACCTTTATAAGATTACAGAGAATACTCTCGAATATCTTAATTCTAAAGCCGATGAGGTTTCTACAGAAATCAAGGATATAACTTTTGTGGGTGTCAACAAGTCTGATGATGCCTATTACACCCTGCAAGGTGTTAAGGTGGCTTCTCCCTTAACAGCAGGTATCTATGTCCATAACCACAAGAAAGTAGTAGTTAGATAAACCGTTTTATTTAGCTATAATATCAGTAGTATTTGTTTTTAGGTAGTTAGATTTTTGGATAGGGTGGGTAGGTATACCCACCCCAACCAAAAATAAACAATCCCAAAAATGAATACGATTTACTATCCCTAAACGACATTAACTTATAACTATTATATCCTAATGAAGAAAACATTACTCTTGATTCTTTTCTTTGTGTGCACAGCATTGTGTTCTGCAGTCCAGGCAAGGGTTGGTATGTTCATCGGTTATGACCGTGTTGCCGACATTGTGGATGATGACGAGCGTGCCGCTGCACAGTGGTTTCAGAATCATTATTCGGATGGTATCATCTTTACCCCTGCAAACATCTCTGATATCAATCCCAAGGAGGTTACAGCCCTTTGGATAACCATTGACCGTGTCGGCATTGCCCACGGATGGGACAAGCTGCCTGCACCTTTCTGCAGCACGGCAGCCCTTGCTGTGCTGCGCGATTACTTGAAGCAGGGAGGAAATCTGTTTCTTAGCAATCAAGCCACACAGTTGCTTGTTCCATTGGGACGTATTGACGCAGCTTATGCGCCGGGAATCTTCGGCAGTGGCGAAGGCGGAGAAAATTCTGACAACTGGGGAGTAAACGGATGGCTCGGTATGGCAATGAGTCCTTCTTACGACCGTCGTGGTCATCAGGTCTTCTCAGGTCTGAGTGTAGATGTTATCAATGGACATGAGTTTTTTCCATTCATAGGCGCAGGAAGAAAAGAGGACCACAACTGTATGTGGGACTTCAATGCCATAGCCGGCTTGCAAGATATTCCCAACAAGTTGGCTGACTTTGAGTTGAAGACAGGTTCCGTTGTTCTTGGAACATGGCAGCATGTTGTGGATTGTGCTTGTGCTGGCTTGATAGAGTTCTTGCCTACAGCTGAGTTCAAGGGACGTGTCATCGCCAATGGTATAGCTGCCTATGAATGGAACCAGAACAACGGCACGAATGTTTTCCAAAACAACATAGAGCGATTCACCGCCAATACGTTGGAATATCTACAGAGTGCCCCTACAGGTCTTGGTGCAGCTTTGCCTTTAGAGAAAGTGGCAAGTCTCGACATGAGTATATTCAAGAAGCGCGGCTACTTCTATGTCAAGGACGTTGCTGCACAACAGAATGTGTTTCTTTCGCAGATAACGACACCAGCCAACTTGCCTGGGCCTAAGGGCGATGCCCTGCGCTTCGACGGTTATTCAACCACTTTAGTACCTAAAGTAGACTTGGCAAGCAAGAATCGCAATTCCTTTACCTTCTCCATGTGGGTGGCTCCTGAGGCTTATCCTGCCATGAACATCGACAGAGACGAGAATCGTTTCACGACGATGGCTGGCAACCTGAACCATGAGGAAAAGGCTGGATGGGCTTTCGAACTGAGCAACCGTGGCAACTATCGTTTCAGTTGCTATACTGGCGGCTACCTGACTGTTATCGACGGAAACGACATGTTGCCGCGTTATGAGTGGAGCCACTTGGTGGCAACGGTGGATGCCGACAACTGTAAGGTGACTTTCTATCGCAACGGTCAGGTGTTGGGTGCTGCCGTTTGTTTGCCTACCTTCAATGCTGGCGCTGCTGCCGTCAACATCGGACGCTCCAGCGAGAAGGTCAAGGAATATGGTTATGACCTGAATGTCTTTGACGGACTGATCGACGATATTGAAGTCTATGCAGGAGTTCTTCCATACGAAGACATCAAGGAAACGACTGACCTCGTGCCCGATATGAACTATCCCGCAAGCCATTATGCCGAGGACATCTATCGTCCTGCTTTTCATGGTATGCCTACTGCCAACTGGACCAACGAGACCAATGGTGCGATTTATTACAATGGCAAGTTCCATGTCTTTTTCCAGAAATGTCCTACGGGCAACTATCTTGCCCACATGCACATAGGACACATATACAGCGATGACCTCATCAACTGGCGTGAAGACCGCACAGCCTTTGCACCTACATCCTGGTACGACCTCAAGGGATGCTGGTCGGGATCCGTGTTCCAGAACCCAGACTTCAACGACGGAAAGCCCACCTTTGTCTATACAGGAGTCAATTTCGAAAGGGCTTGCATCGCAACAGGTTCTTCTCTTGATGACAACCTGACTAATTGGGTAAAGCAAGGACCAGTCATCGACCATCGCCCGGATGGTTTGAGCGATGACTTCCGTGATCCTTATTTCTTTAGTCATCATGGTAATAACTACTTGATCGTTGGTGGACGAAAGGGAGATGCAGGTGTAGCCACACTCCATCGTTTCGACAAGAACTCCCGTACATGGAGCAACGATGGAACACTTTTCTTCGAAGGTGCAGTAGGACAGTTGAATGGTGTGTACTGGGAGATGCCTAACGTAACACCTCTTGGTGACAAGTGGCTGTTTACTACCACCCCGATGCAGTCTACCCGTGGTGTGAGAACCATCTACTGGTTGGGTGACATTGCTGACGACGGCAAGTTTGTTCCTACTTCGGGCACAGTGGAAGAACCACAGACCATAGAGCTCTCTGGTGTTGCCAAGGACGGTTACGGACTTCTCTCGCCCAGCATCTTCAAGTACAACGACAAGACGCTTCTCTTGGGCATCGTTCCCGACAAGGGAGGCATCGACAACTATATGCAGGGATGGGCACATACCTATTCTTTGCCTCGTGAGATTTGTCTTTCGAGTGATAGCAAGCGTATTGAGCAGCGTCCTTATTCTGGTTTGGAAGCCATGCGCACAGCAACCAAGTTCTCGCAAACCAACTTCGATTTGGACGGTTCTCTTTCTTTGGCTCCTGTTGCCGGCAGAAAGGTGGAAATCTTTGGCAGTTTCAAAGTGGGGAAGGATGAGTTTGGCTTGAAGTTCTTTGGTGATGGTGAGAAAGCTGCCAAGTTGTATTTCACTCCCAAATATAATGCTGTGACACTCGATATATCCGAAATAGATCGTCTGGTCAACGATGACAGTAGCTTCGGCGGAAAGTACAACAGCCAGTTGCCCGAGAAGATCAATGAGGGTGATGTTGTTACCTTACATATATATATAGACAACTCCATTGCCGACATCTTTATCAACGACAAGTGGGCTTTCTCGGTCCGTATCTATGCCACCAATACTGCTGCCGATAAGGTTGAGGCTTATGCCTTGGGTTCTACACATGTCAACAGCATGAGAGCCTGGGTGCTCGATCCTCAATCCGATGGTATTTCTACAGGCATTGACCATGCGATGGTTTCATGCAATAAGGATGCTGAGGCTCCGGCTTACAATATGGCAGGTCAACGTGTGAACAACAGCTTCCGGGGCTTTGTCATCCAAGGTGGAAAGAAATATTTGAAGAAATAAAATTTATATATAAGTCAACAGTTCCCTTCTTGCTGCTGACGTAAAGATGGGACAAACTAAAAAGTTTTAGAAAATGAAAAAGTTTAAGTTTTTATTCTTGTTGATTTCTCTGCTTGTTTGCTGTGGTCAACTGTCAAAAGCCCAGACAAAGGTGGGAATCTTTATTGAGAAAACTACAGGCCTGGACGATGACGAACAAGCCGCTTATAAATGGTTTGTCAGTGATGAGTATAACCCAGGTCATGGGTTGGAAAAGGTAGTGTTTACACCAGACAATATCAACTCTCTGAGTGCCAGTGATGTTAAGGTGCTGTGGATTCCGATTAACCGTCAGGGAAATAATATAGAAGATGTACAGCCTTCGGCAATTTATAACCATGTGGAGACTTTGAAGAAATATGTCCAGGATGGTGGTAATCTCTATCTCACCAATCATGCCACCTTGTTGGTTTCTGAAATTGGTCGTATTGCCGAGCAGTATAAACCTAATACCGTGACTTATGCAGCTGCGGTAGAAAACAGTGATGCTTGGGGTGTCAATCCTCGTTTTGCAGATATGGATTATCGTGGACATGTGCTTTATAGTGGCTTTGTAGCAGGCTCTAAAAATAATTTGTGGGATGACAACTACTTTCTGAATTCAGGCACTTCAAAGGAAGACCACAACTGTTTGTGGACAGGTGTTTCTTCTTATACAGATTTTATCAAAGCTACGAATTCGCATATTCTTGGTAAATGGTCGCAGAATGGCGATACAAACAACTTCGGTGTGGTAGAGTTTATGCCAACAAAGGATTATAAAGGAACCATACTTTGCAACGGTTTGGCTGCTTATGAGTGGAACTGTGAAGGCAATGAATTCGTAAACAATATTAAGAAATTCACCGAGAATAGCATCAGCTATCTGGCAAACATCGACAAGAAAATCGGTTTCTTGGTTCCTGAAAGTAATAACTATAGTCAGAAATATAAAGACTGGGGAGCTGACGATGATGCTAAGGCTCTGGAGTGGTTCCAGACTTTTTATGGTGCAAAGGCAAAGTTGGTAACTCCAAATGATCTGGCTTCGTTGAACCCTGCTGAGGTTCCTGTATTATGGGTGCCCATAAACCATGATGGAGTCAGTGCTTACGAAAAGATCAACGAGGTTTACCGTAACTCAGTAGATGCTCTTAAGTCTTATGCTCAGAAGGGTGGAAACCTTTACTTGACTAACTATGCCGCTTTGTTTGTCGAAAAGATGGGGCGCACGAACGGCAATGACCTTGGCGACGGACTCTATGCAAATCAGTATGAAATAAAGAATTATTATTTCACAGATGATGATTGCAAAAATCCCACCTGCGATGGAAGAAAAGATAATGGTATCCGTTATATTATAAAAATAAAAGAGTCTACTGGCTTCGATAAGTCAGGCTACTTCCCTTACGAAGGTTTAGTTAAAGCTGACGACAATGGAATACTTAAAACATCTCAGTTTGGCTTGAAGGAGCATCATGGAATCATGTGGAAGTTGGAAGGCAAGATTGATAATTCTAAGCCGGAGAAGTTTAAGAAGTTTGAGGAAGGAACCCATTCTGTTATTTGGGGTTTGCCAGACATCATTGGAGATTATGCCCGTGCCAGTGTGATAGAGTTCCAGCCTTATAACGAGTATTTAGGAACTATTTTTGCCAATGGTGACTTCTCTTACGAGTGGGATGAGGCGGCTCGCAATGGTGAAGGTGGACTTCAGGATGGTACAGGCAAGAATATCTTCCAGTACAATATTGAACGTTATACCAGCAATATCCTTAATCACTTGTTGGAAACAGCTCCTGCCGACTGGACTTACACTACCACAAAGGCTCCTATCAATGTGGATGGCAAGGGTACTACCTATTGGAGTACTTTCTATGCCAGCAACAACCGACTCTTGCCAGAGGGCGTTACTGCTTATGCCGTGAAATCAAACAACGATGGCAGGGCGCAGTTGGTAAAGGTTGCCTATGGCGGACAGGTTATCCCTGGCGGTCAGGGCTACTTGCTCAGTACTGCAAGAGAAAATGGTTTCTGCCTGACTCCATCAGAAAATGCCCCAGTTGAAGTATCAACAGAGAATCTCTTGATGGGTTCTGACGAGGCAATGACTTTTAACGACGCAAACTATACGTATTATATATTGGGTAAGTCGGGCGAAGATTTCGGCTTCTATTGGCAAAAAGGCACAGGTGGAACCAGTGTCAATAATGCAGCTCATAAGGCCTTCTTGCGAGTTTCTACTTTAAGCAGTGCCAAGTTCCTCAGCTTTACCTTTGGTGAAGAAACTACAGGTATCAATGGCATTACTGCCAGCGATGCAGAGCAAAACGGCACAGCACTTTACAATCTCGCAGGTCAGCGAGTAGCTAAGGGCTATAAGGGTCTTGTCATCAAGAACGGCAAGAAGTATCTTGTGAAGTAATAAACAAAATTAAGAATCCGTAAACATAGATTTAATATGAAAAAGTCATATATTCAACCATCCATCGTCACCATCCTTGCCGTGGGGGGGCAAATACTTTCTGGTAGTATTAATGTGAAAAATCAAGAATCCGATAATACAGAACAGTATTCCAAGAAACACGATCAGTTCTCCTTCGTGGATGATGAATCTGAGAACGGTTGGCCTAAAGCCACTTCCGTTTGGGATAAGTAAATAAATAAAAGGTAGCAATTCTCACTCTCTGTATAATTGCTACCTTTTTTTGAAATCTCGCAGGCAGACATAAGATATTACATGTCAGGAGCCATCTTTTTGCGATATTTTAAGAAAATACGTTCATATAGGTGCAATTTTGCTACAATGCAACAATTTTATGGCTCTATGAACGAATATTTATATCCAGTTTGTTTGATTTCTGTTAATTTTGCTTTCGATTTCAAAACCCATTTAATCTACAAAAACTCTTAAACCGTAAACAGTTTATTAGTATGGAAAAAATTAAAGTAATTATGATGAGCATTCTGATGATGCTCGTTAGTTCGGTAGCTTTTGCCCAGGACAATTCTGTCAGAGGTACAGTTACTGACAATAGTGGAGAACCTATTATAGGTGCCACTATCAAAGTTAAAGGTGGTGCTGCCACTCTGGGTACCATTACTGATATTGATGGTAACTTCAATTTAAAGGTAGCACCTGGTTCTACACTCGTTATTTCTTATATTGGTTGCGAGACAAAAGAAGTAAAAGCTGGCGCCAATATGAAAGTTGTGTTGAATGACAACGCAAAAGAACTGAGCGAGGTTGTCGTTACTGGTTACACCACTCAGCGTAAGGCCGATTTGACTGGTGCAGTTTCTGTGATGAATATGAAAGAGCCTGTCAGTGCTTCAGATCCTAACATGCTGAACTCTATGCAGGGTAAATTGGCTGGTGTACAGGTTGTGACAGATGCTGCACCTGGTGGTGGCGGTTCTTCTATCCGTGTGCGTGGTATGAGTACTATCAACGGCAGTAGCCCTCTCTTGATTATTGATGGTATTGCTTCTAACGAGAACATGAATGCCATCAATTCTGCTGACATCGAGTCTATCCAGGTTTTGAAGGATGCCTCTTCTGCATCTATCTATGGTAGCCGTGCTGCCAATGGTGTCATCATCATCACAACCAAGCAGGGTAAAGGCGACAAGTTGACTGTCAATGTCAACTATGCTGCCAGCTTGCAGACGGTAGCCAAGAAGTACGACATGCTTAATGCTGAAGAGTGGGGAAAGGTTTACTGGCAGGCTTGCAAAAATGCCAACATCCAGCCATCTCATGATCTTTATGGTAATGGTGACACACCTCAATTGATAGAAGGTGCTGCCAATACTGATTGGCAAGATGAGGTTTATCATTCTGCATGGACCAATAATCTTTCAGCCAGTGTGTCTAATAGTGGCAAGAAAGGCAGCATGATGTTCTCTGCCAACTACATCAATCAGAATGGTTTGATCGATCAGACTTTCTATCGTCGCTATTCAGCACGTTTGAACTCCAATTACAACATTTCTAAGTATGTGACTGTAGGTGAGAACCTGATGGTTGCCAAGTGGTTTGACCGTGGTTGTGCTGCCGGAAACGACCGTGGTATTCCTTTCCTTGCTGCCAGCCAGCATCCTGGTCTTGCAGTACGTAATTCTGATGGTAGCTTCATGAGTCCTATGACAGCTATCAAGTCTGACTTTGCCAACCCTGTTCAGCAGATTTATAATGAAAGTGACAACTCAAACGAGAGCTGGCGCATCTTCGGTAATGCTTATTTGGAAGTAAAGCCTGTCAAGGGTCTTACTTTGAAGACAAACTTTGGTTTGGAACATTCTCAGTACTTTAACAGAGTGCTGAACAGAAAATATTTGCCAAGCGATGTCAACTCTATGAGCCGTGCCTATGGCCAGGGTGACACCTATACTTGGACAAATACAGCCAACTATATGTTTGATATCAACGGCGACCACCACTTTAACGCATTGGTTGGTACCGAGGCCATCAAGTACACTTTTGAGGGTCTTTCTGCTGCTCGCAAGAACTATCTGTTCGAGAGTGACGACTATATGCATATTGATTCTGGTGATCCTACGACAGCAACTAATGGAGGCGGTAAGTCTCAGTGGGCTTTGTTCTCTGTGTTCGGAAAGTTGGATTACAACTATGCAGATCGTTATCTCTTCTCTGCCACCCTGCGTCGTGATGCAACATCTCGTCTTTACAAGGAGCAGAACTCTGGTGTATTCCCTGCATTCTCTGGTGCATGGCGTGTTTCTCAGGAGAAGTTCTATCCTAAGAATAATATCGTCAACGATGCCAAGGTAAGAGTAGCTTGGGGTCAGAACGGTAACTCTGCAGTAGTAGGCAACTATGCTTCTTATTCTACCTATACCCACGATGCAGGCAATGGCGGTTATGATCTTGGTGGTACCAATAACGGTGTTACAAGCGGTATCATCGTTTCATCAACAGGTAATAAGGATCTGAAGTGGGAAACCACCACCCAGACCAACCTTGGTTTTGACCTTTATATGTTTAACAGCAGTCTGAGTGTATCTTTCGATTATTTCTGGAAGAAGACCAAGGATATGCTTACCTATCCTCCTACATTGTCTGTTGCAGGTCAGAATGCTCAGAAATGGGTCAACTCTGGTGATATGAAGAATACTGGTTGGGAAGTAACGATTGGTTACAACAGCCCTCAGTATGGTGACTGGTCATGGAATGGCAGCCTGAACTTGTCTCGTTATAAGAACGAGGTGGTTAAGTTGAA
>ERZ773209.1769-NODE-1769-length-12153-cov-3.618449_pt1 | contig 12153 bp, 9 predicted proteins | sample MGYA00511109_ERZ773209 | MGnify/ENA primary metagenome ERZ773209 (study PRJEB29015, sample SAMEA2737786) | human gut metagenome | biome: human gut; feature: human-associated habitat; material: faeces | place: China | collected 2012 ...
TGCAACGGACTATAAAAAATCTTTGGAGGATGCAAACATGAAAAAAATTGCTATTTTGCGCTGCCTAAAAACTTCTGCGTCCTGCGCAGGAGCAAAATGCCTGCGAGTGATGTATGACAGGGAAAAAAATTTTGCTCAATATGGTGAAGAAGAGCTGCGGCTTATGGCTATGTGGACTTGTAACGGCTGCGAAGGTTCTATGCTAGAAAATCAAGAGGGTATTGCGAAAAAAATTAATCGTATGAAAGAGCTGCAGCTGGATGTGCTGCATTTAAGCAGCTGTACCAGAAAGAAGGATGCGTCCGGCGAAAAGCATCTTTGTCCTACTATTAAAGCGATTGCCGATGAACTGGCAGCCAGCGGAATTAAAATTGTGCAGGGTACGCACTGAGCATTAATTTTTGTATTATCAACCGTTTATGAAAACTAATTTATACTATAAGTATTTGCTGCAAAGAAAGGCAAATTTTGCTGTGGAGAATAGCAAATCGCAAAAATTAGATAAGTTTTTACTTGACTATAAAGCTGGAATATAGTGTATATTGATAACATCAAAATGAAAGAGGTGATTTTAATGACCTGTAAACACGGCGAATTTCAAATTCCGACCGATCCTCATGGTAAAAAACGTTATGAAAGCGCTATGAAGCACGTAGAGGCAGCTAAAAAAGCCGGTAAATCCTCTGAAGAGATTCATGCTTTGTTCAAAAAGATTATGGAGTTTAATCATATGGATATTGATTCCATTCCTAAGGATGAAGCTCATGCCAAGTATCGCAGTGCAATGATTCATATGAAAGCAGCGCTAGAGAATGGCAAAAGCAGCGCAGAAGCACATGCTTTAGCTAAAAAAATTCTTAGCGGCGAAACAACCGGTCACTGCAAAAACAAATAAAAGAATCAGAAATGCCAGGAAGCATACGATATGCTTTCCTGGCATCTTTTATTTTTCGGTAACAGTACTTTTGACTTGAATAAATAATAGATTAATGTAATTCACGGACGAGTTGGTAAACCAATGATTTTCTATTGGAAGAATGTAAATATCACTACAACAGCTGAAATTATTGATTTCCAAGAAATTTGATATTTGTTTTTGCAGATTGTTAGCCTGCTTATAAAAAGGGCCTTGAAAATATATTTCTAGATATAAACCTGTAGGCAAAGGTGTCTTGGTTATTTTGGCGTGACTTGTTGTAGGATTGGAAAAAGAAAAAAATACTTTCGAAGCATTTATATTTTTTAACTGAAAAAAGTTTTGTTGCTCTACTATCCACCCGGCGTGTTTTTCTACAAAACCGCGATTATGAGCTATGAGCTGAGAGTGGCGTGCGAATTTGGCAATACGGTCCTTGCCGTCATCGTTTTTATCTAATTCTGTCATTCGCAGCATGCGTTGTTCACGCCAACAAACCATAATTTGTTCTAAAGGAAGATTACAGTGCGCTGCTAAATTATTATTTATTCTTTGAAGCGAACGGCAGATACGCTCATTTTCTTTAATAATTTTCTGACATTCAGCCTCTTTTTTTGCCAGTATATCGATGAAATTTTGCTTGCTTCTATGCTCTAAATAGTGCTTAATATCAGATAGACTGATATTAAGGGAACGCATATTAACAATAATTTCTAAAGCTAAAAATTGTTCAACAGAATAATGACGATAGCCGTTTTCGCTAATAAAATCAGGCGAGAGTAAGTGTATTTTATCGTAATAGAGCAAGGCCTGTTTGGAAATTCCAAAAAGATTTGCCAGTTCACCTGCCGTAAAATAATTTCGTTCTTCAGATTTAGTCATTTTAATTCCTCATAAGCTTGACTGTATATTAGGTATATAGTTTAAAATCAAATGTATCATATATAGTATATTATATCATATTCAAACTGTTCTTGTCTTGGGAAATTACTATTGGAGGAAAATAAAAATGAAAAAAATAGCGATTTATGGTAAAGGCGGTATCGGTAAATCCACTACAGCAGCTAATGTTTCGGCCGCAATGAGTGAAGCAGGATTAAAAGTATGCCAAATAGGCTGCGATCCTAAGAATGATTCTACCAGACTTCTTTTAGGACATATTTGCAGTCAAACTGTTTTGGATATGGTACGTGATAGAGATGAGATTATTGCAGAAGATATTGTGCATACGGGCTATAACGGTATTAAATGTGTTGAAGCAGGCGGTCCGGAGCCGGGTGTTGGCTGTGCAGGGCGCGGCATTATTGTGGCTTTAGAAAAACTGCGTTCACTTAAAGTGTTAGATGACGAGGATGTTATTTTGTATGATGTTTTGGGTGACGTAGTCTGCGGCGGATTTGCTGTGCCTATTCGGGAGGGATATGCAAGCGATATTTATATAGTCTCTTCTGGAGAACTGATGAGCCTTTATGCTGCCAATAACATTGCTAAGGGTATTAAAAAATTTGCTATGCGCGGTCAGGTGCGTTTAGGGGGAATTATCGGCAATGGACGCAACACTCCTCATGAATTGGAGTTGCTGCAGGCATTTGCCGGAAGATTGAATACTAAGTTAATAGCTTTTATTCCCAGAGATGTAATTGTTAATAAAGCGGAAAATAATCGACAGACAGTTTTGCAATACGCTCCCGATAGCGCTCAGGCAGACATTTACAGAAATCTTAGTCAGTATATATTGAATAATGATGAATTGACAATACCTACTCCTATAAGCTTTGATGAGTTGGAAAGATTGGTGGCAGAATATGGCAATTAAAACTAAAAGATTTATTGCCAGCAGAAAAAGCTGCAGCTGCAGTATGCCCGGAATATGGCGGGCAGTGGCTTACTGCACAGGCGTAGTTGTTATTTTTCATAGTCCCAGAGCCTGCGCGCATGTTGCCAGGACGATGGATATTAATGCTCAATATCGTTCTTTGGCTGAAGGATGCAAAGAGAGGACTTCGTCTGTTCCGCTGCTATCAAGCCAGCTGGAGGAAAAGCATGCTATTTTTGGCGGAGCAGAGCGTTTAGCAGCCTGTATCACTTATGCTGTCGAGCGTTATCAGCCTGAGTGTTTGGTAATTGCTAATTCTTGTGTTGCCGGAGTCATTGGCGATGACGTTGAAGCAATTGCTAAAGAAACCGAGGTAAAATATAACATACCTGTTTTGAGTTTGGATTGCTGCGGATTTTTGGATGGAGAATATTATGAAGGATATTACGGAATTACGGAGCTTTTAGTAAAACGTTTTTTAAAGCCTTGCAAGCGTAAATCTAAAACAGTACTGCTTTTAGGAGATAATGGAGGCCCGTGGGGACATTATGCTACGGAAGTTACCAGAATTCTTACTGTAATGGGAATTTCGGTTATAGGGCAGTTTCCGGGTTATATGCCGTTTAAAGATTTATCGCGTGCTGCCGAGGCTGAAGCCGTAATTATTTTAGGTGGACGCGGACAAACGCATATAGGCCTTACTAAAATTGCTGCCCTAATGCAGAAACAATTGGGAATACCGTATTTAGATATTTATCCAACTGACTGGGTACAGACTCAGGCTTGGATTGAAGCCGTAGGAAAATTACTGCACTGTGAAGCAGATGCTGCTAAAACTTTGCTTGATGAAAGAGAGCGTTTTGCAGTTAAACGCGCAGAATATCTTGTAAAAACTAAAGGGAAACGAACAGTTTTATGTATAGGTCGTCTGCTGAAATATTTTCATCCGGCAGCAGTTTTAAGTACGATTAAACTTTTACAGCTGAATTTAACAGGTATAGTTCTTCTTGACGCATATAATGCGGATGAAAGAGAAGAAATGCTTACGGAAATAAAAAAGTATACGTCTAAACCTATTTACAGTGCCGGTGAAGGTGACTATCTTATCCGGGAGGCTGATTTAGTACTTACTACTCATGAATTACAAAATAAAGAAATAAAGCAGATTTTTCTGCCCATGCTGCCTAAAGGGGGAGTTACCGGAGAACTAGAGTTTATGCAGGTTATTTATCGTACTCTTTGCAGCAGAATTAAAGGAGGGGTACGATATGTCTAAGCTTAATGACAATAAATGGGGCAATATTTGTGAAAGAGTAGATACTTGCGCTTTAACCGGAGCCGGTGCTTTTATTGCCGGAATTCCTAATGCGGAAATTATAGTTAACGGTCCTTTGTGGTGTTATTTTTATGCTTTGCGCTATTTGGAGCATGGCGAATATGATATGGCGCAGCGATTTCATGGTTCTCAGCCTGATAATAATGCCGTTGTATATGGTTCGGAAAAATATCTTTTAGATGCATTAGAGCGTTTACTTCAAAGTAATAGCAGACCAGAACTGCTTTTTATAGAAAGCAGTTGTTCTATGAGTCTTATAGGTGACGATTTAAACGGCATTGCAGGCAAGGCTGATTTGCCTTTTCCTTTTGTTACTATGGATTGCGGGGGTATGCTGGGCGGATTTGCTGAAGGCTTTATTAAAGCTGCTATAAAGGTTTTTGATAAATTTTTGCTGCAAGATGTAGTTAGAGAAGCAAATACTGTTAATATTTTAGGACAGAGCAGTTTTTATTTAAACGGAACATCTGACAGTTTAGAATTGCAGCGTTTGCTATCGGCTGGCGGCTACAAGGTACAGGCTATGCCGGGCGCAGGCAGCTCTTTGGCTGATATAAAGCTTTTGGGTAAAGCAGCTTTGAATATAGTTACTAATGAAGAACTAGGATTATCCTTAGCAAAATATTTGGAGCAGCGGTTTGGCACGCCGTATATTTTAGCTGGATTACCATATGGCATTAACGGTACCATTTCCTGGCTGCAAAAAATAAATGCTGTTCTGCCTGCTAGTCATATGAATGTTTTGAAGCAAGAAGCAGCGCGAACAAGAGATTATTTGGTAAGCCTGGTAAACGATATCAGCTGTAACTGGGGGCGTCTGTGGTTTGATCAGGTTGTTGTCAGTGCACCGCCTACAGTTGCTTTATGTATGGCGCAGGCCGTACGTGAGGAATGGGCAGATATGGGAAAATTAACTGTTATATGTCAAAGAAGACTGCCGCAGAAAAATCCATCAGCTTATTGTACGATTGCCGATATTATTCTTACAGCCGGTGTTGACGATATTGTCTTAAAAGATATTGCCAATGAAAAAGATAGCGTATTGCTTTTGGGAAGCAGCAGCGAAACGTCGCTGTTATATCGGTACAAGCATAATAATTTTATTAGCTGTAATATTGCTTATCCTATTCAGGATGAAGTGTTTATGCTGCAGCAGCCTGTTACGGGCTTGAAGGGTAGCATGTATATGCTGCAAAGATTATGGAACGCTTATATTAGTGATTTTTTACATAGGCAGGCTAGAGTATGAAAAAAATATGTATAGTATTGCTGGTTATTTTAGCTTGTGTTCTCAGCAGCTGCGGTAAAGAAATTAAATCAGTTAGTAAGTCTGCTGCTTCCATAACGTATGAGGTATTTGACGATACGGGACGCAAACTAACATTTAATAAAAAACCTGAGCGTATTGTGTCACTGACATACGGTACAGACGAAATTTTGACTGAATTGGTAGACCTAAAAAGGATGGTTGCTTTCAGCCGTTGGGCAGGTGATAGTGAAATAAGTTTTATCACCAAAGAACAAGCCTTTGCCGTAGGGTGTAAGGTCGCAGACAACTTAGAAGCTATTTTAAAACTGGAACCTGATTTAGTAGTTGCTTCTGTTGCTACAAGTAATGATGTTGTACAAAGTTTGGAAAATATTGGCATACCAGTGTATATTGTTCGCAGTCCGCATAATTATCAGGAAATGTGTGCCAAAATCAAAAATTTGGCTGCAGCGGTGGGAGAAAGCAAAAAAGGTGACGTTATCATTAAAAATATGGATAACAGATTACATAATTTAGAAGCAAAACTTAGTCATCTGTCGTCTTATCAACGAAAGGTAGCCGTAGCCTTTAATTTTACTTCTGCTATGGGCAGAAAAGGTGATTTGTTGGACAGTATACTGACCATGGCGCATGTGATTAACGGTGCTGCTGCGGTAACACCGCCTGTAAGTGAACATAGATCTGTGGTCATAAGCAAAGAAATGGTTGTTACTATCAATCCGGATATATTCTTGTTGCCTACATGGAATTATAACAATAAACAGGATGTTCAGGGATATTATTATGAAATAATGAATGATCCTGCATATAAAAATGTTAAAGCGGTGCAAAATAGACAGCTGAAATTTGTATCCGACAAATATCGTTATGTGGCTAGCCAGCATATTGTAGATGCGGTAGAAAAAATAGCCAGAACAGTTTATCCTGAGCTTTTTTGAGGAAGTGAGCATGACTTGATTAGGAAAGATATCAAATATTTATCTTTATTGTTTTTATTAATTCTTTTGGTTGTTATTGCCAGCGTATCTTTAACTTTTGGTCAAATAGATGTGCCGGTAAAGAATGCTTTGGCAGTTATTTGTCAGCAATTGCAGCTGCCTTTTTTCTCAGAAGCCAATGTCAGCAAAGAGCAGCTGGCAGTAATATGGTATATCCGTTTGCCAAGAATGCTGGTTGGCGTACTTGTGGGAGCGGCTTTGGGAATTAGCGGCGCAGTTATGCAAGGAATATTCAGCAATCCTTTGGCTGATCCGGGACTAATAGGCATATCGGCAGGTGCGGCAACAGGTGCAGTTTTTTCTATTGCTTTAGGAGGTGCTGCTTCCAGTATGTTTATTATGCCTGCATTTGCTTTTTGCGGCAGCATTTGCGCTGTATGTTTAACTGTATTTTTGGCTATGCGTAACGGGAAAATTCCGGTTATGACCTTGCTTTTGGCAGGCGTGGCAGTAGGTATGCTTTTAGGTGCAGTAACCAGCGGCCTTCTGACCTTTATGAATGAACAAAAATTACAACAATATTTATTTTGGATGGTTGGCGGTTTAGATTATCGACGCTGGGAACATGTCTATTTGGCGGCAGGCCCTGTTTTAGCAGGAATTTTTATTATGTTGCTTTTGGCAAGGCATTTGAATATTTTGGTTTTAGGAGAAACAGAAGCCAGAGCAGTAGGTATGTCGGTAACAAAATATCGGATGGGTTTACTGTTTGTAGCTGCCATGACGACGGCAACTTCGGTTTGCGTCAGCGGAAATATCGGTTTTGTGGGACTTGTTATCCCTCATATGATGCGTATGCTTATCGGTCCCGATCATAGAGTGCTTTTGCCTGCCAGCGCGTTGGGCGGAGCAGCATTTTTAGTGCTGTGCGATAGCTTGGGGCGTATTATTATGCCGCCTGCTGAGGTACGTGTAGGCATTATGACGGCGTTGCTTGGTACACCGTACTTTTTATATTTGTTAAGAAAAATGCAGAAAAACTTCTTTTAGTGGCTTTAGTATGTCAATAGAAAAGAAATAGAGTGTTTTGAAGAAGGGAAATAAAAGCTAATGAGTAAAATTATTTTTTTGACCAACGTTATACGCCGTATGGGAGTAATGCAGCAGATGCTTGATAAGCTGCAGCAAGAAGAAAAAATTGATGCTTTCTGTTCTTGTCAATGGATTACAGAAACAACAGCTTGGAATGAAAAATGGCAGAGCAGATTGCAGAATATTGATTTGTTTATTATGAAATGGATGGGAACAGGTTTAGATACGCCATTCCTGCAAAAATGTCTGCAATATATCAAGCAAAGAAAAATACCTTTTTATATTGATGCTGCAGGCAGCAAAGAGGGAGAACTTTTTGCCGGATTAAGCGCAGAGCAAATTGCTTTGATTAAGCAGTATTTTATGTTTGGCGGCGAAAAAAACTATTACCATCTATGGCAGTATTTAGATGCTGTTGCTCAAAAAACGGAAAATAATATTCCGGCACCGAACCCTGTCCATTGGTGCGGAATTTACCATCCTCGCGCACAAAAAATTTATGATAATTTAGCAGAATATAAGCAGGATTTTTGTACCCAAGGCAGACCAATGGTGGGAATGCTGTTTTATCGCGACGAATGGGTATGGGGTGATTTAGAGTATCAGGCGGCTATGGTAGACGCGCTGGAAAAGCAGGGCTTAAACGCAATTTGTGTTTTTACTAACGGTATCCCCAATAAAGAAGCAGGTATGCCGGCAATTTCTGCAGTAGTAGAAAAATTTTTCTGCGAAAATGGTTTGCCGGTGATAGACGTTTTGATAAATTCTTTAAAATTTTCTTTGACTGGCAGCGGCGCTTTAGACCTTGGATATTTGAAAAAATGGAATGTTCCTGTTTTGCAGGCATATACTATTTTGGCTTCCTATGAGGAATGGAAAAATAGTTTTGAAGGTATGAATGCGATGGAGATTTCCATTAGTATTTCCTTACCGGAATTTGACGGCATTATTCACGGAGTACCCATTGCCAGCAAAAAGATTTTGGAAAACGGTGACGTACGTTATCTGCCCATTCATGAAAGAATTAAGCGTATGGCAGCTAAGGCCGCCAAGTGGGCCGGACTGCGGCGCAAAGCAAATAAAGATAAAAAAATAGCTATTATTTTTCATAATTATCCGCCGCGTAATTCTAATATCGGCAGTGCCGTAGGCTTGGATACCATAGAGAGTGTAAGGCGCGTGCTGGCAGCCATGCAGGAACGCGGTTATAAAGTGGATACAATACCTCAGGATACGCAGGAATTTATTAAGCAGCTGACGGCCAATGCTACCAATGACAGAAGCATGCTTACCGAAAAGCAGATGGCAGCAGCGGAAAAAATTACCGGCAGACAATACGGAGAATTTTATACTTCCATGCCGCATAAAGTGCAAGAGCAGCTGCTTAAAGATTGGGGAGAAGCCCCCGGTTCCGTTATGGAATATGAAGGTGATATTATTGTCCCCGGCACTATGAACGGCAATATTTTTATAACGGTTCAGCCGCCGCGCGGTTTTGGCGAAGATCCGGAAAAAATCTATCATGATCCATATGTTGCGCCTACACATCAATATTTAGCGTTTTATCGTTGGATAAGAGATATTTGGCATGCTGATGCAGTGGCGCATATCGGTACTCATGGCAGCTTGGAGTGGCTGCCTGGAAAAAATGCCGGATTAAGCGAAGGCTGTTATCCTGATTTAGCAATTGGCGATTTACCCAATATTTATCCATACAATATTACCATTACAGGCGAAGGTGTTCAGGCCAAACGCCGTGGAGCAGCCTGCTTGATTGAACACTTGCCTGCACCTCAGACTCAAGCCGGCGTTTATGACGAGCTGGAGGAACTGGAAAAGCTTATGGATGAATATGTGCATTTTACCACTACTCAGCCGGAAAATTTGGAACACATTGAAAAAATGGTGAAAGAAAAGGTTAGCAAAGCCAATTTACAGGATGAAGTTCCATTTGATGAAGCGAAGCCGTTTAATGAATATATTATGGCATTGCATAATTATATCAGCGATTTAAAAAACATGGAGGTTCACACAGGACTGCATATTTTGGGTGAAGCGCCGCAAAACGAGCAGTTAATTGATTATTTATGGCTGCTGCTGCGTATGAATAATGGCGATATACCTAGTCTGACACAGGCAATCTGTTCTTTGTATGGTTTTGACTACTATGAACTTTTGGAAAACAGTGCTTTAATTTATCAACCATTGAATATTACTTATGGTATGCTTATCGATAAAATTGGCGAGCAGTGCCGTGAGCTGATAAAAGTATTGGCAGAAAATAATTTTCAGGACGGCAGCTGGGACAAGATTAAGAAACTGCCTTGGGTAGCACAAGCTCCAAAAGAGACATACGCAAAATTACAGCAGGTTTGTGAATACACTTGCAGCAAGGTTTATCCTAATTTGCAGTTGACCAGTCAAGAAATTGAGAATATGCTGCGCGGTTTTGAAGGACAATATGTTGAGCCTGGACCAAGCGGTGCTCCTTCCAGCGGCGGCGCCGATCTTTTGCCCACCGGCAGAAATTTTTATGGAGTAGATCCGCGGACCTTGCCTACTCCCGCTGCCTGGGAAATTGGTAAACAGTTAGGGGATCAGGTGATAGAGCGTTTTATTGCCGAAGAAGGTCATTATCCGGAAAATATCGGTATAGTCTTATGGTCAGGGTCCAATATGCGCAGTCACGGACAATGTATTGCCGAAATACTTTACTTATTGGGTGTTAAACCGATTTATCAAAGAGGCAGTCTAAGGGTAAACGGCTTAGAGATTATTCCTTTAACAGAGCTTAAGCGGCCGCGTATAGATGTTATGGCGCGTATCAGTGGCTTGTTTAGAGATTCTATGCCGTCAGTTGTAAATTTGTTGGATAAAGCCGTTTTGCTGGCAGCAGAACAGGATGAAGATCCGGAACTTAATTTTGTACGCAAGCATATTCAAAATGATAGCCTTGAACTGGAAAATGATGAAGGCATGAGCCATGAAGAAGCATGGAGACAGGCGGCATTTCGTGTTTTCGGCGATCAAGAGGGGTGCTACGGCGCAGGCGTGGCGGCACTTTTAGAAGCTAAAAATTGGGAAACCATAGATGATATTGCTGATGTTTATGTACGTTGGGGCGGACATGCATACGGCGGTAAAACTAGAGGTAAATTTTTACCGCAGCAGTTTAGAAAGCGTTTAGGCAGCTTAGACATAACTATTAAAAATGAAGATAATCACGAAACAAATATGCTAAGCAGCGACGATTATAACGCTTATCACGGCGGTATGATTGCCGGCGTGCGCAGCATTAAAGGCAGCGCGCCCCGTTCTTACTGCGGTGACAGCACTGACAGAACCCGCGTGACCATGCACAGTGTGCAGGAAGAAGCTAAAAGAATCTTCCGCAGCGAATCCATTAATCCTAAATATATTGCAGGCATGATGAAGCATGGCTACAAGGGAGCTGCAGATATGGCCAATATGATTGCTCATAGCTTTCAGTGGGATGCAACCAGTGCCGTTATGGAAGACTGGATGTACGAAAAATACGCCGAAAAATATACTTTTGATCCCCAAGTGCAGGAATGGCTGCGGGAAGTCAATCCATGGGCATTGCAGCGTATGGCGGAAATTCTTTTGGAAGCTGAACAGCGAGGATTGTGGCAGGCTAAGCCTGAAACAAAAGCAGAATTACAGAAGCTGTATTTAGAGATGGAGGGAGAATTGGAGGACAGAGCGGATGACCAATAAAATAAAAATGTTAGTGCTTAGTCTTACCGGCAGATGTAATTTTAAATGTCGGTATTGCTATGCTTCCAATTTAGATAAAAGTAAAATGTTGGCGGAAACGGCTTTAGCAGCAGTAAAATTGGCAGCGGCAAGCGGTGAACGCTTCATTTTGCAGTTTAGCGGCGGTGAACCGCTTTTGAATTATCCGGTTTTACAACAGACCGCTGAATATGTAAGATTGCATAATCTGCCTGTTTCTATGCAGATTCAAACTAACGGCTCGCTGTTAACAGATGAAATCGCCCAATTTCTTTTTCAACATAAGATTGCCATTGGTATCAGCCTTGACGGCAGACCAAATGTAAATGATAAACTGCGTCTGAAAAAGAATGGATATGGCGCCACAGGCGATATTCTTAAAGGAATAGAAGTACTTAAAGGGAATAATATTGCCTGTGGAATTACCTGTGTCGTTACAGAAGAAAATGTAAAGCAGCTTAGCGGTATTGTAGAATTCGCTTATTTTTTAGGTAATGTTCGTAAAATTGGCTTTGATATACTGCGCGGACAAGGAAGAGGCAGCGATTTACTGCCTCCTAAGCCAGAAGAAATGGCAAAAGCTATGGAAAATGTTTATGCTCGCCGTGATTCCCTAACAAGGCTTACAGGTATAAATATAGAAATTTCCCAGCAGGAAAGAGTAAAAACGCTATGTTGCGGGCGTGAACATACATTTGGACATTGCTACGCAATGAATGGTGAAGCTGCTTTTGTAGATGCTAAGGGTGATATTTATGCCTGCTCATCTTTAGTAGGCTGCAAAGATTTTTATTTAGGTAATGTTTTTACCGGTATAGAAGAGCGTCTTGTCGAAAAAACTAAGCAAAGAATATACGATTCTATGAGCTTTTGCCGGGAATGTAAGGATTTTGCTTTATGCGGCGGTGGTTGTTACGCTCGTTGGCTAGGTATGGAAGATAAAAAACAGTATACTGTTGAATGTGCCATGAAAAGAGTTTCGATTAAGCAGGTTATATAGTTTTCAATAAATTGTAAATAGAATTTAGT
>ERZ773209.1771-NODE-1771-length-12147-cov-5.002894_pt1 | contig 12147 bp, 9 predicted proteins | sample MGYA00511109_ERZ773209 | MGnify/ENA primary metagenome ERZ773209 (study PRJEB29015, sample SAMEA2737786) | human gut metagenome | biome: human gut; feature: human-associated habitat; material: faeces | place: China | collected 2012 ...
ACGCGGTGCTGGTGCCCTTGATGACGATGTGGAGCAGGTTCTTCATGAAGCTGATGATGGCGCCGTACACCGGGCCCAGCGCAAATGCACCCAGCAGGGCAGGCAGATCGGAGAAGTCCATCTTGACGAAGGACGGGATGAGCATCGGGATGGGGAACTCGATGAACATCAGGATGAAGGCCACCGCGCTGAGCATGGCGGCTACGGTCAAGTTGTGGGTCGTATTTTTTTTCATGGTAATTTCCTCCCGTGGGGGCGCATGGCCCCGCTCAATTGAACTGGAAAGCCCTTTTCGCGCCGTACCGGAACCGGGAAGACAACCAAAAACGCGCCCTGCCGCAGCAAACACTGCAACAGGGCGCGCAAACAATTCGATTTGTCTGCCGTTTCTTGCATCCGGACTATACCGTTGGCCCCGGAGTCTCACCGGGTCAGCACTCTTTGGGAGTGGTCGCGGGCTGTACCGCCAGTGGGGAATCGCACCCCGCCCTGAAACGAACTTTCTGGGCAGAGTATAACGCGCCGGGCTGCACTTGTCAACCCCCAATTTCGGTTGCCCTTTCCGCGCGCTTTATGGTATACTGGGGCGTAATATTTTATTTCCGAGGAGTTTTTGCCATGATCTTTCCCATCCGCGATCTCGCGTTCGAGATCGGTTCCCTCTATCTGGAAGGCTGGCTTGCCCTGGCGGCGCGCTGTGTCTGTGCGCTGCTGCTCTTTGCCGCCGGGGCGCTGGTCTCCCTGCTGCTGCGCAGGAAGCTCTTCCCCATCCTGCAGGCCCGCAGCTGGCATTTTGCCGCCACCCCCATCCTGCTGCGCAGTCTGGAACGCCCGCTGGAACGGATGGCCGTCTTCACCGGCCTCTACCTCGCGCTGACCAGCCTGCCGTGGGCCATCACCGGCCTGCCCAAATTCCTGCTCGTGGCCTACAAAGTCGTGATGAGCTTTCTGTTCTGTGAGGGTCTGTATCAGGCCTCGGATGTGGCTGACCTGCTGCTAGCCTCCTGCAGCCTGGAGATCCGCTCCAACAAGACCCTGCTCGCCCTGCTGAACACGACCTACAAGGTGCTGGTGGTCGTGCTCGGCGTTGCCACCATCGCGCAGGTCATCGGCTTCCCCATCGGCAGCATCGTCGCCGGTGCCGGCCTTGTCGGCCTGACCATTTCGCTGGCCGCACAGGAGAGCGCCAGCAACCTGTTCGGCGGTCTGGTCATCCTGCTCGACAAGCCCTTCTCGGTGGGCGACTGGATCACCGTGGGCGAGATCGAGGGCGAAGTCATCGACATCAACTTCCGCTCCACCCGCATCCGCGCCATGGACAAAACGGTCAGCATCGTCACCAACAGCAAGATCTGTTCCTCCACGGTGCAGAACGCTGCGCTGCGCACCATGCGGCCCTATCGGTTCACGCTGGGCGTCACCTACAACACCACCCGCCCCCAGCTGGAAAAGCTGATGGCCGACCTCAAGACCATGCTGGACGAAAGCCCCTACACCCAGAAGGGCAGCAACATCGTCCGGCTGACCAGTTTTGGCGATTCCAGCATCAACATTCTGGTTTCCGCCTATCTTCAGACGAACGCCTATGCCGTCTTCCTCGAAGAGCAGAACGACCTGAACCTGAACATCATGGACATCATGCAGGCCGACGGCGTGGACTTCGCCTTCCCCTCCACCAGCGTCTACATCGAAACGTCCGGCTCCTGAGCTACACTCCTCCACTCCCTCTCACGAGGGAGTTTTTTGTTTGCAGGCAGATGGAATTTTCGTGCATTGTACTCACAAGGCCACATCCAGCGCCATCATCAGCGCAAAGCCCAGCACCACGCTGATGACCCCGGCAGGCTCATCAGCCTCCACGGCTTCGGGGATCATCTCCTGCGCCGTCACGCAGACCATGCACCCGGCGGCGGCGCTCATCAGCCAGGGCAGAGCAGCCTGCACCCAGCCCGCCAGAGCCAGCGCCAGCAGCGCCCCCAACGGCTCCACCAGCCCGGAGGCCAGCCCGGCCCCGAACGCCCGCTTCCGGCTCTCCCCGTTTTGCAGCAGCGGCAGGCTGACCGCCGCGCCCTCCGGAATGTTCTGCAGCCCGATGCCCAGCGCCAGAGCCAGCGCGCCGCTCATGGCGTCCACCTCCCCGGACAGCGCCAGCGCAGCCGCCAGACCCACCACCATGCCTTCCGGCAGGTTGTGCAGGGTCACGGCCAGCACCATCCGGCCGCAGTGCCCGGCCCCGGCACCTGTCAGCAGCGTCCCCGCCGCCTGTTCCAGCCGCAGCAGGCCCACTGCTCCGATGACCAGCCCCGCCGTGGGCGGGAGCCATGCAGGCAGCGGCCCTTCCTCCGCCCGCTGGATGGCCGGCAGCAGCAGGCTCCACACACTGGCCGCCAGCATGATGCCCGCCGCCATGCCGCAGAGCATCCGCCGCGTCTTCGGCTCCTGCGTCGGCCGCATCAGAAAGACACCGGCCGCCCCCACCGTCGTGCAGCAGGCTGGCAGCAACAGGACCGTCGCCAACAGAAAAAAGATCCCGTTCAAAACGCATTCCCCCTTCCCGCCGTTCTATGCAGGAAAGAGGAATGTGGTGAACGGTCTTCTCTGTTCTGTTTCCCATTATACACTTTTGCCATCCCATAAACCGGATATTCAAACTATGATTCTGCACCATTGGCGCAGCGGCTTTTGTGCGTCCTTCTTTTGCCTGGTTTTGCAGATTTTGTGAAAATGACAGCCTGCTAAAAAAGCCTTGACTTTTGGGCAATATTTCTAACAAATGTGCAGATTTTCCTTTGCGAATGCAATCTTTGCCGAAAAGCCCTTGATTTTTTTGACAAACGGACTAGAATATCATTTTGCAGAACGATCCCGCCTGTGAGGGGTCGGCTGTGAATTTTTTGGATCGTAAGGAGATTTTGGAATATGAAACTCAAGAATGTTGCTGTTGTCGTTGCTGCTCTGGTTCTGGCTGTTGGTATGACTGCCTGCGGCGGCTCTTCTTCCACTGCCGCTTCTTCTACCGCAGAGTCTGCGGCTTCTTCCGTTGCTTCGGTTTCTGCTTCCTCTGAGGCAGCTTCCAGCGAAGCCGCATCCTCTGAAGCTGCATCTTCTGAGGCAGCTTCTTCTGAGGCAGCTTCCAGCGAGGCTGCTTCCTCTGTGGCTGCTTCTTCCACTGCGGCCTAAGTTCTGATCTTGTCCCGTTGCAAATAGCAGAATGCCGCCCTGCAGGCTCTCACCTGTGGGGCGGCATTCTGTTTTTTTACTGCCACTTCTCCCGAATGGGTCAGACGCCCCAGAACAGGATACCCAGCCCTGCCGCCAGAACGATCATTCCGATCGGCGAGGGGGCTTTTTTTATTACCTTTTTGTAGGCGAAGTGCACCGCCCACAAAAGGGCAAACACCGCCGCCGACCGGGCCGAAACGGAGACCCCGCCGCCCACGGTCGTGAAGCCCGCCAACGTGGAGAGCGCCATGGTCAGGGCCGTGGCCAGGATCATCGCCACAACGCAGGGCCGCACCCCGGAGAGGAAGGCTTCCACCCCTGCATACTTCATCAGGTTTTGCAGCACCGCTGCGATGAGCAGAATGATGACGAACGAAGGCAGCACCACGCCCAGCGTGGCGAAAAACGCACCCAGCAGCCCTCCTTGCGAGGAGCCGACGAAAGTTGCCATGTTGACAGCCAGCGGGCCGGGGGTGGACTCCGACACTGCGATGAAGCTCAAAAAATCGCTCTCGGTCAGCCAGCCATGCGAAAGCACAGTCTCCCGCACCAGCGAGATCATCCCGTAGCCGCCGCCAAAGGAGAGCGCCCCGATCATGAGAAAGTTCAGGAACAGCTGCACATAGATCATCTTCCCGCACCCGCTTTCTTCACAAGATAGAGCAGCACCCCCGCTGCCCCGCTGAGCAGGATGTAGTAGATGGACGAAAATGACACCGCCGCGACCGAACAGCCCACCATGGCCGCGATGACCGCCGCCAGGATGCAGACGTTGAACGCATTCCGTTCCAGCTGGCGCAGCATCTTCAGCCCCGCTGAGAGGATGAGGTAGATGACGCAGACCTGGATGCCCCGGAACGCATGGGCCACCACCGTCAGGCTCAGAAAGCGGTCAAAAAACAGCGAGATGTAGTAGATGACCACAAAGGACGGGATGCAGACGGCCACCGTGGAAGCTGCCGCTCCGGCGGTGCCGTCGATCTTATAGCCGATGTAGGTGGCGCTGTTCACCGCCACGGGGCCGGGCGTTGACTCGGCGATGGCGACCATATCCAGAAATTCCTCTCTGGACACCCACTGTTTTTCCTCGACGAATTCGTGCTCCAGCAGGGCGACCATGGCATAGCCGCCGCCAAAGGTAAACGCGCCGATCTTCAGGAATGTCCAGAACAGGGTCGAAATTTTTTTCATTTCAGTTCCCTCCCAAAAACAAATCGTTTGATTATTCCACGCCTCCTTACTATATCGCCCTGCCGCCCGCCTGTCAAGAATCACTCCGCCCGCAGAGATTGGATCTCTGTGCAGAAAGCGGCGCAGCTCTTCTCTTTCTTCGCGCGGCATGGTATACTGAACACAGACACCTGATGTTACAGAAAAGAGGTCTTATTTCATGAAAACCGCATTGACCATTGCGGGCAGTGATTCCAGTGGCGGTGCCGGCATCCAGGCCGACATCAAGACCATGGCGGCCAACGGCGTCTTTGCCATGAGTGCCATCACGGCCCTGACCGCACAGAACACCACCGGTGTGACCGGCATCTTTGAGACGACGCCGGAGTTTCTGGCCGCTCAGCTGGACGCCGTGTTCACCGACATCTACCCCGACGCCGTGAAGATCGGCATGGTCTCCTCGGCACCGCTCATCCGCACCATCGCCGAGCGGCTGCGCTTCTATGAGGCAAAGCACATCGTGGTGGACCCGGTGATGGTGGCCACCTCCGGTTCCCGGCTGCTGCGGGACGACGCCATGCAGGCCCTCACGGAGCAGCTGCTCCCGCTGGCAGAGGTCGTCACGCCCAACATCCCGGAGGCCGAGATCCTTTCCGGCCTAGTCATCACCGATGCCGCCGGGATGGAAGCCGCCGCCCGGAAGATCAGCGAGCAGTACGGCTGTTCCGTCCTCTGCAAGGGCGGGCACAAGGTCAACGATGCCGACGACCTGCTCTGGCGGAACGGCAGCGGGAAGTGGTTCCGTGGAGAGCGCATCCACAACCCCAACACCCATGGCACCGGCTGCACCCTGTCCAGCGCCATCGCCTCCAATCTGGCCAAAGGCTATGACCTCGACCCCTCGGTCGAGCGGGCTAAGGAATACATTTCTGGCTGTCTGTCCGCCATGCTGGACCTCGGCAAAGGTTCCGGCCCCATGAACCACATGCACAAACTCTTCCTCGATTAAGCAGCACGAAGCCCCCGTCTCTGCACCGCAGGGATGGGGGCTTCAGTCTGCGTTATTTTGCCCAGGTGACCGCTTCGCTGCCGGTATAGTCGAACTGGCCGTCGTTCTTTTCTTCCAGCGCCTTGATCATGTGGTAGGTGTATTCGTTGTAAGGCGTCGGGATGCCCAGCTCTGCACCCATCCGCATCAGGGCACCGGAGAACATGTCGATCTCGGTGTGGCGTCCGGCGTCTAGATCCTGCAATGTGGAGTAACGGGCCGTGGGCGGCACGGCACTGCCCCGCCCGGCGGCGGCATCGGCGATGCGCAGGTCGATGCCTTTGGCCGCTGCAATGGCTTCCAGCTCCCGGCGCAGACCGTCGCTGATGGCCTGCATGTGTACGCTGTCCCGGTAGCAGCCCACGCCCGCGCCCAGGATGGCCTGGGGCAGGTTGTTGCAGACGTTCAGGCGGAACTTGGCCCACATCTCTTCCCGGATGTGCTCCGTGACCCGGTAATGGATGCCGCTCCCCTCGAACAGTTCCACGATGGCCTGCACCCGCTCGCTCTGGAACGGTGCCTCCTGCTCGCCGAAGATGATGCCCAGCGTGGCGTCCGGGTCAAAGTGGAAACCGTCGGCCTCCTTATGAGACACCACCTTGATGAGCGAGCGGATGACATGCGCATCCCCCACCTCAGCAGCGATGCGCTCCTCGCTGTCCACGCCGTTCATCAGGCTCATGACCACCGTGTGCTCTCCCACGGCCTTCCGGATGCTGTCCATTGCGCCGGGCAGCGCACCGTATTTCAGGCAGACCACGAGAAAGTCCACCCCGTGGGCCTCCTCCGGTGCCCAGACCTCCGGGCGGTAGGTCCTGCCGTTGATGCCAATGCCGTTTGCCTTCAGCCGCGCGGCGCGTTCGCCCTCGGCCAGCACCCCCAGCCGGATGCCCGGCTTGTCCGCCAGACCCCAGATCACATACGAACCCACGGCACCGGCTCCCAGCACCGCCACAGTTTGCATCTTCATTCTTCGTTCCCCCTCGTTTTGTATTGCGCTTTCATTCTAGCACGAAGCCGCGCCTCTTTGCAAGATGCTGCCCTGCCGGATGTTCTTTTTGGGGCGGGGCCTGCTCTGTTTTCCTTGCAAAGTGCCGTCCGCTCCTCTATAATAAAATCTCAAGCTGTCGATTTCAAAAAAGGAGAAGCACCATGGAACATTGGCACCGCAGCGGGCAGGCCCTGCTCAACGAAATTTCCACCACCCGGCTCCCCGCCAGCCAGCTGGCCGTCTGGTCTATCGGCCAGTGCGGGTTCATTTTCAAGTACGAGGACACCGTCGTCTGCATCGACCCGGTGCTCAGCGATCTGACCGGCCCCAGCGGCTCCCGCCGCTGCTACCCAGCCCCCTTTGCACCGGAGGCACTGCGGGCAGACCTCGTGCTCTGCACCCACGGCCACGCCGACCACATGGCAAAAGATACCCTGCGCGGGCTGGCCCGGCATCCCGCCGCCCGGTTCGTTCTGCCCGCCGGGTGCTCTGCCCTCGCCGTCGAATACGGCATCCCGGCAGACCGCATCACAACGGTGCAGGAAGGTTCCATCCTGCCGCTGGGCGGGGTCACCGTCCGGGCCTTTTCCGCCGCCCACCCGGAGCACATTCTGGATGCGGGCGACCCCGGCATGGCGCTGGGGTATCAGCTCACCTTCGGCGGCTTTACGGTCGTGCACCTGGGCGACACCTACCTGACGCCCCATCTGTACGAAACGCTGCAGGCGCTCCCCCGCCCCGACCTGCTGCTGGCCCCCATCAACGGGCAGGACTTCTTCCGCACCCAGCGCAACTGCATCGGCAATCTGGAAGCCGAGGAGGCCGCTCAGCTGGCCGTCCGGCTGGGCGTGGCCTGCACCATCCCCACCCATTACGACATGGTGCAGGGCAACACCGTGGACCCGCTGCGGTTCGCTGCGGCCCTGCGTCAGCTGGACCCCGCCGCCTGTTTTGCCCTGCCTGCGCTGGGCGAGCGGCTGCTCTTCCAGGCCGATGCAGGCCGGAAGGACAGCAGCGTTTTCTCCTGCCCGCCGCCGTCCTCGTCCATCCAGCGGTAGTCTGTGCTGCGGGTAAGAAGGCCCTGATAGCGCACACCGTCCGGTCTGGCCATCGACGCCAGCAGCCAGTCCACTTCCAGCGGCTGGGCAAACCGCACCGTGCCGCTTAGGGTCACAAACGACTGTCCCTCGATGGTGAACCGCACTGCACAGCCGGTCTGTGTGCGCAGGACTTCCAGCGACGCCGTGTCGGTCCGGAGCGTTTGGGTCGTATTCGCGGCCAGCCGGGCTGCCTGGACGATCTGCTCTGCACGGAGAGTGCAGGGTTCCTGCGGGTCCATCCGCAGGTCGATGAGTGCTTCCACCGTCCGGATGCTCCGGCGTTCCAGCGCCGTCTCCACGGCCTTCCGGGTGGTCTGCCCGCCCCGGTAGAGCACGACGGCCCGGTCGTTCTGCGAGAGGATGACCGCCGGAGCCATTTTACTGCCCACCAGTTCCACGCGGACCACGTCCCGGCTGAAGGCGTTTCCGGCCCCGATGGCAAGCGCCGCTGTGAGCAGCACAGCGGGCACCGCCGCCCGCAGCCGGATGTTCCAGTGCCAGGCCAGCCCCAGCAGCGCAGCCAGCAGCAGGCAGACGAGCGCCGCGTAGGCCGTATCAAAATAGATCTGCGCACCCGGCCAGCCGGACACCCACAGGGCCCAGCGGTCGAGCAGGTCCACCAGAACTTCTGCCCCGAACGCCGTGGCCCGGTGCAGCGGCTCCAGCGCCGGGGCCAGCCCGGTAAGCGCTGCCGCCAGCCCCAGCAAGAGGATCGGTTCGACCAGCCAGAGCACGGCCACGCTGGAGACCAGCGCATACAGACTGGTGCTCAGGCCCCGCAGCACCAGCACCGGAAAGGTCGCCATACAGGCACAGCCGGAGACGCAGAGCGTCTCCCACACCGCTGCCCCCTGCTGCCGCAGACAGTTTGCAAGGACTCCGCCGCGTTTGCCGGCGGTTTTTTTGTTGCGGCGGCGTTTTTCTTCCCGCCGCTCTGCACTGCGGCGGGCCAGTGCGGCACCCGCCAGCGTCCCCAGCACCGCCGCATAGGAAAGCTCAAACCCGATGTCGCAGACCGCGTAGCTGTTGCCTGCGGTCATCAGCACACCCGCCACGCCGAGGGAGGTCAGCGCATCCGCCGGGCCGTAGACCCAGACGCCCAGCGCGCTGATCCACACGGCTGCCCCGGCCCGGAGGACGGACGGCGTGAAGCCGGTCACTCCCACCAGCAGCACCGCCATCCCAGCCCGAAGCAGAGCATTCCGGCGGCAGCTGGCATAGCTGCGCAGTTTTCTGCGTTTCAGTCGGAACCGGGCCAGCACACTTCCGCAGAGGATGGAGACGTGCATTCCGCTGACGACCAGCACATGGGAAAGCCCGGCCCCGCGGTACGCATTCCGGAGGCGGGTGGAGAGATGGGTGCGGTCACCCGTGACCATTGCGGCCAGAACGCCCGCCGGGCCCTCCGCCATGCCGCGCCGCAGCGCAGCGCTCAACCGGCTTTGCAGGCGGGCTGTCCGGGCGCGGAACGAGCGGCTTTCTCCCAGACGTTCCAGCTTGGTGCCCCCGGCAAGTTCTGCATTCAATGCAATGCCGTCGGCATAGGCGGAACGCTGTTCTCCTTCCGGCAGTGCTTCCAGCGCAAAGGTCCCGCGCACCCGCTCCCCGGCGCTGCATCTCGGCAGGGCGGCGCATTCCACGCGGAAGTCCGCTGCTTCGCCGTCCACCGTTTCCACACGGAGAACAGCATCCACGACGCCCGGATAAAAGGAGGTGCGGACCTGCTCCACCTCAGCGGTCAGCGTGACAGAGGTGCCGTCATAGGCGGCCTGCAGAGCGTTCAGCCGGGCGTGGGTGCGCAGCACCGCCCCCAGGCCCAGCACGGCCCCTGCCAGCAGCAGAATGCCGCCCAGTTTCAGGGGGTTCCGACACCGCACGGCGGCAAGGAGCCCGCAAACAAAAATTGCCGCAAGCAGCGGCAAAAGCCATGCTTGCGGCAAAAAGGCGCACACCAACTCCACCCCCAGCGCACCGGCGCAAAAGAGGCAGAGCGGGCGTCTCATGATTTAGTGCAGGAAGAGGGGCAGCGGCTCCAGGAAGATGATATCCTTGCGCTCCGCCGCATCACCCTCGGCCAGAACAGCAGCCTGACCCACGATGGTGCATTTGGTCTGCTCGGCCAGCGCATCCAGCGCCTTCAGCGAACCGCCGGTGGAGATGACATCGTCCACGACCAGCACCCGCTTGCCGTTCATCTTGTCCAGCTCCTTGCGGTCGATGACGAGCTTCTGCTTGCCCGCAGTGGTGATGGACTGGTCCTCAACGACGACCGGCTCCTTCATATAGAGCTTGATGCCTTTGCGTGCGCAGACGTAGGGCTTGCCGCTCTGGCGGCTCATCTCGTGGGCCAGCGGGATGCCCTTGGCCTCGGCGGTGAGCAGGATGTCGAACTCCGGGCACTTCTTCAGCAGCTCGGCGGCAGCGGCCACGGTCAGCTCGGTATCGCCCAGCATGATGAAGGCAGCGATGTCCATGTGGTCATTGACTTTGCAGATGGTCAGTTCACGGGTCAGGCCCGCGACGTTCAGCGTATAGGTTTCAGCCATAACAATTCCCCTTCTCTTTGTAGTTCCGTTTGGTTTTGGCTCAGACGGGCAGTTTTTCGCCGCCCAGCACATGGAAGTGCAGGTGCTTCACGGTCTGGCCGGCGTCCTCGCCGACATTGGAGATGACGCGGTAGCCGTTGTCGAGGCCCTGCTCCCTGGCGAGCTTTGCGATGACGGCAAAGATGTGGCCCAGCAGGGCACCATCTTCTTCGGTCAGCGCAGCGGCAGAAACGATGTGCTTTTTGGGCACGACCAGGAAATGCACCTTCGCCTGCGGGTTGATGTCGTAAAAAGCAACGACCTGATCGTCCTCGTACAGCTTTTTCGAGGGGATCTTGCCCTCAGCGATCATGCAAAACAGACAATCTTCCATGGGAATTGCTCCTTTCGGATCTTTTTTATTCCTCTGCACAGCACCCCTTTTCAGGGGCGCTGACGGAGAGGTTTTTTTTCATGTTCAGCCCAGCTGCTTCTCGACGATGCCCTTGACGGCTGCCAGAGCTTCGTCGATCCTGGTCTCGTCCTTCAGACCGGCCATTGCAAAGTCGGGCTTGCCGCCGCCCTTGCCGCCGGCGATGGCGCTGATCTCCTTGACCAGAACGCCCGCCTTCAGGCCCTTTTCCTGTGCCATCTTGTTGACGGTGACGGCCATGGTGATCTTATCCTCGGCCTTGCCGACCAGAACGGCCACCACAGGGTTGACGGCCTTGTCGCGGACGGTATCGCACATGCCGCGCAGGGTGTCGCCGGAGGTGCCGGTGAAGTAAGCGGAAGCGATCTTCACGCCGCCCACTTCCTCTGCGTCGTCGAACAGGCTGGTGACCTTGGAGGCAGCGATCTTCGCCTTCATGTCGTCCAGCTCCTTGCTCATGGCCTTGTTCTCGGCCATGACAGCCTCGGCGCGGGCGGGCAGACCGGCCACATTGTTGGCCTTGAGGGCAGCCGCCACGGTGTGCAGCATCGTTTCCTGCTTGTTGGCGCGCAGCAGCAGGTTCTTGCCGGTCACGGCCTCGATGCGGCGGATACCGGCCGCCACAGAGGACTCGCTGACGATCTTGAAGCAGCCGATCTGGGCGGTGTTCCGGACATGGGTACCGCCGCAGAACTCGGTGGACCAGCCCTCGATATCGACGACGCGCACGACCTTGCCGTACTTCTCGCCGAACAGGGCCATTGCGCCCAGCTTCTTTGCCTCGTCGATGGGCATCTCCTTCACGGTGACATCCATGGCATCAAAGATGCGGTCGTTGACGATCTTCTCCACGCGGGCCAGCTCGTCTGCGGTGACAGCGCTGAAGTGGGTGAAGTCGAAGTGGGTGATCTCGCCGTCCTGATAGGAACCTGCCTGGTGCACATGGTCGCCCAGCACTTCGCGCAGAGCAGCCTGCAGCAGGTGGGTAGCCGTGTGGTTGCGGCAGACGGCCATGCGGTATTCCTTATCGACCTTGGCGGTCAGATGGTCGCCGACCTTAACGATGCCGCTCTCCAGCACACAGGTGTGGACGTAGTAGCCCTTGGGGGTCTTCTTGACGTCCAGCACACGCAGGGAGCAGTCTGCACTGGTCAGCACACCCTGGTCGGCCACCTGGCCGCCCATCTCGGCGTAGAACGGGGTCTTGTCCAGCACGACCAGAACGTCTTCCTTGGCCTGCTCATCGGTAGCGATGGCATCGGTCAGGGTCTCCTCGTCGCTCAGGGCGACCACGACGCCGGTGTCGTTCAGGGTCTCGTAGCCAGTGAAGACAGTCGGCTCCGTGTTCAGGCTGCCGAACAGGTCCTCGCTCCAACCGGAGATGTTCTTCTTCAGACGCTCGGCGCGGGCGCGCTCCTTCTGCTTCTTCATCTCCGTGTGGAAGCCTTCCTCGTCGATGTCGATGCCCTGCTCCGCTGCGATCTCCTTGGTCAGGTCGAGAGGGAAGCCGAAGGTATCGTTCAGCTTGAAGACGTCCAGACCCTTCAGCAGATGCTCGTGGGCCTTTTCCAGGCCGTCGATCATGTTGTTCAGGATGGTCATACCGGCGTCGATGGTGCGGGCAAAGTTTGCCTCCTCGGTGCCGATGACCTTCTTGA
>ERZ773209.1798-NODE-1798-length-12021-cov-11.973926_pt1 | contig 12021 bp, 8 predicted proteins | sample MGYA00511109_ERZ773209 | MGnify/ENA primary metagenome ERZ773209 (study PRJEB29015, sample SAMEA2737786) | human gut metagenome | biome: human gut; feature: human-associated habitat; material: faeces | place: China | collected 2012 ...
AGTGAATGTTTGCGTACTTGATGGGGTCTCCGGCACTGACCATCATGCCGTTGCCGAGATAGTAGAGTAGGAAAGTGCCGCCTTATCGTATTTCTACGACAGGTTTGCACAGACCTCTCCCAGAACCGTGCTTGCGCCTCTCAACGCACACGGCTCCCCATTTTTGCTCCATTTCAAAAGTTATTCCGTTTTAGTTCCATGATGAATTCTCATGTGGCATTTGTGGCACACAACGATTGTCTTGCGCCTCTTTGCCAGCATGACTTTCTCCCAATCAGCTTTACCTTTCAGGTTTTTGACCTTGTTTACATGGTGGATTTCATAGCTATCGCTGTCTGTACAGCCGCAGACTTCACAGACTTTGGCCTTCAGACGTTCCTCGAAGGAGGTTGTGTTGTGCGAATAGCGATACGCCAAATCGGGCACTTTTTCCGTCAAATCTTTGCCTTTGCAATCGCTGTACTTAGCGAACATCATACGGCGTTTTCCCTTTTTGGTTTCATACGGAACACCCCATGCGCCAGTCCCATCTCTGTATTCATAACGAACCTTAGAAATTCGGGAGCGATGCTTGTTTGCGAGTGTTTTCAGACAGCTGTATTCCATCAGATAGCCAAAGTAAACGAGCTTGTTGAAGTTGCTTGCAATGGCATAATAGTTACAGAGCCCTCGGAGTTCCGCATTATAAATCATTACGATTTCCAAATCCGTGCGGTTCAGCAGAATGGGGCGATGAATAGGAATCAACCTCTTTCCATCCCTTTTAGCGATGCTATGGGACAGTAAATAGGTCTCCACCTTATCTTTCAGTGGAATATTGAGTTCCACTTTGTTGTTCATAGTGCGCATTTTTCGTTTTCCAGAGCGTTTGACACTGGCATCCCTGCGCACCCGAACATCAAAACCAAGGAATCGGGCAGGAGTATTGCTGTGCGTAATGAGGGTCTTTTCTTGACTCAACTCCATTTTCAGAGTGTCCTGGACAAAATCCGTGAGTTTTGCCTTAATCGCTTCGCATTCCTCTCTTGTCCCATTGACTGCAATCAGAAAGTCATCTGCATAGCGAACATATTTCAATCGCTTATCGGTACACGCTTTTGCAGGTGTCCGAAATAACTGCTTTGTCAGTTGCTTGTGCTGAGCAATCAGCTGCTCCCGCATTGTTCCTTCAGCTTTCTTGATTTTCTCATGCAGTGCATCTCGTTTGTGCCTTATCGTGTTGTATTCTTCCGTAAAGTTTCTCGGATTGTATCCGTGGTCAAATTCCTTCTTCAGCTGCGTAATATACCTGTCCAGTTCGTTCAGATAAATGTTTGCAAGAATCGGGGAGATGATTCCACCCTGCGGGCATCCGCTATAGGTTTCATGGAAATCCCAGTCTTCCATATAGCCGGATTTCAGAAACATACGAATCAGGTTCAGAAAACGAGCGTCCTTGATTTTTCGGTTCAGCACACCAATCAGCGTGGAATGGTCGATGTTATCAAAGCATCCCTTGATGTCGCCCTCAATGAACCACTTTGCTCCGGTAAACTCATGCTTAATCATGGCAAGTGTCGTGTGGCAGCTTCTGCCCGGTCGAAAGCCGTGGGAATAGATAGAGAAAATTGGCTCATAGATGGCTTCCAGAATCATACGGATAGCTTCTTGCACCAGCTTGTCAGCGAATACAGGAAGTCCCAGCGGGCGCAGCTTGCCGTTCTTCTTTTGAATATAGGTTCTGCGTACCGGCTTGGGTTCATATGACCCTGTTCTCAATGCTTCAATGATGGCTGTCACATACTGCTCGCTAAATCCATCAGCCGTATCATCATTCACACCCTTCGTTCCTGCACCCTTATTGGAGTAAAGATGCTGGTAGGCGATGAAGTAAATATCCGGCCTCAAAAGATAGCGGTACAGTCGTGTGAAAATTTCATCGTGGTTCTTTTGGGAATTCTCTTGTAATTTTGTTAAAATCTCCATTGTTGATTTCATTGAGGCTTTCCTCTCTAATCAATTTCTGATTTTAATGCGCAAAAAACTGCTTCTCTTCGCCATGTGAGCGGCTTTCCCGCATCCGATTTTACGGCTTTTCCTGTCAATTCAGGATTCTCGGACTACTACAGAAGCTCCGTTGTCATGCCGGATTTTCAGTGTCATCTTTCTAGCATAGCTTTGAAATTTATCACATTGCTGCATTACACATAGCTTTTTCAAGCGTTCCGGTTTAGACAATCTCCAGTTGACGATAGTAGTAGGTCAATGTGAATTATCGGATATGCTTTTGTTCCGTTACTATCGGTTCTCCGACGTGCCGTACAGGGGATTAGCAACCCATAGGAAGGAATTTATTTCCTATGGTCCCTGTACCAAAGGTTTCAGACAATTTTCCTTTGCCCACACACAACGAGGGCTTGGAACTCACCTTAAACAATTCAGTTTTATCCTTATATTCACTTATCCTTGCAGTTCAGTCGTGCCCGATTGTCTTTAGGCAACTTACCGCTTTCCTGCCGTGCTCTTTTCCCGTACATCTTTCGACTTTCGGTAAAGCAGGTGGATTCCCGCGTTGCTTTGCGGGGTAGTACCTTAACCACAGCCTCCTTTCTCTACTTCTACTATCGTCCTTACTGGACGCACGATTCCAGTATGGCTCATGCCGGGGGTGTCATAGGTGCCTTTGAAGAAAACCAGATCACCGGGCTTTGCATCGGCTTCGGAGATGTGCTGGCTCTTGTTCCACAGACCGTTGGCGGTAGTGCGCCCTACATCGTAGCCGTTCTGGTTGTACACCCAGCAGACATAGCCGCTGCAATCAAAACCGGTTTCCGGGGTAGAGCCGCCCCAGACGTAGGGCGTACCCACATACTTTTGCGCCTCCTTGTAGATGGCGGCAAATTCGCTGTCCGTCAGGGCTTCTGCCGGAACCTGATAATCAATACCGGGTGTGCCGGAGCCATCGGAGCCACCGGGCGGCAGTCCGCCGTTGAACAGATACGGTCTGCCGCCCAAGGTGTCCTGAAAGATCTCGTAGCGTTTCCATTGGTCGTTGTCCAGTTCCTCCCGGATGACCACCTCCAAGCCACGGTTCACCAACTTGGTGTGGAAAATCTTGTACTCATACGGCACTTGGGTAGGAACAGGGATACCTGCCGGACTGATGACCCAGACCGTCTTATACCGAATCTGCACCTCCACCCATGTGGTCAGCTTGTACTGCTTTTTGAAGGTCTCCTTCAACTTGCCCTGCACCTCTGACCGGGTGTAATCGTCATACAAAGTCGTGAGAAAAGAGGTCAACTGCCACGGGTCGTGCTCAATGGGGTCAAGGTGGTACTGGTACTCGTTGTAGCCGGGGTGGTCGGTGGGGGTGCGCTTGATCTTTTTATCCAGTTCCTTTTCCAGCTTCTTGTAGTCGGTTTCGGCTCCCCGGATGTCCCGGTCCTCTGCGGTGTAAATGGTCTGCCCGGATACCTGCGTGGTGCCGGAAAACAGAATGGAACAGGACGAAAACGCTGACATGACCAGCAGCAGGAGCAAAAGAAAAACGCCCACGATCAAAAGAACGTGCGCGTTGCTTTTTGCAAAATTGGCAATGCCGTTGACTGCGGTACTGACCACCGATTTTCCTTTGTCGATGACCTGCTCCATACCGGACTTTGCAGCAGGAACACCACCAGATGCAGCTTTCTGACCGCCTGCGGTCTGTGCAGCGGTGCCGCCCGACCGGGTTACGGCACGGTAGCTTTTCTGAATATCCTGTTTCTGCCGCCATCGGGAGAGCCAGTTGGAGCCGCCCTCGCCGGTGCCGGATGCGCCTGCATCTTGTGCCGCAGTCGGCTCTCGTGCAGAAGATTTAGCGGTTTTGGTGCCCTTCTTGCCCTGCATCTTGGCTTTCTTTTTCAGCTTCCGGGCATAGCGGCTCTTGGCAATATCGTGGGTGGTCTCGGCGGCTTTTTCGCCCTCGCTCAGAGCCTGCACACCGACGTTTTCATCCTCGTACTGGTCAACTTCACGGTGCACCGCAGACCGGGCGGCAGCAGCGGCATACATAGCACGTTTCTGCTGCTTTGTCATGCGGGATGCTTCATCCGGGGTGATCTCGGCTTTGCCAAAACGCAGGTGCTGCGCCCTTTCCGCAGCCTTATCTGCATCGGTTTTCAGCTTTTTCTTTCTGGGCACCGACTGCTCCACCTTGGGTTTCTTCGGGGGAGAACGGGTCTTTTTTGCGGACGATTCCTCTTTGATGATCAGTTTCGGTTCACTCATTTCTGTGCGCCCTCCGAGATCTCGTTGAGCTTGGTCGTGAGGATGCGGTAGAGTTCAAGGTCTTTCGGGAAGTGGTCAACAAAGGGCAGGATCACGTTACCGAAAAACAGCAGCCCCTCACCTTCGCCGGAGTGGGTCACATAAGAAAGCTGATGGGGCGAGATGTTCAGCTGCTTTGCGAGAATCTGTCGGTCTCCGTTGGCTTGATTGAGCATATACACAAAGTCCGAGTTCTCGAAAATGTTCGATACTTCAGGGCTTGCCAACAGGTCTTTGACGTTCTGCGTCAGGGCTGTCGGGATGCCACCCCACTTACGAAAACGCTTCCAAATTTCAACGCTGTATGCCGCAGTTTGCTCCTCTTTCAGCAAAAGGTGGAACTCGTCTGCATAGTACCGGGTGGATTTTCCGGCACTGCGGTTGGCGGTGACACGCCCCCACACAGCATCCTGCACGATGAGCATACCGAGTTTTTTCAGCTGTTTGCCAAGCTGTTTGATGTCAAAACAGACGATGCGGTTATTGATATCCACGTTGGTGTGGTGGTTGAAAATGTTCAGACTGCCCTTGACGTAGATTTCCAGCGCAGCCGCCACATGGCGGGCTTCCGGTTCATCTTGCGTCAGCAGGGCGTTGTACAGATCTTCCAACAGCGGCATATTTTCCGGGGTGGGATTCTCGAAATACTTGCGATAGATCACATGGACGCAGCGGTCAATGACCGTCTTTTCCACTGGCTGCAAGCCCTCCTTGCCGCCCACCACCAGTTCGCACAGGGACAGTACAAAGTCGGCTTTCAAAGCCAGCGGGTTATCCTCTTCCGAATAGTTGCTGTTGATGTCCATGGGGTTGATATACTGCGTGCTGGCAGGGCTGATGTGGATGACCTGCCCATGCAGACGCTCCACCAGCGGAGCGTAATCGGCTGGGTCAGCGGTGTTACCACCGCTTTCCCGCCTAAGAACCGTACGTGACAGTTTCCCGTCATACGGCTCAAGCATTTCATCACTTTTTCAAGCGGTTCTCAGCATAAATACGCTGGCAGGAGCAATGAACGTAGCGCATATTACGAACATCTTCCGTGCCAGTCTTTGCCTTTGGTGCAAGGTAGAAGATTTCTCTTTCTTCCGTTACGTCCATCGGCATTCCGCAGTGGTAGCACAGCCCGTTCTGGTTTTTCCAGATAGTCTTGAATTTTCCAGTCAGCCGGTGCATTCCTTTGTCGAATTTCCTCTTTTGGAAATACGCCTCATCGAGGAACGGATTTGCAGACGCTTTTATCTTGGTGTGCCGCACAATAGCTGTGCTGTCCACCCGAATCAGCTCCTTGTTTTCCGTAGAGAACACCCAGTTCCGGTTACCGACACGATGCCAGTATCTCGTGGAAATCCACCACTTGTTCTTCTTTGGGTGCCGTCTTTTAGCCCATCGCCACAGCAGTTCGTACAGGACGTAGTCCAGATGCGCGAACGCATCACTTGCGCATACGGACTGGTGGTAATTAGTCCAACCTCGAATTTGTTCATTCAACTTCATAATCAGAACATCTTGCTGCCACGCTTTTCCTCTGCGGAGAATCGTGTCAGAGATATTGGAAACGATAGCCTTGACCGCCTTTTGGGAAGGCTTGATAATCAGCTTTTCGTTATACTTTCTGAAGTTCCAGCCGAGGAAGTCAAAACCATCGTCAATGTTGGTGACAACGGTCTTTTCATCAGAAAGTTCCAATCCGCGTTCAGCGAGAAACTCTCGAATCAGCTCCTTTGCTTCAAGAGCCAGTTCAGGTGTTGCCGCTGTGACCACAAAATCGTCTGCATAGCGGACGAAGTTTACTTTGTGGGCATTCTTAAATCTTAAATCGACCTTACCGAGCGCGTTCGTGTGAAAGCGTTCGACCAGCTTCTTCTCGATACCATCCAGCGTCATGTTCGCCAGAATGGGGGAGATAATACCACCTTGCGGAGTTCCTTCCTCGGTAGGAAAGAGTTCGCGCTGATAGATAAATCCCGCCTTTAAGAACTGCTTCAAAATGTTCTTGTCCATGGGGATGTTCGCCAGAAGCCAGTCATGGCTGATATGGTCGAAACAACCTTTGATGTCACCCTCCAAAACCCACTTCGGAGAAATGTGCTTGCGCGACAGTGCATTGAACAGATATTCGCAGGCATCCTGTGCGCATCTTCCTTTTCGGAAACCAAAGGATTTCCCATCTGCTGTTGTTTCCGCCACCGGCTCCAGTGCCAAAGCATAGAGAGCCTGCATTGCGCGGTCATACATTGTAGGAATGCCCAATGGACGCTTTTTCTTCTTGTCCTTCTTTTCGATATACACTCTACGGAGAGGACGCGCACGATACCCTTTATCTGTCAGCGATAGAACCGCTTTCATTTTCTTCGCCGGGGTGTTCCAGAGAACACCATCCACACCGGGAGTCTTGCGCCCATCGTTGGTAACGACACGCTTAACAGCCAGTGCTTTGGCGTAAAAGGAATGTGTCAGAAGATACTGAAGTCGTTTTACTGCGTTGTAGTCTTTTTGCTGAGTTGCCTTGACAATCCTGATTTGTAGCCTGTTGACTTCCCGCTCTGCCTTATGCCAATCAATGTTTTTCCATTGGGCACTCAACATAGCTTCGTCCGACAGCTTCTCAGAAGTTTTACCTTCCGTCGTTGAATACTTATCGTTCACAGGGATACCTCCAATCTTGCCATGAAATACCCGGAATAAGTCAGCACCCTTTCAGGTCAGGGCAAATTTTGAACCCCTATGCTCACCGTTACAGTGAACCGTTCGCTTTTTATTCCATCTCATACCCTCTGCACCGTTTCTCCCTCTTGCGAGGTCGATACCTTTATTAAAGGAGTGCATAGGGTTTTCCACGTTCCACGTAATGCATAATTCATGAATGCCTTAGCCGCCATCTTTGAACCGGGAGGATTTGTGTCCATTTGCTTCGGGGTAGCGAAAGGCCCCTTGGCCACCTCCGGCACCTTTTGGTGTAGGTGTATCAGCCTTATTTCACCTATTCCCTGTAACGATCCTTACGATGGTTCACATTACATTCGACATAGCATTCTTTACCCTAACGGTATGTCTGCTTTTAGGCTGGCAGATTTCCCATATTGTCCTGTGAGCTTCCCAACGCCGGCTTTAGACCAGTGCAGGTCACAGTAGGGTTACTCCAAATGGATAGAGTAGCGTTTACACGCAATACATTACGCGACTTCGTGTCGCACCTCACATTCTGGGTCGCAGATGATAATATCATCGTCCGTCACGAGGAACGCATTGCAGATCTCACGCTTCGCGCTGAAGGATTTACCGGAACCGGGAGTGCCCAAAATCAGACCGTTGGGGTTCTTCAGCTTTTTGCGGTCAACCATGATCAGGTTGTTGGACAAGGCGTTCAGACCGTAGTACAAGCTTTCCTTGCCGTTGTCGAACAGCTCCTGTGTGGTAAACGGCACAAAAATCGCCGTGCTGCTGGTGGTCAGACCCCGCTGGATCTCGATTTGGCAGTCTGCCAGCGGCAGCGAGGACATAAGCCCCTGCTCCTGCTGAAAATCAAGGCGGCATAATTCGCAGTTGTGCTTCTGGGCAATGCTGACTGCCTGAAACACGTTGGTTTCCAGTTCCTGCTCGGTCTTGCCGGTGTTCAAAACCAGAAAAGTGACAAGGAACATCCGCTCGTTTTGCGACTGTAATTCTTTCAGCAGGGCTTTTGCATCCCGCCCGTAGGTCGCCAAATCGGACGGCAAAACGTCCATGTCGTATCCGGCGCGGACGGCTTTTTTCTGCTCTTCGATTTTGCTGCGGTCGAGTTCGGTAATGGTGTGCTTGATGGTTTTGATGGCCTTGTTCTGGTCAACGGACTGGATGTGCATGGTAACGATCTGGCTGGAATCCATATCAAGGAAATCCTTCAAAAGCTGGTCGCTCAGGTCAGAAGCCGTGATATTCAGAAAGCTTACCGCCCCGAAGATGCCGCCCATCTGAAAGGTACGGCTGTTCTTAAATGCCAATGCAGTAGGGACAATGGCATCCTTTACGGACAGACCGCTGGGCACAAGGTCTTTCCAGTTGAAGTGGAACTTGTTGGCTCCATCCATGTTCAGCATCCCATGCATCAGCCGCAGACGCTCCGTACCGTCCAGCGGCTTTGCCAGAACGCCCAACCTATGAAAGTTGTTCATCAGGTCGTTCTGGATGTGCTCCAACCGGGGTTTGACCTGTTCCATGCTGTCGCCCTCGATGCCGTAGGTCAGGAATTTGGTCTTGGTCAGACCATTGTTGCCCTTGGAAAGCTGCTGCCGCAACATCTGGCTGTACTCGGCGCGCACATCGTCAAAGCCATCCTGCTGGTACGGGATGCGGATGGACTTCTCGAAGTCTGCGGAATCGGTGGCGGTATTCACGAAAGACAGTTCAAAGTGGATAGAGCTGTCGAAAAAGTTGAGAAAAGAGCACCATTCCTCAAAGATGGCGGTCTTGTCCTCCTGCTGGGCAAGCTGATAATTGATGTCCTGATACTGGATGGTGCGGGTGTAGTAGCCGGGACGGACACGGCAGGTGCCGTCCTCAAACATCCGCTGGAACGGAATGCTCTCCTGTGCCGTGCGGGGCACCGTGGACTTGGGCGGCTTTTTGCCGTCCTTATTCTTTTTCAGAAACGGGATCATGGGCGTCATCTCCCTTCATAAGCAGTGCATAGTAATTGCGGGTCTTGTACGGACGCACCTTCGGGCGAACAAAACGCGCCTGAAAGTAGTACCGCAGGATCTTTTCGGCGGGCTGGTCGTTCTTCTGGTACATCGCCAGAAAGAACATGGGCAGCATGACCGCCATCATGCCGAGCGTAGCGCCGGAATTGCCTGCGGTGTCCCGCAGGACAAAGAACAGCGGCACCCCTACGACTGCCGCTGCACCAAAACAGATAAGCTGCCGGGCGGTCAGATTGAAAGCCACTTTGGACTTCACCTTGCTGAAATCGCGCGGCACGGAAATATAAGCTGCCAAATTTTCACCTCCTTAGTGTGCGCCCAGAATACTCCGGGCAACAGAACCAGTCTTGAACAGCGTAAAGCACAGCAGCACCGTGTACCCCACGATGCTCCAGATCGAGTTGATGGCATCCCCGGATATTGCAACATTCTGAAGCAGAACAGCGTAGATCGCCACGCAGATCAGGATCAGGAAGCCCTGAAATCCCAGCGCAAACAGAGAACGAAGATAATTCTGCCCCACATGGGATTGCTCATGGTTGCCCCATGTGGCCATGGGCACCGGGGCAAGGCTGACCATCATATAGATCTCAATCATACGTCCGTAGACAATGACGAAAATCACGATGGACAAGATGCGCATGGTGATACCGATAAAGAAGGACTGTAAAAACAGCCCGAACAGGGGGCCTACGTCCATCTGCATCATGCTGGATTGCAACATGGAAAGCCCGATGTCGTTCACCCGCGTGTTACCAGAAATAATGCCGCTGGAATTTGCCACCACCTGCTGCGTCACATCGAACACCGCCATGATGATGTCGAAGGTGTTGGAGATCATCCACACCGAAATGGCAGTTTTGAAGACCCATTTCATCAGTAGTGCAGGTTCAAATTGGGCCATGTTGTTATGCTCTGTGATGAGCTGAATCAGCTCATAGCAGGCTATAAAAGTCAAAATCACGCCTGCAATGGGCAGCACTACGTTCCGGGACAACGCCTCAATCATAGCGAAAACGCGCGGTTCAAAATTGGATGGTTTGGTACCGACCTGCTGGGCGATACTGCCTACTTGGGTGTTGACGTCATCAAACAAGCCGGAGAGATTGGACATAATCGCCGCTGTCAGCAGTGACTTGATCCAATCGGAGATTGCTTTGAGAACTGTTTCCACTCAGCGCCACCACCCATCAAGAAAAATGATTGATAAGGGTCTTGAGCAGGTTGAGCAGAAAAATAAGGTGAGTCAGAATCTGCATAATAGCACCATCCTTTCAAAATAAAGGTGAATATTCGATTTTGCAATGCGTTTCCTTTATAATAATAAATCCGTTTGCCACGGAGGGGCTGGAAATGCTTGCAAGTAAATATGTACGGGGCGGCAGACGCCGCCCGGAAAAGATTAGCCGAACAGACCGCTCAGCAGGGGGATCAGGGTGATACCGATGAGGGCAACGCCGCCGCCAGCCATCAGCTGCTTCATACCCTGACTCTTGGCGGAGGGGTTATCGCCGCCGTAACCTTCCAGCAGGTTGACAGCACCCCACACGCCCAGACCGGCACCCAGAGCAACCACCAGAGTCTTCAGAACGTCCACTGCACTGTTAAAGAATTCCATAGAAAAATCTCCTTTGTTTTGAAAAAGTGACCCTGCACACACCTGGAATCCGTTTGCAAAAAGCCGAAAACCACGGCGAAGGCTGATTTTCCGGTGTACCTGTTGGGTCAATGGGTAAAAAATAACCGCTCGTCTTATCAGGCGGGCGGGAGTGAATCAGCATCCACCATGACAAAGGTATCGTCTGGGTGGATTTTTTCTTTTCGGTTCAAGAACTTCTCGATATCGAGTGCGTTCTTGGGGTCATAGTCGGAGGTGTACTTGTAGTTCGGGTGCTGGGTCAGGTCGTACTTGTCGCTCATAAACGGGCGCACACCCCGCAATTGCAGGATGCACTTGCCGCCATCCAGCACCGCCAGTTCATCCCGGCTCATAAGTTCGTGGCCGAGTTTTTGATAGTTGGTGCCATAGCTTGGGCTATTGCCACGGGTATCAGAATTGTTGTAGCTGTCGATGGTTTCCTTGCCGAGTGCTTCGGCAAGATCTTTCAGGGTGGTAGGCTCGCTGCCGCCGAGAAAGATCTGCGAATCCATATTGCCGACAATGGTGTCGGCGTTGTCCTTGTAGATGGCTTTCAACTGGCTGCGGGTCTGTAAGACCAGACACGCCGAGATCTCACGGCTGCGGATGGTAGCCACCAGTTTTTCCAGCTGCGGAATTTGACCGATGTTGGCACATTCGTCAATCAAGCACCGCACATGGACGGGCAGTTTGCCGCCGTATTGGTCATCTGCCTTATCGCAGAGCAGATTGAAAAGCTGCGTGTAGATCATGGAGATCAAGAAGTTGAAGGTACTGTCGGTATCACTCATAATCAGGAACAATGCCGTTTTCCGGTCGCCCAGCTTGTCCAGCTCCAGCTCATCGTACATGGTGGCATCCCGGACTTCCTGAATGTCGAAAGGTGCCATCCGGGCACCGCAGGAGATCAGTATCGAACGGGCCGTCTTGCCGGCAGCTAATTTATAGAGCTTGTACTGGCGCACAGCGAAGGAATTGGGCTTTTTCTTGCCCAGATCCTCAAACAACAGGTCTACCGGATTCTGGTAAGTTTCATCATCTTCCGAGACCTGCATGGTGTTGAGCATTTCCAACAGCGTTGCGAAGTTTTGCTCCTCGACAGGGGCTTCGTAGTGGAGGTACGCGATCAGTGAAACCAGCAAAAGCCGTTCAGCCTTGTCCCAGAAAGGGTCGCCGCCCTGACCTTCACCTTTGGTGTTGGTCATCAGTGCGGTCACGAGTTTCAGAACATCCTTTTCACTGTGGATGTACGCCATGGGGTTATAGCGCATACTCTTGGAAAAGTTGATGGTGTTGAAGAATTTTAGCTTGTAGCCGTGCTTTAACAGGGCTTCTCCACATTCCACGCCGATACTACCTTTCGGATCTGTAACCACGAATGATACCGGAAAATTCTTGGAATCACATTGC
>ERZ773209.1805-NODE-1805-length-11975-cov-3.767785_pt1 | contig 11975 bp, 13 predicted proteins | sample MGYA00511109_ERZ773209 | MGnify/ENA primary metagenome ERZ773209 (study PRJEB29015, sample SAMEA2737786) | human gut metagenome | biome: human gut; feature: human-associated habitat; material: faeces | place: China | collected 2012 ...
GCGGGTGGTTTATTTGTTTCGCACCTTCGGAGCGAAACGGACTTAAAGTCACAAAATAAAAAGCCGAGATCCCTCTCAGCTTCTTCACTATTTAAACTTAAGCAGGGGTTACATCCAAGCTTTCACCAATTGCCGCAAGACGTTCGACAACTTCTTCTTGTCTCAAACCATTTTCAGAGACATAACGGTTGCGTGGGTGAACACGGCATTCATGTGAGCAGCCACGAAGGTACTTGTTTTCATTTTCCTCTGAAGCAAGCATACGACGGTTACAGAATGGGTTACCGCAATTGACATAGCGTTCGCAAGGCGTCCCATCGAACCAATCCTTACCGACAACGACAGGATCTACATGGTTAATGTCAACAGCAATACGCTCGTCAAAGACATACATCTTACCATCCCAAAGCTCCCCTTGAACCTCTGGATCTTTTCCGTAAGTCGCGATACCACCGTGCAATTGACCAACATCTTTGTAGCCTTCACGGACCATCCAACCTGAGAATTTCTCACAGCGGACACCACCAGTACAGTACACAACCACGCGCTTGTCCATGAACTCTTCTTTATGGTCGCGAACCCATTGTGGCAATTCACGGAAGTTACGAATGTCTGGACGAATGGCTCCACGGAAATGACCAAGGTCATACTCATAGTCGTTACGTGTATCGAGGACAACAGTGTCCTCATCTAAAAGAGCGTCTTTAAACTCTTTTGGTGACAAGTAGGCACCCGTTGTTTCAAGTGGATTGATGTCGCTGTCAAAGTTATCATCCTCTAAACCAAGGTGAACGATTTCCTTCTTGTAGCGAACAAACATCTTCTTGAAGGCTTGCTCCTCTTCCTCATCAATCTTGAACCAGAGGTCCTCCATCCCTGGAAGGCTGTGAACGTAGTCCATGTATTTTTGAGTGGTTTCGTAGTCCCCAGAAACCGTTCCATTGATTCCCTCGTCAGCAACCAAAATACGTCCTTTCAGACCGATTGACTTACAGAAAGCCAAGTGGTCAGCCGCAAATTGCTCAGCGTTTTCGATGGGAAGGTATTTATAATAAAGCAATACTCGAATAGGTTTTGCCATTGTATATCCTCTTTCTTTATGAAATATCTATATCTGTTGTTTGATAGTCAAAGTCAACTTAACTATTATAGCGCTATCAAAGAGGGCTAGGCAATTGATTTGCTTGGAAGTGACTTTTCACAAAAGAAAAAGGCTGAGCGCTAAATGGCTCAACCTGAGTTTCGTAAGATTGTTTTTCAAAAGATAGCATTACAATTTCGCAGCGGCTGCCTCATCTAAGATGAGAGTCACATCTGGATGATTTTGCAAAACACTAGCTGGTACTTCCTCCGTCACCGGACCCTTGACCATCTTGAAAATGGCATCTGCCTTCTTGTCGCCATAGGCAAACAAGATAATCTTCTTAGCAGCCATAATAGAAGCAATTCCCATTGAAATAGCCTTCGTAGGGACTTGATCACGACTGGCAAAGAAACGGCTATTGGCTTCAATGGTGCTATCAGTCAAGTCGACCACATGAGTTTGACTATCAAAAGGCGTACCTGGCTCATTAAAACCAATATGCCCATTACTTCCAATTCCTAGGATTTGCAGGTCAATAGCATGGTGTGCCAAGACATCATCGTAATCCTTAGCCGCCTTCTCCAAATCTTCAGCCATACCGTCAGGTAAGAAGTTCTCTTTAAATGGCTTAGCGTCAAAGAGTTGAGCCTTCATAAAGGCATGATAGCTCTGCTCATGGTCTGGTGTTAGTCCGACATACTCATCCAAATTGACGCTGTAAAGTTCTGAAAAATCCACGTCACTCTCAACCATCTCTTGGTAAAGGGCGATAGGGGAACTACCTGTCGCCAAGCCCAATGTTTGAGCACCTGCTGCAAGGCTCTCTTTAAGAAGATCAAAGGCAACTTGGCCTCCCTCAACTTGATTCTTAACTAAAATCTTTTTCATTCTATTCACCTCGATATTGGTATATACCATTTTCTTTATTATCTCTTTTTTTAACCTTTTTGTCAAGCGCTTTCACTCAACTCCTTTAATGACTGTCATCCTATATCGTGCTATAATAAAAAGGCTGAAAATTTTTAAACGAGGAAAGAAATGAATACAAACGATTTTGATTTTGAATTACCAGAGGAACTGATTGCCCAAACCCCATTGGAACAACGTGACGCCTCTAAACTCTTGGTCATTGATCCTGTAACCAAGGAAATGACTGATACCCACTTCGACCACATCATTGACCAGCTTAACCCTGGCGATGCCTTGGTCATGAACAATACGCGCGTGCTTCCTGCCCGCCTCTACGGTGAAAAGCCTGATACCCACGGCCATGTGGAATTTCTCCTTTTGAAAAATACCCAAGGCGATCAATGGGAAGTTTTGGCTAAGCCAGCCAAACGCCTTAAAGTAGGTGCTAAAGTCAGTTTTGGGGATGGACGCTTGACTGCCACTGTCACTGAGGAACTGGATCATGGCGGCCGTATCGTAGAATTTAGCTACGACGGTATCTTCCTTGAGGTTTTGGAAAGCTTGGGCGAGATGCCATTGCCACCTTATATCCATGAAAAATTGGAAGACCGCGACCGTTACCAAACGGTCTATGCCAAGGAAAATGGCTCTGCCGCTGCTCCAACAGCTGGTCTCCATTTCACTCCTGAGTTACTTCAAAAGATTGAAGCTAAAGGCGTAAAATTGGTCTACCTCACCCTCCACGTTGGACTGGGAACCTTCCGACCTGTTTCTGTCGATAATGTCGACGAACATGAAATGCACTCAGAATTTTACACCCTCAGCCAAGACGCTGCCGATACCCTCAATAGCGTCAAAGCTGCTGGAGGGCGAGTCATTGCAGTTGGAACAACCTCTATCCGAACACTGGAAACTATCGGCAATAAATACGATGGGCAACTCCAAGCCGACTCAGGATGGACCAATATCTTTATCAAACCAGGCTACCAATTCACAGTCGTAGATGCCTTTTCAACCAACTTCCACCTTCCAAAATCAACCTTGGTGATGTTGGTTTCAGCCTTTGCTGGCCGTGAATTCGTCCTTGATGCCTATAAACACGCCGTCCAAGAACGCTACCGCTTCTTCAGTTTCGGAGATGCCATGTTCGTCACACGACGTGCTGAGAAATAATATTGATTTTGAGACTTTTCCCTATAGGAGAAGTCTCTTTTATTGATCTCCACATTCAGAAAAAATCCACCAATTATGAACTGATGGATTTTTTGTTTATTTCTCCGCAAACTGGCTATTATACAAGTCGTAATAGAAACCTTTATCTGCAAGGAGGGATTCATGGTTCCCTTGTTCGATGATTTGACCATCTTTAAGGACCAAAATCTTGTCTGCTTCTTGGATAGTTGACAAACGGTGGGCAATGACAAAGCTTGTTCGACCTTGCATAAGAGTCTTCATGGCTTTTTGAATCAAGAGTTCCAGACGGGTATCAACCGATGAGGTTGCCTCGTCCAAAATCAAGATTTTAGGATCAGCCAAAAGCGCACGCGCAATGGTCAAAAGTTGCTTTTGTCCTAGTGAGATATTACTTGATTCCTGGTTCATTTCCATATTGTAACCACCAGGTAGTGTACGGATAAAGTGGTCCACATTGGCAGCCTTAGCGGCTTCAACAATCTCCTCGTCAGTCGCCTCAAGATTACCAAAGCGAAGATTTTCCTTGATAGTTCCTTCAAAGAGCCAAGCATCCTGAAGCACCATACCAAACTGTTTACGATAATCCTGACGAGACAGGTTACGGATATCATGACCGTCAACCGAGATAGACCCGGCAGTCACATCATAGAAACGCATGAGAAGGTTGATAATCGTTGATTTTCCGGCACCGGTAGGACCGACAATGGCCACCATTTCACCAGGATTAACCTCAAGATTAAAGTCACGAATCAAAGGTTTATCAGCCACATACTGGAAGTCCACATGCTTAAAGCTAACTTGGCCAGTCAAATCTCCTTCTAGTACTTCAGTAGCATCATTAGCCTCGTCTGGTTCATCCATCAGTTGGAAAATACGGTCCAAGGAAGATTTAGCACTTTGCAATTGTCCAGCCAACTGAGTCAAGTTCTGAATAGGTTGGTTAATCTGCCAAACATACTGAACAAAGGCCTGCATATTACCAATCGTCAGGCGACCAGCCAAAACTTGCAAACCACCTAGAACAGCAACAATGAGATAGGTCAAGTCAGATAAACCGTTAAGAACCGGCATCATAAGTCCTGAAATGAAATTGGCCTTAAAGCCCACCTTCTGAAGGTCTTCCGTGATTTCTTTAAAATCATCCAAGGATTTATCCTCACGCCCAAAAAGCTTAAGTACATTGAAGCCAGTCAGATTTTCCTGAACAAAACCATTAAGAGTACCTAGGGCATCAGCCTGCTGTTTAAAGTAGGGCTGAGACTTACTCATGATATAGCGGGCACCAAAGAATGTAATCGGAATAGTGATGACAACTATAGCTCCCAATTGAAGATTAAGGTAAAGCACTGTTCCAATAACCAAGGCTAGAGTAAAGACGGCATTAACAACCTGCAAGAATGACTGCTGCAAGGCATTAGATACTGTCTCGACGTCACTGGTAAAGCGGCCTAAGAGGTCCCCAAACTGGTGCTTATCAAAGTATGACACTGAGGTACGATTGATTTTCTCGGTCATCTCATTTCGCATATCTTGAACCGTTGCTTGCACAGCATTGGTCATGAAATAGTTGGAATAATAGGCGGCCAACTCATAAATAAGACCACGCAAGAGATAAACAACCAAAACCAAACCAACATAGGAGACGTTGATATGAGCGCCTTCCACACCTTTGATGATGGCCAGCGTATTTTTAGTCAACTCGGTAATAGCTAAACCAATGACCACTGGCTCAAGGACACTCATGATGACACTAACAATTTTCAGGAAAATGGCTAGGTAAAGTGGGAAACGATAAGCCTGCAAGTAGGACCAAAGGCGGCCAAAACTTGAGGAATGATTTGTTTTCTTTTTATTATTCTTCATTTCGACCTCCTTCTAGTCTTCTGTAAGACTCTTTTGATTCAATTGTGAATTAGCAATTTCACGGTAAATCTCATTGCTTTCCATAAGCTCTTCGTGACGGCCACGACCAACGATTTCACCCTTATCAAGAACGATAATCTGGTCTGCATCCATGATAGTTCCCACACGTTGAGCCACAATCAAGACTGTCGCATCCTGGGTCACTTCTTTCAGACGACGACGCAAAGTTGCATCAGTCTTGTAGTCCAAGGCGGAGAAGGAATCATCAAAGATGTAAAGGTCAGGACGTTTAACCACAGCACGTGCAATTGACAAACGCTGCTTCTGTCCCCCAGAAAGGTTGCTACCACCCTCAGCCAAGTGAGAGTCATAACGTTCTTCCTTACTTTCGATAAATTCCTTGGCTTGAGCCACATCAGTAGCTTGATTCAATTCTTCATGACTGGCATTTTCCTTACCATAACGGATATTTTCACCGATGGTTCCTGTAAAGAGCAGGGCTTTTTGTGGAATAAAGCCAATCTTACGACGAAGAGCCTTAAGATTATAGTCACGAACATCCACACCATCAACAAGAATGCGTCCAAGTGTCACATCATAAAAGCGTGGAATCAACTGCACAAGTGATGATTTTCCTGAACCCGTAGATCCAATAAAGGCAATGGTTTCACCGGGTTTAGCCTTGAAAGAAATATTGTGTAGGACAGGACTCTCAGTTTCACCAGGATAAGCAAAGGTCACATTGTCAAACTCCAAATATCCCTTAGTCTCAGTCTCTGTCACTCCATCTTCATTTGGATTGATAGAAATAGGCATATCCATAATTTCCTGCAGACGTTCACTAGATACCGCCGTACGAGGATACATGGTAAAGAGGTTGGCTAGGAAAAGGAAAGACAATAGTGCATGGAAACTGTACTCAATAAAGGCAACCAAATCCCCGATTGCCAACGTCCCAGAACCTAGTGGCTCAAGGGCAAACCAAACAATTGCCACAATCATGGCGATGATGATTTGCACAAAAAGTGGCTCAGTCAAACCAGTTAATTTAAAGAGCTTGTTTGAATTATCCGCATAGACAGCATTTTCAGAAGCAAACTTCTTCTCTTGAAAATCTTCTCTAGCGAAAGCTCGGATGACACGAAGTCCAGTCAGATTTTCACGAGCATACTGGTTAATCTTGTCGAGAGTTGCCTGTTGCTTCTCAGAAAGCGGACGTGTTTTTACCGCTACATACCAGACTACTACGGCTAGGAAAGGCAAGGAAATTGCCACAATCCAAGCCAAAGATGGACTTGTCGTCAAAATCAAGAAGACACTGGAAACCATCATCAATCATTCTGGCAAGAACCGTCGGCAAACCCAAGTTAGCAATAACAAATAAAATAGCCGCCGTAAAATTCATTGCTAGCCACTTAGGATAACGTCTGAGATAAGACCAAATATAAGCCATAAATTTCTCCTTTTCTTTTTAACATTTACCATGACTTTAGGATTTTTATAGTTATTTACAACTACTAAAGCCGAAAAAGGCACAGAAAAAGGGCGTGACAAGCACGCACATTACCTACATTCTAACAAATGAAAATATTAAAAGCAATAGAAAAAACCAGAGCTTTTGCCCTGGTTTCTTTATTAAGCGACTTGAGTCGTTACCTTATTATTTAAGAGTAACTGAAGCTCCAGCTTCTTCAAGTTTAGCTTTGATTTCTTCAGCTTCAGCTGCAGCAACACCTTCTTTAAGAACTGATGGTGCACCGTCAACGATAGCTTTAGCTTCTTTAAGACCTTCGCCTGTGATTTCACGTACAACTTTGATAACGCCAACTTTTTTGTCGCCTGCAGATGTCAATTCAACGTCGAATGAATCTTTAGCAGCACCAGCGTCAGCAGCACCAGCTGCAGCAGCAGCTACAGGAGCAGCAGCAGTTACGCCAAACTCTTCTTCGATAGCTTTTACAAGGTCGTTCAATTCAAGGATTGAAGCTTCTTTAATTTCAGCAATAATGTTTTCAATGTTCAATGCCATTGTGATTTCCTCCAAATGTGTTTTTTAATATAATTTTTTAAACGTAGCTTAGGCTACGAGTTGTGAAGATGGGCTTACGCAGCACCGTCTTCTTTGCTTTCTGCAACCGCTTTGACAGCGTATGCAACGTTGCGCACTGGCGCTTGAAGTACAGAAAGGAGCATAGAAAGCATACCTTCTTTGTTTGGAAGTGATGCAAGAGCGTTGATTTCTTCGACTGAAGTGAACGCGCCGTCAACAACACCACCTTTGATTTCAAGAGCTTCTGCGTCTTTAGCAAATTCGCTAATAACTTTCGCTGGTGCGATAACATCTTCGTTTGAGAATGCTACTGCAGATGGACCAACGAAGAGTCCTTTAAGGTCTTCAAGACCTGCTTCTTCAGCTGCACGAGTCAAGATTGAGTTTTTGATAACTTTAAATTCAACGCCTGATTCACGAAGATTACGACGAAGAACTGTATCTTGGTCAACTGTAAGTCCACGAGAGTCAACAACAACGATAGATGCTGCAGCTTTCATTTTCTCAGCGACAATCGCAACCTGTTCAGCTTTCTTAGCAATAATAGCTTCACTCATTAGTAGTTTTACCTCCGTTTTTATTTTTGGGCTAGGCACAAAAAAATCGTACCTAAACCTAGACACGAAAGTACAATACGTTACAAAAAAAATAGTTACGTTTTGTGCCTCGGTTGGATGTTTATGAGTTTAACTCCCCAACTGTCTTAGGTCAGTTTTTTCAAACCTCATATATAATACCATGACCTAAATCAGACGTCAAGAAAAAAATGCAAATTTTTTTATTTTTTTCTCTATCTTTTTTGAAAAGCATAAAACCTCTCAAAATCTAAAGATTTCAAGAGGTCATGTCTAATCATATCTGAGTGCTTCGATAGGATCGAGTTTTGAAGCTTTATTAGCCGGTAGGAGACCAAAGATAATTCCCACAGCTGCTGAGAAGGCGATGCTTCCCATGGCTACGCCAAGAGAGACTGTCGCTTTAAGCTCCATGGCATTCCCAATTGGTCCAACGACTAGGGCCGCAAAGCCCAGCCCAATCAAACCTCCCAGAATGGTCAAAACCATGGACTCAATCAGAAACTGTGTCAAGATTTTACGACGTGTAGCGCCTAAAGCCTTACGAAGACCAATCTCTCGTGTCCGCTCAGTTACCGAAACCAACATGATGTTCATAACACCGATTCCACCAACTAAGAGTGAAATCCCAGCAATAGCTCCGACAACGGTGGTAATGGTTCCAAAGATTGTGTTCACCTGATCTAAGGTCGAGCTCATATCTGCTGCCTTGTACTCCCCGTTATCATCTTGGGACAACTGGGTCAAGCGTTTGGCAGCATCCTTAGCGACACTACTACTATTTTTCACATCGGTCACATGGAAAAAAATCTGTCCAATAGCATCGGTATTATTTTCAGCTGCTAACTGGGTATTGGCCACAAGAGCTGTTCCAATTTCACCATAGGCACCGATTGCTGTGTCTTTATTCTTATAAACACCAATCACACGATAATCATTGTTCCCAATAGTAACCACTTGGTTAAGGGCATCCTCATTCGTCTCAAAGAGTTTTTTAGCCACCATCTGATCAATGACAATGACTCGTGAAAAGTTTTTATAATCATTGTCTTGCAAGGAACGTCCTGTCAACATCTCTAACTTTTTAGCTTTAAAGTAGCCCTGGCTGGCACCTGTGATATTAACATTCTTCACAGTCTTTTTCTGGAGGGAGATAGAGGAAGTTAGGCTGTTAGTCACAAAATAACTATCAATACCAGGTGTCTGCTTAGCCACTTGCTCCAACCAAACTTCTTTAACCGGTTTGGTCGGATGTGACAGGTCCGCATAGGCAGGATCTAGCTCCTCACCCTTGGCTTCATAGTAGACTTGGACCGTATCCTTGTCACCTGTCACACTATCGGTAACACTCTGACGCATCCCATTTCCTAGACCCATAATGAGTACGACAGCAGCAACACCAATGATAATCCCCAACATAGTCAGGAAGGACCGCATCTTGTGTGAACGAATAGAACTAAGAGCAAATTTCCAATTTTCCATTCTTACCTCCTAGTCAATCCGAACGCTGTCCGTTGTGTCTTGGGTGATTTCCCCATCACGGATAACAATCTTACGTCGGGCATAATCCGCAATCTCAGGTTCATGGGTAACCATGACAATGGTCTTTCCTTCACGGTTTAGCTGGGTTAAGAGATCCATAATCTGGGTTCCTGTCTTGGTATCAAGCGCACCCGTAGGTTCATCCGCCAAAATGATTGCCGGATCGTTAGACAATGCACGCGCAATAGCCACCCTCTGCTTCTGTCCACCAGACAGCTCTGACGGCAAATGATGGCTACGTTCTGACAAGCCGACTTTTTCCAAGAATTGTTGTGCCCTTTGCTTACGTTCACGTGGCGATTTCCCCGCATAAATCAAGGGAAGCTCTACGTTCTTTTGGGCACTTAACTTTGGCAAGAGAAAAAACTGCTGAAAGATAAAGCCAATCTGGTCATTTCTTACCTTGGCCAAACGATTTTCAGAGAGATCAGCCACATCCTCGCCCTCGAGTTGATAGGAACCTGTAGTTGGTTGATCAAGAAGTCCAATAATATTCATGAGGGTTGATTTACCTGAACCAGAAGGGCCCATGATTGCCACGAAGTCACCTTCATCAACTGATAAGTCAATCCCCTTAAGGACCTGCAAGGACTCCTGACCATTTTTGAAAGACTTGGTGATGCCTTTTAAGACCATAAGTGCTGGCTTAGTCACTAGACTTCACCTCTTCTCCACTAGTCTCTTTTGATTTTTTGCTATCGGCATCTGTCACATCCTTCAGGGTCTCGCCATCCTTGAAGGATTTTTCGGCCTTGGTGATAACCTTTTGGCCTTCTTTTAGTCCTGAGGCAATTTCTTGCTGCTTAGCATCTGCATTACCAAGTTTGACCTTGACTTGCTTGATTTTTTGACTCTCGTCATCGTAAACCCAGACGTAGTTGTCAGAGCCTTTCTTGGTCACAGCAGTTACTGGAACTAACAGGGCATCATCATCTTTGGTCACTTCAAGAGATACATTGAAACCTTGCTTGAGCTTACCGATTGGACTAGTCAGTTGAACCTTATATTCATACTGGGAGCCTGTCTGTCCTGAATTGCTAGATGTCCCCGCTGACTGACTGGCATTTTGCTTAGGATAATTGGAAACGTAGCTAACTTTCCCTGTCCAAGTTTGATCTGGGTATACTTTGGAAGTAATCTTAACCTTTTGACCTACTGAAATATTTGGAATGTCATATTCTGTTAAGGTCCCTTGAATCTCAAATTGGCCTTCACTGGTCACATGAACTAGAGTCTGGCTCTCTTTTGAAGCAGGGTCCACAGAGTCCGCAACTTCTACGACTGTTCCATTAGCATCTGAAACAATGACTGTTTGGTTTAGGACGTCTTGTGCCTTTTCTAGCTCTGATGCTGCGTTAGCAACAGCATCATTATAATCTTGCAAGGTTTGGTAATTACTTGCCTCGGTTTGCTGACGCTGTTGAGGGCTAACGGTAGTCGTCGAATCATCCTCATCCGAATCACTACTTGTTTGTTCCGAAGCCGCAGGAGCTGTCCCATACTGTTGGAAATAATTACGGTCACGAACTGCCTTATTATAGGCACGACTAGCCGTATCATAAGCCGCTTGGGCTGAGGTGCTATCATATTGGACCAATTGCTGACCAACGCTAACTTCCTCACCAACAGAGACTGTCACAGTGGCATTGCGTCCAATGGTATTGTCAAAATAAACGTACTGTTCCGACTGAGCCTTCACCATGCCAGTCAGAAGGGTGGACGAGGCCAACTGCCCCTTGGTTACCTTACTTGCTGTAGGGGACTCGGAAGCCTTATCATCTTTGCCACCACCTGCAAAAAGGTTAAAACCTAGGACCAAAAGGACAAGGAAGCCAATTCCTCCAATGATCCAAACTCTTTTTTTATTTTTAAATAACTTTGGACTGATTTTCTTTCGCATAAGTCTCTCTTTTCTTTTGTATCATATAAATAAAACAATTGTAATACTTTTAACTTTCAGTGTCAATGGCCTTCGCTTAAATCCATAAGACCATAGTGCAGCTTTTGATTGGGACGAACCTGGCGTTCGAACCCTAGTTCCTCAAAAACGGTATCTCGAAAATGCGCCTTGATGATAATTTTTTCTCGTGCGACACGCTTAGCCTCATTTAACCATTCTTCAGTCAGACGGCTGCCATTAGCTAGAGGTTTGATAGCTTGTAGATTTTCCGATTCCTTGATAGTCTCTGAAAACATAGGATCGGCATAGATGATATCAAAAGAGTGATCAGCCTGGGATTCCAAAAAGGATAAGCTATCGCTCTTAATAACCTTAATAGAACGCATCGCTTTTTCAAGCTGCTTGTCATCTGTCTGATAAGTGGCCAGACCACGAGAAACCACCTGAAAAATCACTTCTTGACTCTCAAGGGCAGTCACCTTATTTCCCGCTGCCGCCATAACTAGACTATCGGAAGCCAGACCCATGGTAGTGTCTAGAATAGACTTGGTAGACGAACCCAAAAGATTGACTAGAGCATCGTGTGGCGCCTTAATCCGAAGAACTGCTGTATCTGGATGAAAGGACAGCTCACTGCCATCTGCATTGACAAAAGATAATCTGTCCTTATATAGAAGATAAAAAGCTCCAAATCGCTCTAAACATTTTGCCAAGGATAACTTGCGACGAGGCTGGTAGTCAGCTCCTAGCTTGTGAGCTAATTCTTGGGCACGTGCAATCAAGGCCTCATTTTCACGTAAAGATGTGGTAATAATCATGTTTCTAGTATAGCAGAATCTTAGAAAACAAAACCATAGT
>ERZ773209.1815-NODE-1815-length-11910-cov-4.016533_pt1 | contig 11910 bp, 7 predicted proteins | sample MGYA00511109_ERZ773209 | MGnify/ENA primary metagenome ERZ773209 (study PRJEB29015, sample SAMEA2737786) | human gut metagenome | biome: human gut; feature: human-associated habitat; material: faeces | place: China | collected 2012 ...
TTGGGTCAGACAACTCTAGAAATACTGCATTAGATCTATTCCGAATACGAAGTCCATAATAATCTAATCTTTCATTTAGCGATTTACTAAAATAGTCTCGTTCGTAAATCTGTTTATCATCTTTATCTACTCCACCTTGAATAGTAACTCCCGTCACGAACTTGCCAGTCTCAAAATCAAAGACCCTTCGTCGGCCAATTCTATCACGTTCTCCACCAGAATTAGTAATCAAAGTAGTTACGATAAGATAACTTTTCCCACTGATATCCTTGTCAAAATCCACATCACTAACATATTCTTCAGGAAAATCCTTTCGTAAGATTTTCAAGACATCCCATTTTCGGTAAATCTTCTTGGTGTTAAAAGGGTTATAAATCATCACCTTGTAGTAATCCTTATCAGTGATGTCATAGTTATCCCTAATATCTTCACCCCTATGGTAGTATTCATCAAATAGTATCAGATAATCTTTAGTCAAGGCGACATAATTTTGATTTTCAGGAAGATACAGTACATTGTCCTGAACCGTTCGAATATCTCGAAGAGGAGTGGATCTCTTAATGGTTTCAATTTTATGTGAATAAGACTCTATGGGTTTGTGCCTATAAGCAAGATAGAAGCCAAGTAATGCTCCTAGAAGAATAATCACGATTCTCACTTTATCTTTGAAAAGTTCTTTAATTAAAGCCATCTACTCTTCCTCCCTTGGGATTATTACTGTTATGGCCTTACCATTTTGAACAAAAGACATACTATTATACACTGCCTGTGTTCTCGGACCTTCAAATTCGCTAATGCCATATTTTTCTTTCGCTTGATTACTTGGAGTTGTACCTAAAAGATAACCTCTCTGTACCATATCTGGACTAATGTTAAATGAACCATTATAAATAGCATCCCTGGGTGCATCAAGAATGGAATACAAACCAACAGGTGCTCCTTCATTAATAATACGGTTGAAAGCATCTTTACCCTCTTTCATCGCATTTTCAAAGGGATTTGATTGAAGCAATTCAAAAATACTCTCTTGCATAAATAAGATTTGTTTGGGTTCTTGGTTCGCATTTGCAGTATCAATACGTTCTATATAGGGACTGTAGTCACTCCTATAGTATTTCTCATAATACAATTCCTTAACGACCTCATTCTCCTTAAAACCAGCTCTCCAATTTTGAATTAGTTCGATACTTTTCTTTAGTTTACTTGTTTCAGAACCTATACTATAAGTATAAAAACTATATAAAGGCCCTGAAGCTAAATCGTAAGTTACGAGACTATTATCTAAGGCGTTAACACCTATCGGAAGCAAGGTTGAATTCGGATCATATAAAATGGCTTGAACATCCTCTCGAGATTTAAACTCTTTTCTTGTCAAGCTGACGTTTCGATATATCCATCTGTCAAAATCCTGAAAATTTGACAAGAGGTGTTCTTGTCCATCAATTGTTGTATCTGCTTTAGCTACCAAGCCGTCTACAAAACTAGTCTTACCATCTTCTTTGTATAAATCCAAAAGACTTTGGGTCTTTGCCTGATCATTACAAAAACTATCTGTAACTACCAATTGATAACTATCATTTTTAGCCATCTCTAGAAGTTTAGAATTTTGGTCATAAATCGTTCTCGATGTACCATCAAAAGCCCCAACACTAATAGCAACACGTCCCGAATCTAAAGTATGAACATTAGATAAAAGATTATTACCAAGATTATTGATAATCCCAATAGTCTGAGGTAAATAGCCTTTTACACTTTGTTCCTGTTTTGGGATAGTATTGATATCATAAAGGCTAGCGTTTGAGAAATTGCTTATTAACTTTAATGTTTTATCATCTTTTGAAACCTCAAAAGTATAAGCAGGCTCACGATTTTTCCCGACCTTTGTGCCTTCAAAAGTAACAAGAACATAGGCTTTCTGATTCTCTTCATAAAGCTTTGCTTTAAGATTGCTAATCTCTTTACCTTTCTTTAACTCTGGTACAAACTTAAAAAGGTCTACCTCAATCGGTTGATTACTAGTGTCATTAACATCATATATAGATAGACGATAATATTGATTATCCTTTTGAGATGTTTTCTCTGTGTTTTTAAAAGAATCATGATAACGATAGTTTTGAGACATCATATAGTTATCGGAATATTGGATATTGCCAGTTGATTGGACAGCTAGAACATCAGGATCTGTTAATTTCACATAGGCATCAACCGAACTGAAACCTGTCACATAAGCATAACCATTTAAATAGCGGTCAGTTTGTTGATTATAAGAATTTTGCCATTCAATATACATCAGTGAAAAACAAAACGAGAAAAAGACTGTAATTATGAATATAAGCACATCGTTAAAATCCCTAACATTTTTATCTTCCATAATCCCCCCAAGAATGTGAATCTATTAAAAAAGATAGGATTTTCATCCTACCTTTTCAAGTTTCTTTTATTGTATCACATCTTAAAGCTGTTCTGCTACTGCTGAAAGAAGATCTTGGATACCATTGGCATCGCTACCACCGGCCATGGCCATATCTGGTTTACCACCACCACGACCTGATACGATTGGTGCAAGAACCTTGATGACATTACCTGCGTGAACATCCTTAGACTTGCTTGCTACAAGGACATTAACTTTTTCGCCAATGTGAGCTGCAAGGACAAGGACGTCAGAGTAGTCTGCTTGTTTCCATTGGTCAGCAAATGTACGAAGGGCACCTGCGTCAGATACTTCCACTTGGCTAGCGATGTAACGAACACCATTAGCTTCTTTAACGTCTTTGAAGACATCACCAGCTGCTGCTGCTGCTGCTTTTTCTTTAAGAGCAGCATTTTCTTTTTGAAGGGCATGCAACTGCTCTTGAAGGCTAGCAACCTTGTTAGGTACTTCTTTCAATTGTGGTGCCTTAAGTGTTGCTGCGATTGCTTTGAGGGCATCTTCTTCTTCACGGTAAGCAAGGTAAGCTTCACGTGATGTCACTGCCAAGATACGACGTGTTCCTGAACCGATACCTTCTTCTTTGACAATCTTGAACATACCGATTTCAGCAGTGTTGGCAACGTGCGTACCACCACAAAGCTCAACAGAGTAATCACCGATTGAAACGACACGAACATTCTTACCATATTTTTCACCAAAGAGGGCCATAGCTCCCATTGATTTAGCAGTGTCAATGTCTGTTTCAATAGTTGTTACTGGAGTGGCTTTCCAGATTTCTTCGTTGACTTGTTCTTCAATAGCACGCAATTCTTCTGGAGTTACAGCCTCAAAGTGAGTGAAGTCGAAACGCAAGAATTCTTGTTCATTAAGAGAACCCGCTTGGACAGCATGATCACCAACAATATTATGAAGGGCAGCATGCAAGAGGTGAGTCGCTGTGTGGTTTTTCATAACACGGTGACGACGTGTGTGGTCAATTTCAAGTTTGTAGTTAGCACCTACAACAAGTTCACCTTCAACCTCAACAGTGTGAAGCGCTTGTCCATTTGGTGCACGTTGAACGTCAACAACACGCGCAACGACTGTACCAGCTGCATCTGAGATCGTACCGTGGTCTGCTACTTGTCCACCCATTTCAGCGTAGAATGGTGTTTGTTCAAAGACAAGGAGTGCTTGACCAGAATTTACACTATCATGACGAGCATCGTCAGCAACGATTACGCTCAAACGGCTTTCTGCAGTCTCTGCTTCATACAAGAACTCAGATGGTTCAGTGATGTTTGCGAGGGTTTCATTTTGCATACCCATAGAACCACCTTTAACCACGCTAGCACGCGCACGTTCTTGTTGTTCTTTCATGGCAGCTTTGAAACCTTCATGGTCAATCTTGAAGCCTTCATCTTCAGCCAACTCTTCTGTCAATTCCACTGGGAATCCATAAGTATCGTAAAGTTTAAAGATGTCTTTACCTTCAAGCGTATCTTTACCAGATTTCTTAAGGTTAGCAAGAAGCTCGTCAAGCATGCTTGAACCTGCATCGATGGTACGTGCAAAGGTTTCTTCTTCACGTTTAACGATTTTTTCGATAAAGTCTTTCTTCTCAAGAACTTCTGGGTAATAGCTTTCCATGATTTGACCAACAGTTGGAACAAGTTTGTACAAGAAAGCATCAGAAATGCCGAGACGACGGCCGTGCATTACGGCACGACGGAGAAGACGACGAAGGACATAACCACGACCTTCATTACCTGGAAGGGCACCATCACCAATGGCAAATGCCAATGAACGGATGTGGTCAGCGATGACCTTGAAGCTCATTGTGTCACCATCTGGATCATAAGTTTTACCAGACATTTTTTCGATTTCACGAATGATAGGCATGAAGAGGTCTGTTTCAAAGTTTGTTTTAGCCCCTTGCATTACGGCTACAAGACGTTCAAGACCCGCGCCCGTATCAATGTTTTTATTAGGAAGTTCCTTATATTCTGAACGTGGAACAGCTGGATCTGCGTTGAATTGTGACAAAACGATGTTCCAAATTTCAATGTAACGGTCGTTTTCAATATCTTCTTCAAGCAAACGGATACCAATATTGTCAGGGTCAAAGTCTTCGCCACGGTCAAAGAAAATCTCAGTGTCTGGTCCTGAAGGGCCAGCACCGATTTCCCAGAAGTTATCTTCAATTGGAATCAAATGACTAGGTTCAACACCGCAAGCAATCCAACGGTTGTATGAATCTTTATCATCTGGATAGTAAGTCATGTAAAGTTTGTCTTTTGGAAAATCAAACCACTCTGGGCTTGTCAAAAGCTCATAACCCCATTCGATAGCTTCGTCACGGAAGTAGTCACCAACTGAGAAGTTACCAAGCATTTCAAACATTGTGTGGTGACGAGCTGTCTTACCAACGTTTTCGATATCGTTGGTACGGATAGCCTTTTGTGAGTTGGTGATACGTGGATTTTCAGGAATCACAGAGCCATCAAAGTATTTTTTCAAAGTGGCAACCCCTGAGTTAATCCAAAGAAGGGTTGGATCGTTAACTGGAACCAAGTTAGCTGATGGTTCAACAGCGTGACCTTTTGATTTCCAGAAATCAAGCCACATTTGACGAATTTGTGCTGAAGTAAGTTGTTTCATTGTTTCTCCTTAATTAATTGTTTTTTATTTTGAGCTATTCTCGAGCATTTCCACATAGTCAATAGCAACACACAGGGAAATGGCCAAATCGGCGTAAGTATTTTCATAAACAGTAACAGTATAGGTCGATGTCAGATGGAAGAGCTCCTTTTGAATCCTAGCAACTACCTGATTTTGACTATTAAGTAGTTGAAAATCCAAGTCCCAAATATTACCCTCTATTCGCAAACCAAGATTATCGACATCATACTTATCACGAAGAAAGGTTAATTTTTTTCGAATGTAAAAACTCGAACCATCCCGCAAGTCTACTGTAAACTTAGGCAAGAGACTAAGCGGCTCCTTGGTGATATGACTAATCTCACGACCATCCTCACCAAAAATCGTAAAGGTCTTTGGAATCTTAAAGAAGGACCCTTCAACCTGATAGGCAACTCTACCTTGATCATCCTTGATATCAAAGCGTTCGCCACCCAATCGAAACTTCTGTTTGACAAAATAGGTTTTCATACGCCACCTCCAATATTGCCACACATTTCATTCAGAAAATACCCAAAGAATAAAAGACAAGTCCACTAAACGAAGGGCGACGTGAACCGCGGTACCACCTTCATTCAATGAACTTGTCATTCTTATTTGTCTTTAATTGTGAACTTTGAGTAGCAAGTAACCAGATTCGTCCATGGCTCGCAGCGACCGCCATTTTTCTGTATCAGAAGCGATGATTACCAATCTCAAAGGGAAGGCTAAAAATGTCATGATATTAGAACTTTCAGCCACTCTCCATTTTAACGTGTTTTAGGTCTTAGGTCAAGCTGATAATAGCATTATCAACTCTATCTTGTGATTTATTTGCTAGAGCTTGATGATGAACTTGATGAAGCTCCAGAACCAGTCACATACTGGTCAAGAATTGCGCTAAAGGCCTTGTCTACAACTTTAACATTATATTTCTTAAGGACCTTAGCAATCACTGAGTTAGTGAAGTTAGTATCAGATTTCTTACCATTGATGATGACCTTAGTCAAATCATCCTTATAGTTTTTCCAATCTGCATTTTTCTCAGATTTTGAAACAGTTTTGACGATGTAGTAAGTTGCAGCACCAGTTGAGCTGTTTGAAACAGTCACTACGTCAGAAACGGCATTAGCATCTTGTTTAAAGGCTGCTGTCAAAACATCTGCTGGGAAGTCTTGAGAAGCTGAGTTAACTGTCTTAGAAGTCACTTCCAAGCTGTTATCTTTAGCTACTTGTGAGAAATCTGCTCCTTCTGCCTTAGCTTCAGAGTCTACTTTATCTGCCACTGCTTTATCTGTAGTTGAAACCACTTGCACCTCTGTATTTGGTGTGTAGTTATCATAGGCAGCCTTGTAATTTGCTTCCGTCAAATCTTTTTGAGCGGCTTGGTTAACAGCGTACTCAACCAATTTTTGTGTACGGATTTGAGTACGGTATGACTCTTCTGTTTGACCATAGGCTGCAAGTACTTGTGAGAATTGATCTCCGTATTGTTCTGAAGCTTGCTTATAAGCTTTGTCAACGTCTTCTTTGCTGACTTTGCTACCATATTCTTTTTCAAGAGCCTTTTGCAAAGTTGCACTCAAAACACTTTGTTGTGTTTGGCTGCTACCTTTAAGTGAATCAAAAACATCACCAACAGTAACAGTATCACCTTTCATAGATACCAAAGTTGTTTCTTCAGTTGTTTTGTTACCTAGAGAAACATACATAGCACCTGCACCAACGAGAGCTGAAACAGCTACAAGGGCAAGACCTCCAAGGAAGCGACCACCTGAGCTTGGTTTACCAGCATCACGTGTCTTTTTAGTTTTAGCACGCTTAGCTTTTTCTTTCGCTTTTTCACTGGCGAGGGCGATGCTTTCCTCTTCTTCTTTTTGGCGATCAAGATGCTCTTGTTCTGCGTCTTTGTCTGCTACAACCTCTTCAACAGTTTCTTCTGTTGACTCAAGGTTTTCATTTTCTTTAGCCATTCTATCTACTCCTTAAATTGTCAATATCTCTGCTATTATACCACACTTACTTAAATAATGCTTAATCTGGCAAGATAATATTTTCAGAATTTTTCCGAAGCATAAGAAGTCCGTCACTCATAGGAACCAAACTAGCAGTCAATCCAGGGTTATCTAAGGTCGCATCGAAAAGACGATGCAAGCCACGGTAAATCGTACGCTGACCACGACGAACCTCCATGATATCTTTGGCAATATCGCCCCCTTGGAAGATATCATCAAAGACGATGACACCTCCTACCTTGAGACGTTTTAGGATTTCAGGCAGAAAGACGATATATTTAGACTTGGCTGAGTCCATAAAGACAAAATCATAATCAGTGTCCAAATCTTGCAAAACTTCTGCTGCATCTCCTTCGACCAAGGTAATTTGTTTGCGACTGTCATACTTGGCTAGATTTTCCTTGGCAAAGCCAATCATTTCTTCATTACGATCAACCGTTGTAATCTGAGCATCAGGTGCATACTCAGCCATAAGAAGGGCTGAAAAACCAATAGCTGTTCCTACCTCAAGGATTTTCTTAGGCTGCAAGGTCTGCAATAAAAATCGGAAATAAGCAACAACTTCGTGCTGGATAATTGGAATATTTTCCTTACGAGCAAAGGCCTCCAGTTCAGCCAAATGCCCTTTATTTTCCTGAAGATGCGTTCGCATGTAGTCCACAATATCCTTGTTGACTACAGGACGTCGCATGTTGTGATTTGCATTTTTACTATATGATTTAACCATGTGTTTTATTATATAAAAAATCCCTAGCGAGTGCTAGAGATTTTTCTTATCTATAAATCAAATCGTCATCATTAAGCTACTTGACGTAACCCCCTCTTTTTCAAGAGGTAGGAAACGACCAAAGCCACCACGTAAAGAGCGATAAAAACAAGCAAGGTCATCTGGTATGATTTTGTCAATTCGTAGGTTACGGATAAGAGCATTGGCCCCACTAAGGCCGCCATCGCCCAGGCAGTCAAAATATAACCATGAAGGGTAGCCAACTCCTTTGCCCCAAAGATATCGCTAAGGTAGGGAGGAATCAAGGAGAATCCTGCCCCGTAGCAAGTCATCAGAACAGCCATCGCAACCACAAAGACAAGTGGAACTTGCAGGACAATTAGGAGGGCGGCCATAACAATATTAACCACAAAGAGGAGGATAAAGGTCTTCGGACGCCCAATATAATCCGACAAACCTGCCCACAGAAGGCGACCAAAACCATTAAAGATTCCCATAACACCTACAACAACTGCCGCTGATTCCGCTGACATCCCAACCATATCTTGAGCCATTGGAGAAATAGCAGAGACAAGGGCTAAGCCACATGAAATATTGATAAACAGAATAAGCCATAACCAGTAGAAAGTTGATGATTTCAGAGCCTCATTAGCCGTAACTCCCTTGCTCAAATCAGCAGCCTGACGGTTTGGACTCTTGTCAGCCAACAGTTGTGCTTCCTCTACACTTGGTCGTTTAATGAATTGTGAGACAAATAGCATAACAACAAAATAAACGACTCCCAAGATATAAAAGGTCTGCTCAACACCACGTGCCTGAATCAGATATTGAGCAATGGGACTGGTTAACAATGAGGCAAAGCCAAAGCCCATAATGGCAAGGCCAGTCGCAAGTCCACGCTTATCAGGAAACCACTTAATAATAGTTGAAACAGGCGTAATATAACCCACACCCAGTCCTAGACCACCAAGAATACCATAACCAAGATAAAGCATCCACAGCTCTCCATGAGCAATGGCAACTCCTGTCAGAATGTTACCCCCAGCATAGAGAACAGCCGACATACTCCCAGTCACTCTAGGACCAAATTTTTCAACCAGACGCCCCATGAAAGCTGCAGAAAGCCCTAGACAAAAGATGGCCAATGAAAAGGCAAAAGAAACTGAAGATTGATCCCAGCCAGTCTGGGCCATAATAGGATTACGATAGATACTCCAAGCATAGGTAGACCCCAACATGAGATGGAGTAAGACACCACACGTTGCTACAAGATAACGATTGGTTGTTTTCACAAAAACCTACTTTCTATTTCTGAACATTGTTCACTTATAAAACACAAAACGTTAGGTTTTTAGTCTATCATGAATATAAACTAGGGGCTATAAATATGCTCATCCATATATTTCCATATCAATTAGAACTTCCATTCCAGTAAATGTTCGTTTTTAGACATAAAAAGAATCATCCTGATTCAGAATGATTCTCTCATATGGTAACTTCTTTTTAAGAAAGGTGAACACCTTTTTCAACCAAGTCTTCCAATTCAACGAGACGGTCTTCAAAAACTTTGAAGGCAGCATCCAAGTAGTCGGTATTGGTCATATCAACACCAGCTTTCTTGATGACTTCCAAAGGATAGTCTGAGCTTCCCGCCTTAAGGTAAGTAAGGTAAGCTTCTTTATCTTCTTCAGTACCGTGAACAATTTTTTCAGCCAAGTAGCTTGCCGCAGCAAATCCTGTAGCGTATTGGTAGACATAGTAATTCATGTAGAAATGCGGAATACGTTCCCACTCAAACTGAATTTCGTAGTTATCTTCAGCTTTGAGGTTATAGTATTTCTCATTGAGGTCTGCGTAAAGCTTATTCATGAAGTCCGCTGTCAAGATTTGACCAGATGCATCTGCCTCATGGATAGCATGTTCAAACTCAGCAAATTGGGTTTGACGGAAGACAGTTCCCTTGAAGCCATCCAAATAGTGGTTAAGAATAGCAAAACGTGTCTTGTCATCTTTAACCTCTTTAAGAAGCGTTTCTGTCAAGATATTTTCATTGGTTGTAGACGCAATTTCTGCCAAGAAGATTGGGTAATCTCCGTAAACATATGGTTGAGTCTGACGTGTGAACGTTGAATGCAAACTATGGCCAGTTTCGTGAACCAAGGTAAAGAGATTGTCCAAAGTGTCTTGCCAGTTCAAAAGCATGAAGGCATTGGTATCGTAGGCACCACCTGAGTAAGCCCCTGAACGTTTTCCTTTGTTAGGGTGAACGTCAATCCAACGTTCCGTAAAGGCTGCATGAACCCCTTTACTATACTCTTCACCAAAGATTGCCAAGACTTCTTCTGCTTTCTTGAGGGATTCTTCATAAGTAAGAGCAGTTTCAGTCTCAGAAAGTGGTGTATAGACGTCATACATCTTAAGCTCATCAAGTCCCAAGACCTTCTTACGCAAATCTAGGTAACGGTGTAAAAGTGGCAAATGCTTGTTCACTGATTCCAAGAGTGAGTCATAAACACTCTCTGGAATAAAGTTAGCCGCAAGTGCTGCATGACGTGCTGAATTATAGTGACGAACTTTGGCTTGGTAATTGTGAACCTTGACAACGCCTTGGAGTGTTTGTGCATAAGTATGTTGGAACTGCTCATAAGTCCCATACATCGCTTCATAAGCTCCCTTACGAATGTCACGGTCCTTAGATTCCATGAGAGTGATAAAGTTACCATGCGTCAACTCAACCACATCCCCTTGACCATCTGATACCCATGGGAAGAGGATATCAGCATTATCTAAGACATTGAAGGTATCCGTTGGACCGTTGAAAATATCACCAGCTGCTGCCAAGAGCTCCTCAGCTTCTTGAGAAAGAACATGGTCCTTGTTTGCCAAAAGGCGTTCGAAATAGTGGTCATAAAGTCCAAGACCTGGCTCTTGTTCTTTAAATTCAGCTAATTTCTTATCATCCAAGGCCATAAATTCAGGCTCAAAGTAAGCAAAGGCTTCACTCAACTGTGAGTAAAGGTTTGAGGCCTTAGCTTGATACTCTTGGTAAAGCCCTACTGTTGTGTCTTGGTCATTTTTCATTGACGCATACACATAGATTTTCTCCAAGCGACGCATAAGGCTCATATAAAGTTCTGTTGCCTCAAGCAAGTTCTTAGCAGAATCTAAGAGATGACCTGCATAAGCACTAGCCTTCTTCAAATCCTGAACAGTGCTTTCATATTCAGTCTCCCAATCTGCATCTGTCGCAAAAATGGTCGTCAAATCCCATGTGTATTTCTCTTCTAAATGAGCACGATTGTCTGACATAATATTCTCCTTAATTGTATCTATTCTTTACTATTTTAGCATAAAAGGTGGGAGGGTAGAGAGTTTGTCGATAAGAAAAACGCCTTTTTCGATAATATTGCATAAAAAACTTTTCAAATCCTTCAAGTGACTGTCTAATTTGTACAAAACCCTGCTTAGATTCTGGAAATCTCACTTGTGGAAAAAAATCCTGATCAGACAGGCATAACAAATTCATTCCCTTAAGATAGGCTTTTTCCTGCCTTCTCATCCACCTTGGATTTTTCCCCATTAATTCTCGTTGAATCACATGTGAGACCTTCTTTCGCTGAGTTACTTGATAAGTCTCAACCTGCTCTGCTTGATAAGGAAAACGTAAAACTGTCATGAGATTTTCGGTTAACGACCAGGCCTTAGTTAAATAATAGACTTTCCCAAAAATATCCTCATAGATGAGATACTTAAGTCTAATTTCCTCACGCTTCCAATCAAGCTCCCATAGGTGAAATCCTATCTTAGCCGTAAAATAGAGAAAGTCCCGCTGTAGGTCTGTTAAACGTCCATTCAACCAGAGTTCCTCACCCAAAAGCCAACGCACTTCGTAACCTGCTTGGTGATAGGCACATGTCCTCTCTCTCAAACGTTGCTGGGATAACCGAGAACACTGAACTTCCAAGGCTAAGGAATCTCCAACGAATAAATCCGCAATCTGGCCTAACTCAGGCAGAACCTTTTCAATACAAACTCTTTCACCATGATTGTCTAGGGATTGATACAAAGTGGCTTTTAGG
>ERZ773209.1819-NODE-1819-length-11877-cov-127.575368_pt1 | contig 11877 bp, 6 predicted proteins | sample MGYA00511109_ERZ773209 | MGnify/ENA primary metagenome ERZ773209 (study PRJEB29015, sample SAMEA2737786) | human gut metagenome | biome: human gut; feature: human-associated habitat; material: faeces | place: China | collected 2012 ...
TATTCACATTCGCCCCCTTCGGGGACGGTAGAATGCTACTTGCGAAACTTCAGTAATGTATATTTAAAAGATGATGAGTTAAAGAAAAGAGCGTGTCAATAGCGGTGCGCTCTTTTTGTTTGCATAGTTAAATGCAGAAGAGTTAAATATTTACAAGAATCCCCCATGATGTTTGGTGTTATGTTTTGAAAACATTAATTTTGCAAAACAATTTTTTGCAGATTTACAGAATCATTTAAAACAAAGATAATGGAAATAATAGGAATAGTCATTGGTCTTGCCATCGGCTTCTTCGTGGGCAAACTGCTGGAAGCCAAGAAGGCGGGAGAGGAGAAAACGCAGCTTGTTGCGAAGGCGCAGGTACTGCAGGCTAACATTGAACAGAGCAATCTGCATCATGCTTCTGAGGTTCAATCCTTGAAGCAATCTCATGCTTCTGAGGTTCAATCCCTGAAAGCTCAGATGGAGAACGAGCGGCAGTATGCCGCCAAACTCAGGGCGGAAAGCGACCAGCAGTGGGCACAGAAACTCGAAAACCTGAAGCAGGAGATGCAACGCATGACCATCGAGCAGCAGCGGGTGGCGGCAGAACAGCTCGCAGCCAAGCAATCTGCCTTGCAGGAAAACAACCGACTTCAGATGGACGAGCTTCTGAAACCAATTAAGGAGCAATTCGCTGATTTCAAGAAATCGGTAGAAGAGAGCAAGACCCAGAACGAAGTGAACAAGAAAGAACTGCAGAATACCTTCGAGGCTACGATGAAACTCTTCCAGCAGGAGCAGCAGCAGGCTGTATCGAGTCTGAAAGAGCAGACATCGAAGATAGGATCCGATGCCGCCAACCTCACCAAGGCATTAAAGGGCGACAGCAAGATGCAGGGCGACTGGGGCGAGATGGTGCTGGAAACCATCCTCGAGAATAGCGGCCTGCGCAAAGACGAAGAGTTCTTCATCCAGGAGAACACCAAGGACGAGAACGGCAAGAACTTCCGTCCCGATGTCATCGTCCGCTTCCCGGAGGGCAGAAGCGTGGTGATAGATTCCAAGGTTTCGCTCACCGCCTATACCGATGCCCTGGCTGCCGGTAACGATGAGGAACGCGAGCGGTTGATGAAGGCGCATGCTCTCAGTGTCCGTAAGCATATCGACGAACTTGCCGAGAAGGATTACTCCAAACTGGTGGATGATGCCATCGGTTTCGTCCTGATGTTCATCCCTAACGAAACCAGTTATATCGCAGCCATGAAGCAGCAGCCGGACCTCAGCCGCTGTGCTTACCAGAAGAAGATTATCATCATCTCGCCAAGCAATCTGCTCATGGCACTCCAGCTGGCGTATAATCTTTGGCAGTACGACCGACAGAACAAGAATGTGGAGAAAATCGTGAAGACGGCAGCCGATCTATATGATAAGGTAGCGACTTTCGAAGATACCTTCCTGGGCATCGGCGATTTGATAACCCGCCTTTCCGGCACCTTCGACAAGGCAAGAAAGCAGCTTTACGATGGAAGCGGCAACGTGATGCGCAGGGTGGAAAGCCTGAAAGGGCTGGGCGTTACGCCGAAGAAGCAGATTAAATCGCTGGAGGAATCGTAACATTTTCTTTTCCTGGTTTACCATATTGTTCAAAAGTATTTGCTAATCGTTCATTTTTTGAAATTAGTTCTCTAAAAATGAGCGGTTTTCGATTTTTCTTTGTACTTTTGCCACGCCTATTCGGAAAGATAGGCACATACATGGAACAATCAAAAAATACCGTATAATCATGAAACTGAACGAAATTCTTTCAGACAGCTTTAATGCTGCAGAATGGGAAGCTAAGGGTTATGAGCTTCCTAAGTATGACATCGCAGCCGTAGCTAAGAAGACTCACGACGAGCCTACTTGGGTTCACTTCGGCGCAGGTAACATCTTCCGTGCTTTCCCGGCTGCCATCCTCAACGATGCGCTCAACACGGGCAAGTACGATCGTGGCGTAATCGTGGCCGAAAGCTTCGACTACGAAATCATCGACAAGGCTTATCGCCCTTATCATAACCTCTCGCTTCTCGTCAGCCTCCAGAGCAATGGAACCATCGAGAAGAAGGTTATCGCTTCTATCACAGAAAGCCTCAAGGCGGATAAGCAGTTTGGTGAGGACTGGGCCCGATTGGTTCAGATCTTCCAGGCACCAAGTCTGCAGATGGTAACTTTCACCATCACCGAAAAGGGAAATTCTTTCAATGATGCCGATTTGGCTCGTGGTCTCGATGCAGTCTTCGCCATGGGTAAGCTCACCGCTCTGCTTTACGAAAGATACAAGGCTGGCAAGTTGCCTGTAACCCTTCAGTCAACAGACAACTGTTCTCACAATGGCGACCATGTAAAGGCTGGCGTCAAGGCTTACGCCGAGCGCTGGGTAAAGGATGGCATCGTTGAGGCTGGATTCCTGGATTACATCAACGACAGCAGCAAGGTAACCTATCCTTGGTCTATGATTGATAAGATTACCCCTCGTCCTCACGAGAAGGTACAGGCGATGCTTGCCGAGGATGGTTTCGAGGACAACGATACCATCATCACCGAAAAGCATACCTTCACCGCTCCTTTCGTGAATGCAGAGGAAGTGCAGTATCTCGTTTGTGAGGATACTTACACCAACGGCCGACCTCCTTTGGAGTTGGGCGGTGCGCTCTATACCACCCGCAAGACAGTGGATGAGGTGGAGACCATGAAGGTAACCACCTGTCTGAACCCATTGCATACAGCGATGTCTATCTATGGCTGCATGCTCGACTATACTCTGATTTCTGCCGAGATGGCTGATGAGGACCTTCGTGCCTTCATCCAGAAGATTGGTTACATCGAGGCGATGCCGGTAGTAACAGACCCAGGCGTATTGAACCCATACGAGTTTGTCGGCACCGTTATCAACAAGCGTCTGCCTAACCCATTCATGCCAGATGCTCCTCAGCGCATCGCTACCGATACCAGCCAGAAGCTCTCTATCCGTTTCGGTGAAACCATCAAGAACTATATCGACCGTGGTCTCGACAAGAGCAATCTCGTGCTGATTCCATTGGTATTGGCAGGTTACGCCCGTTATCTCAAGGCATTGGATGATAACCTGAAGCCATTCGAGCCATCTTCCGACCCATTGCTGGCAGAACTCCAGACCATCGTGGCTCCTTTGGAGGTAGGCAAGGCAGATCAGGACTATTCTTGCCTGAAGAATCTCTATTCCCGCAAGGATGTATTCGGACTCGATCTCTACGAGGCTGGCTTCGGCGAGCAGATTGAGGGCATGGTAAAGGAACTCTTCGCCGGCAAGGGTGCCGTAAGACAGACATTGCATAAATATGTTGCAGCAAGATAATTCATTTTTAAACTTATACATTATATAATATATATGGAAAGAACATGGCGCTGGTTTGGCAAGAAGGATAAGATTACACTTGCACAGTTGAAGCAGATTGGTGTAGAGGGCATCGTTACCGCATTGCACGATGTTCCTCTGGGCGAGGTTTGGACACGCGAGAAGATTCATGAGCTCAAGGAGTACATCGAGTCTTATGGTATGAAATGGAGCGTGGTTGAGTCTTTGCCTGTGGTTGAAACCTTGAAGTATGGCGGTCCCGATCGTGACCATCAGATTGAGGTTTACAAACAGAGTCTCCGCAACCTGGGCGAGGAAGGCATCAAGTGCATCTGTTACAACTTCATGCCGGTTTTGGACTGGGCTCGTACCGATTTGGCACACGAGAATCCTAACGGAGCCAACAACCTCTATATGAACTGGGGCGAGTTTGCCTACTTCGATATCTACATCCTCCAGCGTGAAGGTGCTCGTGAGGATTGGGCTGAGTTCTCTAAGGAGCACAAGTGGGGCAGAGACCTGGTGGCTGAGGCTGATGAAATCAAGAAGACTTCTACACCAGAGCAGGATCATGCCTTGGTAGAGAATATCATCATCAAGACCCAGGGCTTTGTATCCGGTAACTTCAGCGAGGGCGATTCAGCTCCTGTGCAGAAGTTCCGCGACCTGTTGAAGCTTTACGATGGCATAGACAAGAAGAAATTACAGGAGAACATGAAGTATTGGCTGGAGGCAATCATGCCTATCTGCGATGAATACGATATCAACATGTGTGTTCACCCAGACGATCCTCCTTATCCAGTATTCGGTTTGCCAAGAATCATCGGTTGTGCCGAGGATATCCAGTGGATGTTGGATGCTGTGCCAAACAAGCACAACGGTTTGACTTTCTGTGCAGGTTCATTCTCTGCCGGCGAGCACAACGACTGTGTGGCGATGGCGAAGCAGTTTGCCGACCGCACTCACTTTGTTCATCTGCGCTCTTGCTACATTTTCCCTAACGGCAACTTTACAGAGGCTTCTCACTTGGGTGGTCGCGGCCATCTCATTGAACTTTGCCGCATCTTCGAGAAGGCTGAGCAGGAAGGCAAGTGCAATTCGGGTCGCCGATTGCCTATGCGAGTAGATCATGGCATGACCTTCACCGATGAGCCAGGCGGCGTATTCGATGAGAGCAACCACGGCCACAATGCCGGTTACACCCTCCTGGGCCGCATGTTTGCCATGGGTCAGATTCAGGGTGTGATTGCTACCGTGGATGATGAGCTGGGCATAGAGTACAAGCAGCCGGGATTCTATGATTAGTTGATAGTTTATAGTTTATAGTTTATAGGCTTAGTTTATAGGCTATTAAGTGAGTTGAAATTCAGGTTAGATAAAATACGAAAAAGGAGGGTGTGTCATTATTCATCGGATTACGCAGAATAAACGGAACCTTAACCGCCTTCCTCGGATTACTCACGGATTTTAAACGGAAACTCGACCTGGCGGTCGTGGCGATACCCCCTAAAGCTGGAATGCGAATGCGCTAGCCCAATGGCCGTAAGGCCAAATCCGTTTAAATTCCGTGCGTAATCCGTGAAGCAAGAATGTTCCGTTAACTCAGCGTAATCCGATGAAGAAAAACGATGAAGAAACAAAAAAGAGGGTGTGTCTTGGACTTTTGACACACCCTCTTTTTTTTTACTTTGGATTTTAGCATTTTTAATATATAAAATGCTGATTTATAGATGTTTTTGATTATCTTAGCATCATTGTTTATATATATAATAAAAAATTATGGGCTCAGGGAAGATTGTCCGTGGATAGACAATCTCTCCTGAGCCCCAATAATTGTTTTATTCCTTTGTTTTGAGCTCCACTTCCTCCACATATTTCACTAATGAATCCTTGCCGTTGAGCAGGTAGTAATCCACTCTAACCACGTGGTTGATGTCAGCATTACCCTTCACCTTCACGTGGCGGGTCTTGCCGAGTATCATAGTGTCGCGACGGGAAGGGTAGGAGATCAGCTGGATGATGTCCTTGGTAGAACCGCTTCCTATGTAGTAGATGCCCACGCTGTCCTTGATGGCTTTCATTGCAGCCATCTTCGCCGTCTTCTTGGCATGGATGGCAGCGGTATCTTCCGGATAGAACTCGCTGGCAGCTACCGTGTCGCCGTCGTGCTGATCGGGGGCAAACTTGCAGCTTGTGCCCATCGTCGTGATAAAGGATGTGGCAGCCAAGGCTGCCACAAAGTATAATATCTTCTTCATTGTTATATCTTTTCTTTGTTATTTCTTATCTTTCTTTTTAAAAACCGTTTTTGCTTCTGTCTTTATACGCCAGATGCGTTATCGGCTGCAAAAGTACAAAAAATAACTCGAAAAGCCATACCTTTAAATGCAATGATTGATGAATTTTACTGCTTTTTGATGAATTTTACGTACTCCAATTCGTTATTTCGCATTACCTTTGCAGAAGAAAATGCAAATAACCTTTAAATGATGGATATAAATGAGATATAAAAAGATATTATTCGCAGGTCTGGCTGCATGGATGAGCCTATCATCATTTGCCTTCGACCTCAAGACTGAAAGCCCAGTGATTATAAAAGGTGATACCACGCAGATGGCACCTGTGGCTAAGACTGCACTGAAAATGTTGCAGGGCGACATCAAGAAGGTGCTGGGAAGTGAGATGAAACTGCAGATGGCTTCTCTCGGCAAGACTTCTGATAAGAATGAATCTTCTGAGGGAAGTTCTGATAAGAACATCATCATTCTTTCTAAGGATGCTGCAGCCTTCGCCTACAAGAAGGAGGCGTTTCAGATAAAAGCAGAGAATGGCAACCTATATATAAAAGGTAGCGACGACCACGGACTCGCCTACGGCATCCTGGAAGTTTCCAGATTGCTGGGCGTATCGCCTTGGGAATGGTGGGCGGATGCCAAGCCGAAGCATCTCGACGGTTTCAATCTGAAGGATGGCTATCGCAACGAGCAGGCACCATCGGTGGAGTTCCGAGGCATCTTCATCAACGATGAGGATTGGGGCTTGATGCCCTGGTCGGGCAAGACCTACGAGCCATCGGATATCAAGGGACATATCGGCCCGAAGACCAATGCCCGCATCTTCGAGCTGCTGCTCCGTCTTCGTGCCAACACCTATTGGCCAGCGATGCACGAATGCACCAAGCCTTTCTTCCTGACTCAGGGCAACAGAGAGGTGGCTCAGCAGTATGGCATCTACATCGGCGGTTCCCATTGCGAGCCGATGGCTTCGAGCACGGCTGGCGAATGGCCGGCAAGAGGCAAGGGACAGTATGACTTTGTGCATAACAGGGAAAACGTGCTCCAGTTCTGGGAAGACAGAGTGAAGGAGGTGGCTGGTCAGCCTATCCTCTATACCATCGGTATGCGAGGCGTACACGACGGAGCGATGCAGGGAGCCAAGACCGTGAAGGAGCAAAAAACAGTATTAGATAGCGTCTTGAAGGCGCAGAGAGAGTTATTGGGAAAATATGTGGAGAAGGATGTGACGCAGGTGCCTCAGCTGTTCGTGCCTTACAAGGAGGTGCTCGACGTGTATCATGCAGGCTTGCAGGTGCCGGAGGACGTATGCCTGGTATGGTGTGACGACAATTATGGCATGGTGCGCCACTTTCCTACAGCCGAGGAGCGAGCCCGAAAGGGTGGCAACGGCATCTATTACCACGTGAGCTATTGGGGCCGTCCGCATGATTACCTCTGGCTCGGCACCTTCTCGCCATCGGTGATGTATCAGCAGATGTCGATGGCTTGGCACAAGGGCATCCAGAAGTTTTGGATTCTGAACGTGGGCGACATCAAGCCTGCTGAGTATCAGATAGAACTCTTCCTGGATATGGCGTGGAACATGAACAGCATCTATCCGGGCGACAGTGCCGACAAGGATCTGCTGCCTAATAATGATTGGCTGGCTCAGCACGAGATGAACTTCTGGACCCGCGAGTTCGGCAAGCAGTTGGCAGAGAAGATGCTGCCTGTGATGCAGGAGAGCTATCGTCTGGCATACATCCGCAAGCCGGAGTTCCTGGGCAACACGAGATGCGAGGAAAGAGACAAGAAATACAGCATTATCAGCGACCTGCCTTGGAGCGAGCAGTATATCAACGCCCGCCTGGCAGATTACAAGGAGCTGGCAGATGAATCTGAGAGAATTGAAAAAATGCTCAACAAGGCGATAGCCAAAGGCAATCTGCCAAAGGAGCGAAAGGATGAGTTCTGTCAACTATTCAAATATCCCGTGCAGGCAGCTGCCCAGATGAACAATAAGTTGCTCTATGGGCAGCTGGGCCGCCACGGAAAGGAAACATCCAAGGACGGGGGCGCAGGATATTGGGCCAAGAGCGATGCGGCATACGACAGCATCGTGAGCCTGACCAAGATTTACAATCAGGGGTATTACAACCACGGCAAGTGGAACAGAATCATGGATTTCGAGCCTCGCAAGCAGCCGGTGTTCCGCCGCGTGCCGCATACGGAGGCTACCCAGCCGATGGTGAAAATGCCTGAATATATTGCGAAATGGAACGCCACAGATGCCACCGTGGGCCATCCTGCCGCATGGTATGGATTGGGCTACGAAGGCAAGGCGGCTGGCATAGTCAGAAATCAGGAAATAGGTTTTGCTTTCGAAGGTAAGAAGGTGAAGGGTGATTCGGTTACCATAGAAGTTCGTTGGGTTCCGACTCATCCTGTGGATAACAAGTTACGGTTCGCCCTTTCGCTGGATGGTGGAAATCCTGTCGTCAAGGAGTATCAGACTAAGGGAAGAAGCGAGCTGTGGAAGGTGAACACCCTGCAATGCCAGGCTCGTGTGCGCATCCAGCTGCCTATCGCCAAACTGAAGAAACATCTCCTCAGCATCAAGGCTCTGGATGATGGTATGGTCTTAGACCAAGTATATCTGTATTGAAATTAGGTTAGATTTTAGGTTATAAATACAAAAAAACTCCCATGGCTTGCTGCTGAAGCTTGTCATGGGAGTTCTTTTTTCTTACATTTCAACCACCACTTCGTGCTTGCCTTCCAGGCAAGGGACGATGGTGCCTGCGATGGCTTTGCCATCCACCGTAATCTGTTTCACGCCTTTCTCCTTTCCTTCTGGGTTCTTTACCACGATGTGGTATTCGCCACCACGGAACTTGCGGGTTACCTCGTATTCATGGGCGGTGCTTGGCAGACATGGGTCGATGTTCAATCCCTCGTAATCCGGTTTGATGCCGAGGATGAACTCCGACACGGTGTACCACATCCAGGCGGCTGTACCGGTTAACCATGAGTTCTTGCCCTCGCCTGGCTTGGCGGCATCCTTGCCGGCTACCATCTGGCAGTTTACGTATGGCTCCACCTTGTGCAGGGTCTGATACTTCTCTTCTACATAGCTTGGCAGAATCTTGGTATAATGGTTCCAGGCATCATTGCCACGTCCGGCAACGGTTTCGCCGATGATGACCCAAGGATTGTTGTGGCAGAAGATGCCGGCATTCTCCTTGTAGCCTTCAGGATAAGAAGAAATCTCACCCATCTCTACATGATAGGTGGTGTAGGCTGGGTTGTTCAGCACCATTCCGTGCTCGCATTCCAGGCGCTCCTTGGCACTGTCCAATGCCTTGGCGCAGAGACCTTCTTCCAGTCCGATGCCAGCCATCGTACACCAGCCCTGGCTCTCGATGAAGATCTTGCCTTCCTCGTTCTCATCACTACCAATCTTGTTGCCGAAGAAATCGTAGGCACGCAAGAACCATTCGCCGTCCCAGCCATGCTGCTTCACGGCTTCGTTCATTGCATCCACCGCCTGCTGCATGCGCTCGGCTTCTACGAGATAATCTTCCTCGGCAAGTCCGGCGATAGTGCCTTCATGGCTGTTCGCGGCTTCCTTGGCAAGCTGCTTGCACAGCGCCACGTAGTCCTTTCCGGTTACTACGAAGAGTCCGGCTATCATCAGACTTTCTGCCTTGCTGCCTTCGCCCTTGTTCTCGGTGGTCTGGAAACTCTCGTTAGGGTCCCAGGAGAAGCAGTTCAGGTTCAGACAGTCGTTCCAGTCGGCTCTGCCGATGAGTGGAAGCTTATGCGGACCCAGGTTGTTGATAACATGGTTCATCGAAATCTTCAGATGTTCAAAGAGACTCACCTCGCTGCCTGGCTGGTTGTCGAAAGGCACCTGCTCTGAGAGGATGGAGAAGTCGCCCGTTTCCTTGATATAGGCCACGGTGCCGAAAATGAGCCAGCATGGGTCGTCGTTGAAACCGCCACCTATGTCGTTGTTGCCACGCTTGGTGAGTGGCTGATACTGGTGATAGCAACCACCGTCTGGGAACTGGGTGCTGGCGATGTCGATGATGCGCTGGCGGGCACGGGTAGGAATCTGATGCACGAAGCCTACGAGGTCCTGGTTGGAATCGCGGAAGCCCATGCCTCTGCCGATGCCGCTCTCGAAGAAACTTGCCGAACGCGACATGCAGAAGGTAATCATGCACTGATACTGGTTCCAGATGTTCACCATGCGGTCTAACTTGTCGTTGCCGCTCTTCACGGTGAAGATGTTCAGCAGGTTATCCCAGTACTGGTTGAGTTCAGCAAAGGCTGCATCCACCTTTTCGGTGGTATCAAGCTTGGCGATAAGCTGATGAGCCTTCTCCTTGTTGATTACCTTCTTGGCGCTAAACTTCTTGTCCTGCTCGTTCTCCACATAGCCCAGCAGGAAGATGAGGTCGCGGCTCTCGCCTGGCTGCAGGGTAACCTCGATATAATGAGATGCGATAGGGCTCCATCCGTGGGCAAAACTGTTGCGTGGCTTGCCTTCCATCACGGCTTCCGGCTCAGCAAACTCGTTGTAGAGTCCGATGAAGCTCTCGCGGTCGGTATCGTAGCCCTGAATCTCGGTATTCACTGTGTAGAAAGCATAGTGGTTGCGGCGCTCACGATATTCGGTCTTGTGATAGATGGTAGAGCCTTCTACCTCTACTTCGCCCGTAGAGAAGTTGCGCTGGAAGTTCTCCATATCGGTAGCAGCATTCCAGAGGCACCACTCTGCAAAGGAGAATACCTTGAGGGTCTTCACCTCCTGCGACTGGTTCTTCAGCGTCATCTTCTGCACCTCTGCCCAGGTGTGCAGTGGCACGAAGAAGAGCACACTTGCCTCCACGCCGTTCTTGCTGCCCGTGATGCGGGTATAGTTCATGCCGTGGCGGCACTCGTAGCTGTCGAGCGGTGTCTTGCAAGGTTTCCATCCCGGGTTCCATACGGTATCGCCATCTTTGATATAGAAATAGCGACCGCCGTTATCCATCGGCACACCGTTGTAGCGATAACGGGTGATGCGACGGAACTTGGCATCCTTGTAGAAGGAATAACCACCTGCTGTGTTTGAGATGAGCGAGAAGAAATCCTCGTTACCCAAATAGTTGATCCAAGGCCATGGAGTCTTTGGATCTGTAATCACGTACTCGCGATTGGCGTCATCAAAATGACCGTACTTTTTCTCTACCATTGTTTTTTTAATGTTTATTTTTAGGTAATTTATATTATTTTGGTGCAAAGATAGCAAAAAGTTTCAGCTTAAAGGTTAGAAAACAGATATTTTTTTGTATTTTTGCACTAGAAAGTTTGATGTTTAACAGGTTATAATTAACATAATATACAGTTGGCTTATGAAAAGATACATTCTAACACTCATCATTGCCGTTTTTGCCTTGATGCAAGCAGCGGCACAGACATACGACAACTTGTGGAAGCAAGCTGACATCATCGCTCGGAAGGATAAGCCTAGGAGCGAGATTGGGGTGATGAAGAAAATCATCTCCAAGGCTTCTGCGGCTAAAGACTACGGCCAGCTGCTGGCTGCTGAGATGAGGCAGATGACGCTCTGGAAAGAGATTTCTGCAGACTCACTGACGCCGAATGTGAAGCGGATGGAGGCTGAAGCTTTGAAGACAAATGACCCGATGCTGAAAGCGGTGAGATATGCTGTGCTCGGCAAGGTATATCATGATAATCCGTATGGAATAGAAGTGGATGAGGCTTCTTTGGAACAAAGGGAGGATGCTTCTTATTATCAAACTCAGCGAAAGGTAAACCTGAAGAAGATCCGGGAGTTCTTCAAGAAAGCGATGGCGCACCCAGAGCTTCTTGCCGAGCATGCTTCTTCTGAGTATGTGCCGCTGACTCTAAAAGGGGTGGACGGAAGTTCCTTCAAGAATGATCTGCTGCATCTCATCGGTTTCGAGGCAGACAGCAAGGAGGCGTATCTGCAGCTGTACACCTATTATAATAAGGTGGGAAATAGGGGTGCGGCTTGTCTCTGTGCCTATAAGCTCATCGAGAAATACCGCCAGGACGACGTGAGAGAGGTGAAGAAATCGAAGTATCTGCAGACCATCGACTCGCTCATCCAGGTTTATCAGGATATTCCGGAGGCAGGCGAACTTGCCGTGGAGCATTTCCGCTTCATGGAAGGTGCTACCGATGCCAAACCGCAGGATAAGCTCAACTATA
>ERZ773209.1822-NODE-1822-length-11868-cov-5.611276_pt1 | contig 11868 bp, 10 predicted proteins | sample MGYA00511109_ERZ773209 | MGnify/ENA primary metagenome ERZ773209 (study PRJEB29015, sample SAMEA2737786) | human gut metagenome | biome: human gut; feature: human-associated habitat; material: faeces | place: China | collected 2012 ...
GGGTCTTGACCCCTCCGCAGGAACCTGGCGGTTACCGCAGCCTGCCCGGAGCGGTCAAGACCGCTCCCTACAAACGGCGGCATATATGCCGACTTCGGCCGCTTGCCGCCGACTATACCATAAAAAGAGGCTGCCGCACAAGGTCAAACCCCATGCTGCAGCCTCTCGCTAGAACCCGTTCCCGGGAACAAATATTGAAGTTCTTTTGCTTACTTTTCTTTCAAGAAAAGTAAGACTTACTTCTCGATGACTTCCTTCGTGTCGCGGGCAATCATCAGCTCCTCGTTGGTCTCGATGATCAGGGTGCGGACACGGGCGCCCCAGGCAGTGACCTCAACGACATCTTCCTTCTGCTTGTGTGCATCGCGGTTCTTGTCGGTGTCGATGCGGATGCCCAGCCAATCCATGTGGTGGCAGATCTTGGCGCGGGAGTCGGCGTCATGCTCGCCGATGCCGCCGGTAAAGACGATGGCGTCCACGCCGCCCATAGCGGCAATGTAGCTGCCGATGGTCTTTTTGATCTGGTAGTTCAGCATGTCGCTGGCCAGCTGTGCGCGCTTGTTGCCGTTCATGGCGGCTTCCTCAACATCGCGCTTGTCGCTGGACACGCCGGAAACACCCAGCAGGCCGGACTTCTTGTTCAGGATCTCGTCCAGCTCGTGGCCGGTGATCTCGAGGTTATACTTCAGGTAGTTGACCACAGAGGGATCCAAATCGCCGCAGCGGGTGCCCATCATCAAACCAGCCAGCGGGGTCATGCCCATCGAGGTATCAATGACCTTGCCCTGATCGACAGCGGCGATGGAGGAACCGTTGCCCAGATGGCAGGTGATCAGCTTCAGGCGCTCAATAGGCTCCTCAAGGAACTCGGCAGCACGGTGGCTGACATACTTGTGGCTGGTGCCGTGGAAGCCGTAGCGGCGGACGCCGTACTTCTCATAGTACTCATAGGGGATGGCGTACATATAAGCCTTCGGGGGCATGGTGGAGTGGAAAGCCGTGTCAAAGACCGCAACATTCGGCTTGTCCTCGCCAAAGACCTTGTAGGAGGCCTCGATGCCCAGAATGGCGGCGGGGTTGTGCAGAGGAGCCAGCGGGCTCAGGTCGTGGATCGCCTTGACGACCTCGGGGGTGATCAGGCAGCTCTCCTTGAACTTCTCGCCGCCGTGGACCACGCGGTGGCCGATGGCGTCGATCTCGGAAACGCTCTCAATGACCTTGCCCTCGCCGGTGGTCATCTTCTTCACGACCTCGGTAAAGGCCTCGGTATGGGTGGGGAAGATGGCGGGCGTGGTTGCCTTATGGCCGTTGGCCTCATGGGTGATCATGCTGCTTTCCATGCCGATGCGCTCGCATAGACCTTTGCAGAGGACTTTCTCGCCCTCCATATCGATCAGCTGGTACTTCAGGCTGGAAGAACCGCAGTTGATAACCAGAACTTTCATGGAATATCCTCCTTAAATTTGGCAGGGCAGATTTGCCCTTTCCCAATCTTTGATTTTATTATATAATGGAAGATATGAATTTTCAAGCGCAAGTTCTGCAAGATAGCACAATTTTTGCACAGTACGCGCAAAGTACTTTTTTAACAATCTGTCGGGAGATTTTTTCTATGAAATTTGCAGGTATCATAGCCGAATATGACCCCTTTCACAACGGCCATGCAGCTCAGCTTGCGGCGGTCAGGGCAGCGGGCGCCGACTGCGTGGCTGTCTGTCTGAGCAGCGGCGCTGTGCAGCGGGGCGGTGTACCCATCCTGCCGGAATCGGTCCGGGTGCGCGCCGCGCTGGGCGCAGGGGCCGACATCGTCATTGCGCTGCCCGCGCCCTACGCCTGCGCCACGGCGGAGCAATTCGCCGCGGCGGGGGTGCACCTGCTGGCGGCGCTGGGCTGCGATACACTGGCCTTCGGTGCGGAAACACCCGATGCCGCCGCATTGCTGGACGCCGCGCAGCTGCTGTTGAGCGGCGAGATAAACGCGCTGATCCGTAAAAAGCTTGCGACCGGTATGACCTATGCCGCCGCCCGGGCCGATGCTGCCGAGACCCTGCGCCCCGGCATGGGGACGCTGCTGCGCACGCCGAACAACATTCTGGGTATCGAATACTGCAAGGCGATTCTGGCGCAGGGCGCTGCGCTGACGCCTCTTGCGCTGCCCCGGCTGGGGGCGGCCCACGGCGGCGGGGCAGGGGAGCATGGGGGTACGCCGATGGCCAGCGCCAGCTACCTGCGCGGCCTGTCCCTGCCGGAGTGGACCGCCTTTGTACCCGCCGGTGCAGCGGCGCTTTACGCAAAGGCGGCCGCCGAGGGGCTGCTGCTCGACAGTGCAAAATTTGAGGTGGCTGTCCTGACGCAGCTGCGGATGCAGCCACCGGAAAATTTTGCGCAGCTGCGCGGTATCAGCGAGGGACTGGAGAACCGCCTTGCAGCATCGGTGCGTCAGGCAGACGGTCTGGACGACCTTTACACCCGGCTGAAAACCAAGCGCTATCCCCATGCACGGCTGCGCCGCCTTGTGCTGGATGCCGCGCTGCAGTTTCCGGCAGAATTGCCAATGCCGCCCTACCTGCATGTGCTGGGGGCAAAAAAAAGCGCGCTGCCGCGCTTGAAATACGCCGCCCTGCCGGCAGGCACGGCGCTGGCAGAGCTGGTGCAAACCGGCCCGCAGGCGGCTGAAATCGGCAGACTGCATAGCCGCGCTGTGGATTTTTCGTCATTATGCAGAGAAAAAATTCAGCCGATGGGGCTTGCGTTTACTGCTAAGCCGGTGGTACTATAAGCGTGATATGGAGAAAACATGCGCGTGATACAACATTGTTGCATTTTTAACGCGCAAAATCGGTACGAAATGAAGGAGTAAAACATGGCGCTGCATGTAATGGACGAAGCAAACCACTGCCTTGGCTGCAAGGTGCCCCGTTGTCAGCAGGGGTGCCCCATCCACACCAATATCCCGGAGGTCATCCGCCTGCTGAAGGACAACAAGCTGGACGAGGCCGGCCGTATGCTGTTTGAAAACAACCCCCTGACCACCGTCTGCTCTCTGGTCTGCAACCATGAGAAGCAGTGCGAGGGGCATTGTGTGCGCGGCATCAAGGGCGCGCCGGTCCACTTCTCGGTCATTGAAAACTATATTTCCTCTACCTATGCCAGCCAGATGACGCAGGGCCCTGCGCCGTCCAACGGCAAAAAGGCTGCCATCATCGGCTCCGGCCCGGCGGGTCTGACCATCGCGGTCATTCTGGCGCGCTATGGGTATGATGTCACAATCTTTGAGAGCCACGACAAGATCGGCGGCGTGCTGCGCTACGGCATCCCCGAGTTCCGTCTGCCCAAGACGGTGCTGGACGATTTTGAGTACCGCCATCTGCACCTGAAGGGCATCAAGGTCCGCCCCAACACCGATGTGGGCAAGGCGCTTAAGATCGAGGATCTGTTCCGTGACGGCTACAAGGCTATCTTCATCGGCACCGGCGTGTGGCGCCCCAATACGCTGCACATCAAGGGCGAGAGCCTCGGCAATGTGCATTATGCCATCAACTACCTGCAAAACCCCGATGTCTACCATCTGGGCAGCCGCGTCATCGTTATCGGTGCGGGCAACGCGGCGATGGATGTCGCCCGCACTGCTATCCGCCATGGCACACGGCATCTTGAGTGCTTCTCGCTCTCAAAGACGATCAGCGCCAGCGAGTATGAGGCCAGCTATGCCAAGCTGGAGGGCGTCAACTTCATCTTCAACAAAAAGCCCGTTGAGATCACCGACAAGGGTGTTGTGTTCATTGACCTGAACGAGGCCGAGGACGGCACCCTGACCGAGCTGCCCGGCACCGAAAAGCTCTACCCGGCGGACAGCGTGATCGTTTCGATCAGCCAGGGCCCCTGCACCACCATCACCGACAGCACCAAGGACCTCAAGACGACCCCGCGCGGTCTGTTTGAGACCGATGAGGTCGGCCGCACCAGCATCCCCGGTATCTTCGCCAGCGGCGATGCCGTCAAGGGTGCCCGGACGGTAGTCGAGGCCGTGGCCTACAGCAAAAATGTGGCCGAGGCCATGCACGAGTACATGCAGACCCTGCCGCCCGACCTGCCCGACGAGTACGCAAATGTACCCGTGGCAGAGTACGGGGAGGGAAACTAAGTAAATAAAAACACCCCTGCGCCGATTTAACGGCACGGGGGTGTTTTGCTGCACTGCGCGATGAAATATTTCCGGGACGCATGTAGGGCGACCAGCCCTCTGGCCGCCGTGCCCGTTTACGTCGGTGAGAAACTTTGTGTTTTACCCCTCCCTACAAAATCAACCGTAAAAGGGGAATGCCGTAAACCAGCGGGCCGGGCGTGCCCGGCCCCTACCGCGCGGCTTACCTTTTCCTTGCAAACTCCCTTGCATGCTTCACAAACTCCCGCGCGGCGGGGGAGAGCACCCCGCGCGACAGGCATGCCAGCCCGATGGTGCGCTTGGCGGCCGGCTCCAGCTGCAGGACCTGACACCCTGCGCTGGCGGCACCCTCCTTGAACATCAGCTCGGGCATCAGGGCAAGGCCCTGCCCGCAGGCTACCATGGCGATCATGCTCTGGTCATCCACAATGTAGCAGCGGCTCGACACATGCAGGTCATTCTTTTTGAAATAGCTCTGGATGTCGGCGTCCACATCGGACTGCTGGCTGACAAAAGGCCGGCCGCGCAGCTCCTCGGCCCGGACAACACCGGGGCGGCGGGGCTTGTAGTCGGGCGGCGCAAGGCAGATGAGCCGGTCATCGTAAAGCGGCTCAAAATCCAGATCGCGGGCGCTGGAGTTGGACAGAAAGCCCAGTTCTACCGCGCCGGTTTTCAGCCAGCCGGTAATGTCATCATAGGAGCCCTGATAGATCTGCACATCTATGCCGGGGAATGCCGCGCGGAAGCCCGGCACGATCTTCGGCAGCCATGTCACGCAGGCCGAGTTGAACACTCCCAGCCGCAGCGCACCCTTGTGCATACCGTTGATCTGGGCAATGGACTGCTCCAGCGATTCGCTGCTTGCCAGCATCTGCTGGATCGCGGGCATCAGGTTCTCGGCGGCAGCGGTCAGTGTGACGCCGCTTTTTGTGCGGGTGAAAAGCGGAAAGCCGCACTCGGCCTCCACGCCGGACACGGCATGGCTCACGGCGGAGGGGGTAATGTGCAGCCGTTCGGCTGCGGCGGCAAAGGTACCCAGCTGCGCCACGATACTCAGCAGCTGGCAGTCGGTCAGGGTCATGATCACATCTCCTGTGGTGAATTTGATTCATGCTTCGTATGAAAAAGTATAGCTTTACTTCATGTCTATAATGTACTATTATGATAGCAGAAAGTCAATGCCTGCGGCGCACAACGCAGACATGAAAAAGACTCCTCTCCCTCCGACCTTGCCCCACCGGCCCGCACACCGGTGGGGCTTTTTTTATTGGCCGGTTTGTGGTATGATACTAATAAAGCCTTCCCCCCAAGGGGAAAGGTGCCCCGAAGGGGCGGATGAGGGGTGGCCTTCCCGCGGCAAACCGTGAATGGGTGGCTGCGGCAGACCGGCCCCTCATCAGGCCGTTGCACGGCCAGCTTCCCCCAAGGGGGAAGCCTTTAACGTAAAGGTGGAAAATCACATGGCAAAATCACGCGGGGTGCGGGGCGCAGCGGGCGCCTGTGCGGCGGCATCCCTTGTATATCTGCTGGGGCGCAGCCTGCTGGCCCTGCTGGTCAGCGCCCTTATGGGGCTGGCACATCCGGGGGCCAGTCTGGCAAAGCCCCTCGGCTTCAGTGATGTCAGCGCAGCGCTGTTTCAGCTGCTGGTCGGCATTGGGGCCATCGCCCTGACGCTGGCCTTTCTGCTCAAGCTGACCCGCCTGCGGCAGGTGGATCTGCGCATCGCCCTGCCGGCCCCCTGGAGCCCGGGCTTTTGTCTGCCGGTCTTTCTCGGTGTGGCCAACCTCGCCAACCTTGCCGGGGCGCTCATCAACCATATCACAGACAACCCGACAACGAGCGAGCTGCTGCCCAGCGGCGGACCCGAGCTGCTTGTCTGCTTTATAACGCTCTGCATCATGCCCGCTGTGGCCGAGGAGCTGCTCTTCCGCGGGGCGTTTCAGGGCTTGATGCGCCCCTGCGGCAGCGCAGCGGCCATCTTTGCGCCGGCGCTGCTCTTCGGTCTGCTGCATCTTGATCTGGCGCAGGGGCTGACGGCCTTTGCCTGCGGGGTCTTTCTGGGCTGGCTGACCGAGCGGTCGGGCAGCATCCTGCCCGGTATGCTGCTGCACCTTGTAAACAATATGCTGGCATTTTTGACGATCTACCTGCGGTATTACGCCCCGGCGGAGCTGTCCTTCGGCGTTGAGCTGTTCATCCTGCTCTTTTTCCCGGTGTTCGGCGGCTGGATGATCTGGAACGCCCGGCAGCAGGGCTTTCGCTTTTCGGCCGGTCTGCGCCCCGGCGTGGATGTGCTGGCAGTGTTCACCAGCCCGGCCTACAGCGCCGCTGTGATCTTTCTGGTCGTATATGCGGTATTTTTTGTGCATTGAGGGGGAGCTATGACCGATGAAGAACTGATGCGCGCCGCGCTGGCAGAGGCAAAGCTTGCCGCCGCACTGGGTGAGGTCCCGGTCGGGGCGGTCGTCGCCAAGGACGGGGAGATCATCGCCCGCGCCCACAACCTGCGCGAGAGCGGCAAAAACGCCACCTACCACGCCGAGCTGCTGGCCATTGATGCGGCCTGCAAGGCGCTGGGCGGCTGGCGGCTCTGGCAATGCGAGCTGTTCGTGACGCTGGAGCCCTGCCCCATGTGCAGCGGGGCTATCATCAACAGCCGCCTGAAGCGGGTTGTCTACGGCGCACGCGACCCCAAGGCGGGCTGCTGCGGCAGCCTGACCGACCTGTTTGCGCTGCCCTTCAACCATCACCCGGTCATGGAATCGGGCCTGCTGGAGGAGGAGGCACAGGCATTGCTGCAGGACTTTTTTGCGATGCTGAGAGAGAAACGGAAGAAAAAATGATTACGAACCATGTATTCATCACCGGCGGCAGCCGGGGAATCGGCGCGGCGGCGGTGCTGGCGTTCGCCCGCGCCGGGTATGATGTTGCCTTTACCTACAACGCCCATCCGGACGCCGCCGAGGCGGTGCTGCGCCGCGCCGCAGCCGCCGCGCAGGGCGGCCGCTTTCTGGCAATACAGGCCGATGCGGGGGATTCTGCACAGGTGCAGGCCGCCGTGGAGCAGGCACAGCGGGAGCTGGGCGGCCTGCAGGTGCTTGTCTGCAATGCGGGCATTGCGCAGGTCAAGCTGTTTACCGACACCACCGATGAGGATTGGCACCGGATGATGGCCGTTGATCTGGACGGTGCGTTCTACGCCTGCCGCGCCGTGCTGCCCGGCATGGTACACCAGAAATACGGCCGTATCCTGCTGGTCAGCAGTATGTGGGGGCAGACCGGCGGCAGCTGTGAGGTGGCCTACAGCGCGGCCAAGGCGGGGCTGATCGGCCTTGGCAAGGCCCTCGCCAAGGAGGAGGGCCCCAGCGGCATCACGGTCAATGTCATTGCGCCGGGCGTCATTGACACCGACATGATGGCGGGCTTTACCGCAGAGGACCGCGCCGCTTTGGCGGAGGAAACCCCTGTGGAGCGCCTTGGCACGGCGGACGAGATCGCCCGCACGATGGTCTTTCTGGCTGATGAGGGAAGCGGCTACATCACCGGTCAGGTGCTGGGTGTAAACGGAGGGCTGGTGATCTGATGCGCGCCGAATACCGCGAGGGAGAGCGCTTTTCGCGCCTTGAATTTACAGAGGAAACCTTTTACGACTGCGACTTCTCCGACTGCACCTTCATCGACTGCACCTTTGAAAACTGCAAGCTGGACCACAGTGTGCTGAGTGAGTGCCAGTTCATCCGCTGTACGATTACGGGGTTAAAAACCACGATGTCCCGCGCAAAGTTTACGGACCTTCAAGGCTGCACCCTCAACAATATCGACTGGATGTCCCTGCAGGGGGACGGCTCGTTTGCCGACCCGATTGAAAAATTGCAGGACTGCCGCCTGAAATACAACACCTTCACCGAGATGAACTTTACAAAATTCAACTTTGCGGGCAACGAGATCCAGCGCTCGATGTTCGCCAAGTGCAATCTCGTCAGTGCGGATTTTGAAAAATGCGACCTGCTGGACACCGAATTTTACCAGTGCGATATGCGGAAGGCAAACTTCAAGGAGGCCAGCGGATATAAAGTCGATATCTTCGGCTGCAAGCTGCAGGATGCAAAATTTTCACTGCCGGAGGCAGTGTCGCTGCTGGGAGATTTGAAGATCAAATTGCTATGAAAAATATACAGATTGAAAAGCTGCCCAATGCGTATACAATTCGCTGCCTGACGGACGCCGATGTGCCGATGCTGTACGCATGGATGCTGCGCAATGACCAGTACTTCCGGTATTGCAGCGGAAACAGGATACTACACACCCCACCCCCTCTTTGCATACTATACTGCAAAGGGGGGCTTTTTATGGCTGTGTACCAGAACGGCATTGATGTGTCGCGCTACCAGGGCAATATCAACTGGGGCCGGGTGGCGGCGGCGGGCAAGCAGTTTGCCATAGTCCGCGTGGGGTCCAGCAACAGCGGCGGACTGTATGTTGACCCGTATTTCCTGCAGAATGTCAACGGGGCCAAGGCGGCGGGCCTGCGGGTGGGGGCCTATTACTATACCTACGCGCGCACACGGGCGGCTGTGGCTAATGAGCTGACGACCTTTTTGAATGTCATGCAGGGGCTGCAGCTCGAATATCCGGTCTTTGTGGATGTCGAGGATGCCAGCCTGACCAGCCTTGGCCGTGCAGAGCTGACCAGCCTTGTGCAGTACGCCATGGATATCCTCTACCAGCGCAAGTGGTACGCGGGCTGGTACAGCTACACCAACTACATCAACAGCAATCTCAACGCAGCCGCCCTGAGCCGCTACCCACTGTGGGTGGCAGACTACCGCGCCACCCTTGGCTATAACGGCAGCTATGCTATGTGGCAGTACACCGGCAGCGGTGTGGTCAACGGCATCTCCGGCGCTTGCGACCTCAACCGCTGCTACCGGGATTTTCTGCCGGAGATACAGGCCGGAGGCTACAACAACTATGGGGCCTCCGGCCCTTCCATGGAGGTGGTGGCGGGGCAGCGGCTTGTGGTGTTCAACGCCCGGTGTGAGTATTTTTATTCTGCCAACTTCAACGACGTGGTCGGCTATCTGCCGCTGGGCAGCTACTGCGTTGTCAAGCAGAGCACCCGGAAATACAACGGCTATGATTGGGTCATCTTCCGCTACCGCGGCAGCGAGTATTGGACCGCTGTCATCGGCGACCGCAACCGGGTCGAACCGTGTAATTGTGACTGCAATTCATAAACACAACTTGACAACAACAGTTTGTTGTATTACACTGAATTTGCAGGGTCGGATGCGAGCATCGACCTCTACAACCTGCCCGCAGAGTGCAAGTCGATTTGACAAACACTTCCAAACTGTGGTTTAATAAAAATATATGTGCAAAAACTACCACTGTTTCAATATACATCAGGGGGAACCGCCGCATGGCAAAAAAACAACAGGAATACGGCAATGACAGTATCCGCCAGCTGAAAGGCGCCGACCGTGTGCGCAAGCGCCCGGCGGTCATCTTCGGCTCTGACGGTGTGGAGGGCTGCGCCCATTCCATCTTTGAGATCATCTCCAACTCTATTGACGAGGCGCGCGATGGCCATGGCAACCGCATCAATGTCACGCTGTTCCCGGACCATGTCATCGAGGTCGAGGACTTCGGCCGCGGCATTCCGGTCGATTACAATAAGGCTGAGGAGCGCTGGAACTGGGATCTGGTCTTTTGCGAGCTGTACGCCGGCGGCAAATATGCCGAGGGCAGCGGCAACTATGATTTCAGCCTCGGCCTGAACGGTCTGGGCCTGTGCGCCACCCAGTACGCCAGTGAGTGGATGACGGCGGATGTCTACCGCGATGGCTTCCACTACCACCTCGATTTCAAAAAGGGTGAGAATGTGGGCGGCCTGCAGAAGGAGCCGTTCAAGGGCAGGCGCACCGGCTCTGTCATCCGCTGGAAGCCCGACACCGAGGTCTTTACCGACATTGCCGTCCCGGCGGAATCCTTCAAGGATATGCTCCGCCGTCAGGCTGTCGTCAACGATGGCGTCACGCTGGTATTTACCGACAAGTCCGGCGCGGACGCCGAAAAGTTTGAGTATCTGTACGAGCACGGAATCACCGACTATGCCAACGAATTGGTAGGGGATAAGGCCCTGACGCCGGTGCATTTCTGCAGCGGTGCCGCCACCGGCCGCGACCGCGCCGACCAGCCGGACTATCAGGTCAAGATGAATGTGGCGTTCGCATTCTCCAACACCGTGCAGTGTCTGGAATACTACCATAACTCCAGCTGGCTGGAGCATGGCGGAAGCCCCGACCGTGCCGTGCGCACGGCCTTCGTCAGCCAGATCAACGGCTGGCTGAAGACCAAGGGCCTGTACAAGAAGAACGAGAGCGCGATCACCTTCGCCGATGTGCAGGACTGTCTGGTGCTTGTCTCGTCGAGCTTCTCGACCCGCACCAGCTATGAGAACCAGACGAAAAAGGCCATCACGAACAAGTTTGTGGCGCAGGCCATGACCGAGTTCCTCAAGCATCAGATCGAGGTCTACTTCATCGAGCACCCCGATGAGGCCGAGAAGGCCTGCAAGCAGGTGCTCATCAATAAGCAGAGCCGCGAGCACGCCGAGAAGGCGCGCATCACGATCAAAAAGACGATGACCCAGCAGATGGATCTCGCCAACCGTGTGCAGAAGTTTGTCGACTGCCGCACCAAGGACGCCACCCGCCGTGAGCTGTATATCGTGGAGGGCGATTCCGCTATGGGCGCGGTCAAGCAGAGCCGTGACTCGGAATTTCAGGCTATCATGCCCATCCGCGGCAAGATCCTGAACTGCCTGAAGGCCGACTACGCCCGCATCTTCAAGTCGGAGATCATCACCGACCTGATCCGCGTCATGGGCTGCGGCGTTGAGCTGGGCGGCAGCCACAATAAGGATCTGGCCAGCTTCAATCTGGACAACCTGCGGTTCAATAAGGTCGTCATCTGTACCGATGCCGATGTGGACGGCTACCAGATCCGCACCCTTGTGCTGACGATGCTCTACCGCCTGACGCCGACCCTCATCAATAAGGGCTATGTCTATATCGCAGAATCGCCGCTGTACGAGATCAACACGAAGAATAAGACCTTCTTCGCCTACACCGAGCCGGAAAAGGCTGATATCCTGCGCCGCATTGAGGGCGAAAAGTACACGATCCAGCGCTCAAAAGGTCTGGGCGAGAACGACCCCGAGATGATGTGGCTGACTACGATGAGCCCCGAGAGCCGCCGCCTGATCAAGGTACTGCCCACCGATGCCGAGCGCACGGCCGCCGTCTTTGACCTGCTGCTGGGCGATAACCTGCAGGGCCGCAAGGAGCATATCGCCGAGCACGGCGCGGAGTATCTGGACGATCTGGATGTAAGCTGATTCTTTGGCAGAAACCCGTAGGTGCGGGGCATGCCCCGCCCGCAACCTTCCCGCAAACGCTCTGCGCCCGGTATGCTGCGGGCCGGACATGTCCGGCCCCTGCCGGGCGGCTGTGAATATAGGATAGATTTTATGGCAAAACGAAAAGAAAAAAAACTGACCCCCGCGCGCCCGCAGCTGGGGGATAATGTTGAAATTTTATCGGCGGGTGAGGTGCTGGAATCTGCCATCACCGACACGCTGGAAACCAACTATATGCCCTATGCGATGAGCGTCATCGTCTCCCGCGCTCTGCCGGAGA
>ERZ773209.1833-NODE-1833-length-11834-cov-47.434078_pt1 | contig 11834 bp, 7 predicted proteins | sample MGYA00511109_ERZ773209 | MGnify/ENA primary metagenome ERZ773209 (study PRJEB29015, sample SAMEA2737786) | human gut metagenome | biome: human gut; feature: human-associated habitat; material: faeces | place: China | collected 2012 ...
TAATATATTTTTATATTTATATATGTATATATAAATATAAACTTTCTCTTTCACCCTTTTCCCTCAAGGGGGGAGTTGCGGAATTTTGGACTGTCAGTGTCAGTGTCAGCGCTTCTGTCCATTTTCGCCTGTTGACGCAGGCAAAAATTTGGTGGTATCGAAAATATTTTGTAATTTTGTGAGCAAAATAAAAAACGACACATGGGGGTGAGAATATACAAGATTTCTGAGTATGAGCATGCGGCCGAGATCAGGCAGTTTGATGCACTTTGCCGAATCCTGGGCGAGTTGGAGGCGCAGACGGGTGGGGAGTATGTGCTCGTGGGCAACTACAACATCGAGGGCGTGGAGCTCGATGCGCTGCTCTTCACACCGCAGGCGGCATTGGTGATAGAGTTCAAGAACTGGGGCGGCAGCATCGTGGCAGGCGAGAACGGCCCCTGGACCAGCGACGGCAGGACGATAGCAGGTGGAGCCTACGGCAAAAGTCCCTTCGCACAGGCACGGCTCAACCGAAGCCGAACTGCCGCAGGACTGCGCAAATATCTCGGATGTGAGCGCCTCGAAGTGGGAGTGGTGGTCGTGTTCAGCCGGGATGCGGAGATCGACGCCTCGGGCCTCTCGGAGAGTGTAGGGAAGTGGCTCTCCGTGTGCGACAACCGCCATCTGGGAGCTGTCCTCAGCAGCAGAAGTCAGGGCGCAACCCTCAGCCGCAGAAGTCAGGGCGCACAGATCTTTACGGCCGAGCAGATGCGCGACATTCCCCGACGACTCAAGATAGAGGCCTACGATGTGCAGACGGCAGGCGAGGGGCTGGCAGGGCTGCACGTGGAGAGTGTGGCGACCGACCTCTTCGAACAGGTCGACCAGATACCCGCCGACATTGACATCCGTCTGCGCTACCGTCTGCTCAGCGAGGTTTTCCATCAGGCCGTGGAAGGAAAGTTGCAGCAGTCGAAGACCAAGTTTGCCGGCTTCTTCGCCAAGGTGGACTATCTGCTCACCGAGAACCGCGACAAGATGCGCGACGCCTCTCTCTCGGCTTCGGTCAACGCCTTCCGCATCCGCTTGCGCCGTCTTCAGAATGCGCCCCTTCAAGCTTTGAATGCCCCCCGAAACCCACAGAACGCTCCCGAAGCCGTACTGACCGATGAAGAGCTGCGTCAGTCTGTCGCCTACGACACAGCCGCCTTGTGCAAGTTTATCGCTCTCGTTTACGACATTCCCGTGCCCGCCAGTCTCGACCATCGTTTCCCCTATGTCGTGGCTTCCTATTACCGTCCGCTCTATCGCAAGGGCAGCGAGATGCGGGTCATCATCGACACCTGGGACGACACCCTCATCACAGCCACCGACAGCGAGACGGGCGAGTCGTGCCGCATCTACTATCGCAAGGCCGACAACCCGTATGCGCTGGGCGACCGAGCCTATCTGGCCGACATCCTGCTCAAGGGCGAACAGCTCAACCTCATCCTGCCCCGCGAGGAGGCTGGCATCATCTATCCCGCCATCATCATCTACAACCCCGACTATCTGATAGACGTCACCTCGCTGGCAGGATGCTTCTCCGAGCAGGAGACCGCCACCCCCTACGCCTACATGCTCAGGAAGCTGGCACCCGCCTTCAGCAACGAGGCCATCATGCTGGGTAACTTTGCCGGACAGCTGCTCGACGAGGAGGTTTACCACGTAGACCGCCCCTACGAGAAGAGCATGGCCGACTTCTGCGCCCGCAATGCCGTGAGCCTCGCCGTGACGCCCCTCTCAGACCATTTCCGTGCCGATGCCGAACTGCAGCGTCAGCACATTCGCCGTGCCGTGCAGGGAGCCCTGGCCGAGGCCTCGTCGGTAGCCTTCAGGCGCGACGGCAAGAACACCATCCTGGAGCCTTCCTTCTTCTCGCCCACACTCGGACTGCAGGCCCGTATGGACTTCATTCAGAAAGACCTCACGCTCATGGTGGAGCAGAAATCGGGCAAGGCGTCCTATAAGTCGAGCCCCGAGACACCCCGCATTCGCCCCGACCACTATGTGCAGGCGCTGCTCTATCGTGCCATCTTCAGATACAACTACGGCGTGGCCTACAAGGACTTCCATTCCTACATGCTCTACTCGAAGTACGCCAACAGCCTGCTCGACATCGCCTCGGCGCCCGACCTGCTCTTCAAGGCGCTCAGGTTGCGCAACCAGGTGGCATGGCTCGAACTGCTCCTCACGCGTGGCGGATTCCGTATTCTCGAGTCGCTCACCCCCGAGCTCGTATGTCCGGGCGAGAGCGGAACGTTGTGGGAACGCTACAAGCGGCCACAGCTGCAGGCGCTGCTCGACCGGGTGCGCACGGCCACACCCTTGGAGAAAGACTATTACTACCGCTTCCTCACCTTTGTGGAGAACGAGCAGATGCTATCCAAGGTGGGCAACCGAACCAAGGAGGAGTCGGGATTCGCCTCGGTATGGAACTCTACACTCGACGAGCGACGCAACGCCGGCAACATCTATTGCGACCTGCGCATGATGCCCCTCCGACAGGTCAAGGGAATGCCCATCGAGCGGGTGGAGTTCGCCTTCGCCGACGGACAGGACAAGGACGTGTCCAACTTCCGCAAGGGCGATATCGTCTTCTTCTATGCCTACAATCCCACCCTTGAGGGCGAGCCCAACGCCACGCGCCACTATGTGTTCCGTGGGTCGATCGTCGACATTCACGAGACGAGGGTAGAGGTGTCGCTCCGCAATCCGCAGACCCAGCGCGAGGTGTTCGATGGCGAGGTGTGGGCGATAGAGCATGACTTTATGGAATCGTCGTACCGTGCTCTTTATCAGGGTCTTCAACTCTTCCTCGAAGCCCGTCAGGAACGCAAGGACTTGCTCCTGTTGCAGCGCAAGCCGAGGGTCGACACCACGCTCACACTCCAGGGCGACTACGCCAGCCAGGGCAACACGGAGTTCAACGACCTGGTGCTGCGCGTGAAGCAGGCCCGCGACCTCTTCCTCATCATCGGACCTCCCGGCACGGGCAAGACCTCCTTCGGCATGGTCAACGTGCTGAAGGAACAGCTCATGGAGGAAGGCACGTCGGTACTGCTCCTCTCGTTCACCAACAGGGCTGTGGACGAGATGTGCAGCAAACTGGTAGGCGAGGGCATCGATTTCGTGCGCTTGGGCAGCGAGCTGGGCTGTCATGAGGCTTACCGCTCCCACCTACTCGGCAAGCGGTCAGAGGCGTGCCGCGACGGCCGTGAGATCAGGCAGATGATAGAGCGTTGCCGTGTGTTCTGCGGCACCACCACAGCCTTCAACAGTCAGATAGCCCTCCTGTCAATCAAGCATTTCGACCTGGCTATTGTCGACGAGGCCTCCCAGATACTCGAGCCACAGATCGTAGGTCTGCTCTCGGCGAAGAATGCACGCACGGGCGAGCACGCCATCGCCAAGTTTGTGCTCATAGGCGACGAGAAACAGTTGCCAGCCGTCGTGCAGCAACAGGAGTCGGAATCCATGGTGCAGGAACCCAACCTGCGGGCCATCCACCTCACCGACTGCCGGCTCTCGCTCTTCGAGCGCCTCATCAAGGCTTATCGCTCCGAGGGTGTCAACAACGAGTACAGCTACATGCTCACCCGCCAGGGACGTATGCACCGCGAGATAGCCATCTTCCCCAACTATGCCTTCTATCAGAACAAGCTCATTCCCGTGCCCCTGCCTTATCAGGAGGAGCCCACGCCGCTCACCTCTGAGAGCAACGACGGGCTGGTGGCATTGCTCACCACCCGCCGCATCGCCTTCGTCACCTATCCCGAGCCACGACAGACAGGACTCGACCCATGGCAGCAGGATACCTCCGACAAGGTGAATCTCATCGAGGCCAGGATGATCGCCGCCACGGTGCATCGCATCTACCTCATGGATCCAGATGGCTTCGACAAAGACCGCACGGTGGGCATCATCGTGCCCTATCGCAATCAGATCTCCACCATACGCAACGAGATAGACAGCTACCACATCGAACCGCTCCACGACATCATGATCGACACCGTGGAGCGCTATCAGGGAAGCCAGTGCGAGAACATCATCTACGGCTTCACCATCAGGAAATACTATCAGTTGGCATTCCTCACCGGCAACCAGTATGTGGACCGTGCGTCGGGCGAAATCATCGACCGCAAGCTCAACGTGGCGATGACCCGTGCCATGAAACATCTCATCATGATCGGCAACGCCAGACTCCTGCGCGAGAACGTCATCTTCTTCAAACTCATGGAGTTTGCCCGTAACAGGCAGAGCTATTTCGACATCTCGCCCAGCGACTATGTGAGCGGAAACTTTGTTGTTGGGGCAGCAGGGGCGCTCGATTCGCTCGGCTCTGTCGGCTTGCTCGATTCGCTCGGTTCTTGCGATGGACAGAGAAATGCGGGTTTCCCGGTCGGGGAATTATCTTCTGATGAAACCTTTGACCGAGTGTTCCGTCAGCTCGTCGAAGAGCCCGTCAAGGGCGATGCGATGACCCGTTGGCCCCAGTATGTTCTGGGCAACGAGTTTGCCACCAACCAGGCGCTCATCGACTATGGCAGGAGCCATTTCGTGCAATCCAAAATCATTCAGACCGACCTCAAGGACACCTCGGGCAGAAATCGGATGCGCACCTTCACGCCCGCCGATCAGGTGCTCGTTTACTGTCACAACATGATGCCTGCCCACTATGCCTGCGCCAAGCTGATGTACGGCTCGGTTCGGGAGTGGGTGGAGGAGAGGCTCTCCTCCACCTCCCTGCGCACCATCTCGGTGCATCTGGGTTGCGGACCAGCCACCAATGCCCTGGCTTTCATGCAGGTTTTCGGCGACAAGATAGGATGTTTGGAGTACGAGGCAGTCGACATCTCGGAGAGCATGCATCAGATGGGCGAGCGGATGCTTCATGCCGCTTACGCCGACCGGGTGGTTTATCACAAGCTGAGTCATTTTGAGGAGTTGAATGACGATGATTGGAATGCTTTGTCCAGCGTTCCTACGGTCATCTTCTTCCATTTCTCGTACATCTTTGCGAAAATCGGTCCCCAGTCAGCCGAGAAGTTGGCTACACGCATCGCTTCCGTCATGGCTGCCCATCCTCTCAACAGATATGTTTTCTTCATCCAGCAAGCCGATGCCGACCGTAGTCTCAAGAGTTATCGTGTGTTCCGCAAGGCGCTCTCCGCCCGGGTTCATTTCTTGAAGGAGGGCTGCGCCTCGGCAGTATGGAATGCGGATGCTTCTCAGGTGCAGGCGGATGCTTCTCAGATGCAGGCGGATGCCCTTGCCTTTCCGTTCTCTTATGAGATTTGGGAGGGATAGCTTCCTGAGGAGCCCAGCGAACATACTGTTTGCTCAAGTTTCGCAAGTGGTTTATGTACGGGTTGAAGGCCCAAAAGCTCTTAGCTCAGGGCGTGTGGGGCAAAAACTTGCGAACCTTCAGTTGTTTGTGCGTCCCCCCAAGAGTCCCGTTTTTCTCTCTCAGGGCTTATCATTTTTTAAGGGGGCTGAATCTGGTGAACGACTGTTCTAAATGTCACGAAATAAGGAATATATGTACTCTTTGATTTCTTTTCGAATGCAAAACTATTTCGTAATTCAGGTTTTTTGATTATCTTTGCAGCCGTATGAAAAAAATAAAGATGAGATTTATCTGGGCGATGGTTGGCCTGTTGGGGCTGTCGCTCGTCAGTTGCGACAAGGTGTTCGACGTGCATCCTTATGATGTGAATATCAAGGGAGAGAAGAATGTCAACGCCAAGCAGATAGTGAAGATAGAGGAGGCGACGAAGGACAAAACCACCTTTCGTTTCGCCTTTATCAGCGACTCACACCAGTGGCTCAATGACCTGAGTGACGAGGTGAGCGACATCAACCGCAGGCCAGATATCGACTTTGTGATTCATGGTGGCGACATGACCGACTTTGGTGGCACAAAGGAATTTCTCTGGACTCGCGACCGGCTCAAGAAACTCAACAAACCCTTTGTGGCACTCTTGGGCAATCACGACTGTCTCGGTACAGGGACAAAGGCTTACCAGGTGACTTTTGGCAATCCCGACTTTGCTTTTATCGCAGGCAGAGTGAAGTTTGTGTGCCTCAATACCAATGCCATCGAGTACGATTATTCGCAACCAGTTCCCAATTTCGACTTTATCAAGGCCGAGTGGACCAATCGGGCAGATGAGTTCGACCGCTCAGTCGTTTGTATGCATGCCCCTCCTTTCTCCGAGCAGTTCAACAATAACGTGGCAGAACCCTTCAATGATTACATCCACAAGCTGCCCCAGCTGATGTTCTGTCTCGACGGTCATGGCCATCACATTCGCATACAGGACCTCTATGATGACGGTACTATCTTCTATATGACAGCGAGTGCCAAGGAGCGAAAGTATTATATATTTACCATTACTCCCGACGATTACAGTTATGAGATTATTGATTTTTAGGATATTTCTTCTTTTGTTTCTGATGCCAGTATGTGTTCAGGCGCAACAGAACGCCGTGGCAGATACAACGTTGGCTGCTCGCGACACGGTGGTGAAACATAGTCGCTATGACAAACGCATTCACCGTTATCGCCGCTACTGGGGAGCACTCATCCCTACGCAAACCATCCTGCAGACTTGTGGCAACATGGGACTGTTCTCCTTTGGAGTGGGCTGGGATTATGGCAAGCATCAACAGTGGGAGACGCAGTTGCTCTTCGGTTACATACCGAAATATGACTCCAACAGTGCCAAGATGACGATAACCCTGAAGCAGAATTATATACCCTGGTCGGTGACGATGGGTCATGGCTGGGCCTTCGAGCCTTTGGAGTGTGGCTTGTATTTCAACACCGTCTTAGGCTCAGATTTCTGGACGAAGCAGCCGTCAAAGTATGGCAGTGGCTATTATCCTTTCTCCACACGCATCCGCCCCAACATCTTTGTGGGAGAGCGTTTCACGGTGGATGTGCCCGAGAACCGCCGCAAGTTTGTGAAGAGTGTCACCTTCTTCTACGAGCTGAGCACCAACGATATTTATTTCATGCGTTTCTATCGCAATGGTTCTGCCGGTTTCTGGGATGTCTTCGGCTTGTCATTAGGCATCAAGACACAGCTGTTCTGATGGGACTTGTGATAGTTGAGCCGATCTTACCCCAATTCGGGATAAAATAGCGATTAGTTGCATGTGAAGACTGATACACGAATTTAACGTATCAGCCGAATTCTTTTTGTACGTCGAAGCAGGGACATGCTTTGGCGGCGAACTCGTTGTGGCCGTGAACGGTGGCGAGAGGGAACTCTTCTTGCAGCTGTTCTACGAGTGCACGAAGCGAGGCTTTTTGTGCTGCCGTCCGAGTGTCCTTGGGCTTGCCGTCGGTCGACAGACCGCCGATATAGCAGATGCCGATGCTGATAGTATTGTGACCTTTGCAGTGTGCGCCAATCTGGCGCTTCGATCTGCCTGCGTGTATGCTGCCGTCACGATATATCACGAAGTGATAGCCGATGCCGTTGAAGCCTCGCTGGCGATGCCAGCGGTCGATGTCCTCGACGGTGAAGTCCTTGCCCTCTGTAGTGGCACTGCAATGAATGATGATTTCTGTAATTTTTCTCATGATTTTTCTTTTTTTGATGTTTTCTTTTGGGGAGTTAAGGGAGTTAAGGAGTTATCGCCCCCTTCGGTCGCTGAGGAGTTAAGACAAATGTCTTGAGGAAATATTTAATGTTTAGTGTTTGATTTCAAGTCCACAAAAGCTATTGTCTTAACTCCTTAACTCCTTTAACTCCTTAACTTCTTCCCCAGCAAAACAATAACACTTGCTCCTAATGCGATAATGCCGAGGTAGGCGAGGAACTTGGTGAAAGGCGGTGTGTAACGCTCTTTACGAATTACAGGCACTTGCTTGACAACAGGGACTGTGTCGGTTCGAGTCTTATAGACTGTATCTCTGAGGAGGCGGTAACGAAACTCAGTTTTCACTCTGTCGTAAAACACCGTGTCTGCCTTGCGCTCGATACGCTGCCATCGGTCGATATAGACCGAATCGTATTTCACCTTTTTGAGCCAAAGCGTGTCGTGCGTAGCGGAATGGACAGGCACGATGTCAGTAGTGTTGCTGGTTGTCTTGCAGCTGCTCAACAGGAGGAGCAGAAACAGAAACAAGATAAACGTTATGAGTCTGGCTAAGAGTCTGTTCTTTGCTGGATTTTCAGTTAGTTTCATGCTGTTCGGTCTTTAATAGTGATAGTAACGTCTTTGTTTTTATTATTGACAAATCGCTTGATGCGGTTGCAAATATAGCTGTGATACTTCTGTGTATGAACGAGTAAACCACTTGTTCTATATTCGCCTACATTGATACTCCCCTTGACGCAAGTAAAAGGTCCATTGTAACATTCAAATCGAGTAGCCTTTGATCTGCCAATCCAAACGAGCCCCTTTTTGCAACTTATGGTGTGGCAACCTAAGGGAAGGTGCAGCGAGGGGTGTTCACAAGTATTGCATAAAAACTTTCCATTTATATACAGGTTCCCATGAACTCCCCATCGAGTATAGTTTGTTCTGATAAGAAAAATTTCTATATTCATATTTTAATTGCTTTAAAAGTTGATTTTGAAAATGACAAAAATGACTTTGACAAAAATGACAAGTTTTTGAGACTTTTATACAACTGTCGATATTTTTGTATATCTTAAGTCCGGTTGCTGTACAACAAGTCCCTGTCTCTTCCAGTTCTTCAGCATCTGTTTTACCATCATACTCGAAACCCCAGATCCTTTCACAACCAAACTTTGTTGCATGGCCATTTCCTCAGTAAAAGTAGAATCCAGTCGCTCAAATATGGTGTCGTTCTTGCCTCGATGGGTACGGCCTGTAGTGGTCTGTCCAGCATACTCTCTCGACGAGAAGGCTGCCTCGATTCTTTCTCTAAAGAAATAAAGGGCATTTTCCATCAGATAGTCGGCGATGACATCAAATAATGAAAGCATGGAGGCTGTTTGCGCCTTGACGATCATGTCTTTCCACATCTCTGGTTCCTCCTTGAGCATCTTTTCTGCGCCTTGAAAACCATGTGCCTTGATTAGTTGTTCAGCTACATCACACAGCATGATACAGGTCATCATCCGCATGGTTGTTGGGCAGATTCTGAAACGCTGACGAGCCTTTATTTTGTCGTCATTTTTCATTGTTTCAAGACGTATCTCTTCCAACCATTCACGCCCCTTTTTCTCCAGCTCCTCGAGAACGACATCTCCGCTCATCAGCGGCAGCAAATGTGCTATTTGGGATATTTGCTCACGCTGTCCATTATTCAGGACATACAGGTTTTCGGTGAGAGCGGCAAACGTATTGTCGGGTGTTCTTGCCACAGCTATACGGCTCTGAAAACCATCCGTATAATTGCTTACTACACGATAGAGCGCATCAGGAGTGCCGCACATGGTAACGTTCCAAAGCAACCTGTCGATATGGACATTTACGGCATCCGCACTCTTTGCCTCGCGTTCGTAACTGGTTCCGTCGTATGCCTGACGAAGCATCACAGAAAAATCACTCAGTCCAGAACGCCATTTCTGTGCTACGGTGTCAGCTTCGGGTGTAAAAGAAAATGCGTGTTTGCCTTCGGTATTTGAAAGGCGGTCTGCAAGGTTGGCGACAGTATTGTTCAGTGTCAGGATGCGGATAGGCAACTTTGGCTCCTCTGGCTGTTCCTTCTTGTTTTTCGCAGCACGCTTCTTTGCTCGCCAGTCCTCTTCCTGCTGAAGGTAAACTTTATCCATCTGCTTCATTTCTTTCGTCCATGACGCAATCAATGGGTCGATGCTGCCTTTTCCAGATGCAAAGTCACCGGCAATATAAGAGATAAGGTTGAGCGAATTGTATCTGCCGTGCACCGAGATTTTGACACCAGTCGCAAGGGTTCCTATCACAGGACAGATTGCTACAAGGGCTGGCATGGCGAGGTATGGACCCACAGAGTCAACTGACTCTCGAACGCCTTGCGGCAGCGATGGCAGGGCATGATAATAAAACAATTCGTCCTGCTCGTTGATGCCATCCAAAGCCTGCTCGATGTTTTCTGTATTGCTGCCTTTGCTTTCCTTGATGGCTGCCAGCACATCCTTAAGCCTTTTGGGCATTCTTGCACGTTTTTCAGCAAGGGCTGAGTCAATGCAAGACAACTTTTCGGCCTCCGAAAAACCATCATAGCAAGGAATTACCTTGTCGAGCAGCACTCGGTCGAAGCCGCAAATATGGCGCAGATTGACTGCCAGTTCGAAGGTCAGTGTGTTACGGTTTGACTGAATAGGCTCATGTCCGTCGTTATAGAGTTCCCACCATTTGCGGATGATTTCCGAATAGGGAATTCCGCAGTAGTTGAGTGGCTCTGAGGAAGCTGCTGTATTTTCTGCTTTGATTTCAGCCTCTTTCTGAGGTGCTGCAACCTCCCAGGGCTTGTAGTGCTTGTTGACCTTATGTGCTCCTTCTGGCAACACTTCCTGTCCATATTTTTCTCGTTCTTCCAGCAACTTTGCCTCTGCCTTGACGGCAGCTTCATCATAAGAGTCTGCGAAGAGTTCGGGTGAGAGATAGAGCAAGTCGTCAGCGGCGGCTGTTGTAGTGAAATACACTCGGTTGATGTCGTGAGCCGAAGTGTCCATCTCGCATTGCAGCATCGTAGCCAATCGCACCTGATTCTCCAAGATGGTTTTTCCCTGCTCTCGCTTGCATACCACGTGTCCGCCCTGTCGGGCACTGCGTTCCAGCATCAGAAGTCCATATTTCCCAGGGTCTTGCAGCAACTTTTCTGCAGCGATTTTAAATGACTCTGGGTCGTCGAGGTCGAAACCGAAAGCCTTGCTGGGCAACTTGTTTCCCTTCACGGTTCCACCAGGATAATGTCCTGAATAATTCATCTGTACAAATCGCCTTTTGGCAGCATCATTTCCGTTTCTTGCCAGTCGAAGGTTTGCCATTTGCTGACTGCTGTTACGCAGCTCTCTGTACTCCTGTTCTGAGGTGATGGGGCGGGCGACCTTGCGCCCTTTCTCCACCTTGATATAATAGCAACTCATCGATGATTAATGTTTCAATTGATAATCTATCACAGCTTCACTTGCGTCTTCAGCTTCGTCTGCAAGTACATCGCCGATATTCACGCCCTCGTCGCAGTAAACTTTGAGAGTCAGCTGTATAGCTCCGTCTGCTGTTTTGCTTACTCTGCCATGAGCCAGCTTCTTAATCAGCTGCGAAAGAGGCTTTTTCTTTGGCTGTGCCACAAAGTCGAAGGTGCCGTCTGACATCTGTTGCGCCACACCTCGCATTCGCAAACTTGGCACTCGGTTCTTGCCTATAAAGTCGGGTGCAAACATAAAATATTTGCTCTCGTCGTAGTAAGCCACGCCTGCTATCTGGACGTGCTGCACACCTGTATTTGTGTTCAACACATTTGTTTTATTGTTATTCTTTTTCATAATCTGTTGTTGTTTAGATGAGCGAAAGAAGTGTGTAAGTTTTAGTTTGCGCAAATTGTCCCGAGACATTTCTTACGCCACCTTTTCAACTCAGATTAATAAATGATTTTGACCTGTACGGTTTAAATTACCCAATACGCCCTGTAAGGGCAGAAGCTCTTAGCCCAGGGCATCGCCCTGGGTATTTATGGGCGAAAAACCTGTCGCCCTGTAAGGGCAAAAGCTTTAAAACTCCCGGCAATTTTTAAGGCTGTTGCCCTTACAGGGCGCCTTGCTGACTGCCATTATACAACCCAGGGCGATGCCCTGGGCTAAGAGCTTCTGCCCCTTCTATTATATTTGCACTTGGAAAAATAA
>ERZ773209.1846-NODE-1846-length-11761-cov-6.133948_pt1 | contig 11761 bp, 8 predicted proteins | sample MGYA00511109_ERZ773209 | MGnify/ENA primary metagenome ERZ773209 (study PRJEB29015, sample SAMEA2737786) | human gut metagenome | biome: human gut; feature: human-associated habitat; material: faeces | place: China | collected 2012 ...
GAGCAGCTGTTTCCGGTCACGACCCCACCCGTGAAAATGCAAATCCGGAAAGTCCGCAGACTTTCCGGGTTTGCTCTATATCAAAATATTATTCTGCGGAGGCTATTTAAATCGTATGCGCCTATCAGACCAGATAGCCCTCAAAGCAGTGCAGGTCCTCGGTTTTGACGATGCCTTCCAGATACAGCCCGTCCTCCCGGTATTCCTCCACCTGTACGCTGCCGCGCTCCCGCATGGGGGCGGCAAGCCCAAGCTTGTCGTAGGGCAGCAGCACCCGGATGGTGTGCACCCGGTCACTGAGCACCTCGTCCAGCTTTTGCAGCAGCTTGTCCAGCCCGTAGCCGGTTTTTGCGCTGGTCAGCAGGATGTCGGGGTCAAAGCTCAGGGTATTGGGTTTATCACACTTGTTGTACACGGTCAGGCGGGGAATGTCGGTACAGTCCAGCCCATCCAGAACCTCGTCGGTGACGGAAAGCTGTTCCTCACGTTGTTCATCCCCGGCGTCTGCAACCCGGATGATCACATCCGACCATGCGGCTTCCTCCAAGGTGGACTTGAAAGCTTCCACCAGATTGTGGGGCAGGCGGGACACAAAACCGACCGTGTCCACCAGCAGCACCGCCATACCGCTGGGCAGCACCAGCTTGCGGCTGGTGGGGTCTAGTGTGGCAAACAGCATATCGGCTTCGGCTACGCTGGGGCCGCACAGGGCGTTCATCAGGCTGGATTTGCCCACGTTGGTGTAGCCCACAAGGCTTACCACAGGCATCCCGGTCTTGGCGCGGGCCTTGCGGCTCTCGCTCCGGCGCTTTTCCATCTCGGCCAGCTTCTCGGCCAGAGCATCAATGCGGGCGTGCACATGGCGGCGGTCCAACTCCAGCTTGGTCTCACCGGCACCGCGGCGGGCACCGCCGCCGCCGCCACCGCCGCCGCCCTGACGGCTCAACGCCTCGCCCATGCCCTGCAGGCGGGGCAGACGGTAGCGTAGCAGCGCCAGTTCGGTCTGCAATTTGCCCTCATTGGTCACGGCGCGGCTGCGGAAAATCTCCAAGATCAGCATGGTGCGGTCGATGACTTCCAGCCCGCCCAGCGCGTTGGAGATGTTGCGGATCTGGCTGCCGGTCAACTCGCCGTCAAACACGGCGCATTCCGCGCCCAGCGTCTGGGCGGCAAGGGAGGCCTCCTCCAGCTTGCCACTGCCCAGCACGATGCCGGTCTCCGGGGTCTGGCGCTTCTGGGTGATCTGCGCCACGGCCTCCATGTGGTTGGCCTCGCACAGGGCAGAAAGCTCTGCCAGACTGCGCTCACAGTCCCACAGCCCCTGATCCAGTGCCAGCAGCACCACCTTTGTGGGAGGGGTCTCGGTCAGAATATCATAAAGCTCGCTCAAAGTAAGTCCTTTCTGCTATCGTAGTGTTTTTTTGTCAGCAGGTAGCACCGGCATTCCACCGGGGTGCCGTCAAATTTGTGGTAGACGTCGTTGTGATGGTACACAAAGCCGGCCTTTTCCATCACCCGGCCGCTGGCAGGGTTCTGCACCGCATGGCAGCAGGTGAGGAAGGCACCGCCCACCTGATTGAACCAGAAATCCACCACAGCTTGCAGTGCTTCGGTGGTAAGGCCCTTGCCCCACCACTTCTGCCCGATGCAGTAGCCCGGCTCCCAGATGCCGCCGGAGAGTTCCAGCCCCGGCCACTTGGCCTTTTGCTGCGGCTCACCCAGCAGGGCGTTGTATACGGAGATGGAGCCAAACACCTGTCCGGTGGCCTTTTCTACCATGGCCCACTGGTAATAATCCGGGTTCGGATACAACTCTGCCCACGCCGAAAGCAGTTCCCGGGTCTCGGCGGGGCTTTTGTGCGGTTCCCAGCGCAAAAACCGGGTCACAGCCGGGTCATTTGCCCAGTTTTCGTACATCTGCGGGGCGTCCTGCGGCAGCAGACGGCGCAGCAGCAGACGGTCGGTCTCCAGTTCAGGTGTGCCGGTGTGGCGCATGATCCATCCTCTCCCTTTTCTCAAAAGTTATCCCTAAGATAGCACAAAAATGGCCGCGCCGCAAGCGAAATGAAGAAAACCGCTTGACCGGATGGGTGAACTACGATAAACTGAAAGATGAAATCCTTTATAGGAAGAGGGAAAAGTATCGATGCTAGATGTGCGCAAACTGTTAGCCCAGCGGCCGCTGCTGTTCGATGGCGGCATGGGTACCTATTATAAAGCAAAGCCGGGGCAGGAGTGCGAGCAGGCAAACCTGACCGACCCCGAGGGCATTCTGGCGGTGCACCGGGCGTATCTTGCCGCCGGAGCGGACGCCATCAAGACCAATACCTTCAGCCTGCCGCGTCTGGCGGCGGCACAGCAGCCGGGCTGGGAGCAGCTGGCGGATGCAGGCTGGCAGCTGGCAGCAAAGGCCGCCGGGGAGACCGGCGCGGCAGTGTTTGCCGACCTTGGCCCCGCACCGGATACCGAAAATCTCCCGGCGGAGCAGGTGTATCTTGCTGTGGCAAAGCGCTTTGCGCTGCTGGGTGCACGGAATTTTCTGTTCGAGACCCTGAGCGCCGAGGACGGTGTGCTGGAAGCGATTCGTGCGCTGAAGCAGACTGTGCCGGAGGCCTTTGTACTGGTATCCTTTGCGGTGCTGCCGGACGGCTACACCCGCGAGGGCCGTTACTGCGCCGAGTTGGTGCGCCGCGTGGCGCAGAGCGGCGTGGTGGATGCCGTGGGCCTGAACTGCGTATCTGCCCCGGGCGCGATGCGTGCACTGGTACAGCAGCTGGGGGATGCGGGGCTGCCCCTTTCGGTCATGCCCAACGCGGGCTACCCGGTGGTGGCGCGGGCACAGGTGCGCTATCAGGGCAAGCCGGAGTATTTTGCCCGGGAACTGAGCCGCCTTGCCGCCGAGGGCGTGCGCATTCTGGGCGGCTGCTGCGGTACAACGCCGCAGCATATTGCTGCTCTGCGCACCGCACTGGATGCTCTGCCGGAAGCGCTGCCCGCCGCCCCGGCGGCAAAGCCCGCTGCAGCGGCAAAGCCTGCAGTGGAAACGGACGATGCCTTTTTGCGCAAGCTGCGCACCGGACAGCGGGTCATTGCGGTGGAACTGGATTCCCCCAAGGACGCCGACCTGACCGCCTATCTCGAGGGTGCCCGCCGTTTGCAGACTGCCGGTGCCGACCTGCTGACCATTGCAGACTGCCCCATTGCCCGGGCACGGATGGATTCCTCGCTGGTGGCCTGCCGGGTGCACCGGGAGCTGGGCATGAACGTGCTGCCCCACATGACCTGCCGGGACCGCAACCTGAATGCTACCAAAGCGCTGCTGCTGGGACTGTACGCCGAGGGCGTGCGGGAGGTACTGGCCATTACCGGCGACCCCATCCCCACCGCAGAGCGGGACGAGGTGAAAAACGTGTACCAGTTCAACTCCCGCAAGCTGGCGCAGTATATCGTTTCGCTGGCAGGAGAAGGGCGGGAGATGCCCGCACCCATCACGGTTTTTGGTGCGCTGAACCTGAACGCCCGCAATTTTGAGGTGGAGTTGCGCCGCGCCGCAGAAAAGCTGGAAAACGGCATGAGCGGCTTCCTTACCCAGCCGGTGCTGTCGGCACAGGCGGTGGAAAACCTGAAAAAAGCCCGGGAGACGCTGGGCGAGCGGGCAAAAATTCTGGCGGGCATCCTGCCGGTGGTCAGCCAGCGCAACGCCATCTTTATGGAAAACGAGGTCAACGGCATCCATGTGGAGGAGTCCATCATCCAAAGGTTTGAGGGGCTGGACCGTGCCGCAGGCGAGGAGCTTGGACTGGAAGTCTCGGTGCAGGCTGCCAAGGCGGCTGCGCCCTATGCAGACGGCTTTTACCTGATGACCCCCTTCAACCGGGTGGCGCTGATGGAACGGCTCATTGCCCGCCTGCGCACCGAGGTGACGGGCTGAAAAGATAAAACGGGAGGAACACGCTGTGCCCTGCGAAAAACCATTGCTCAGCATCATTGTGCCGGCGTACAAGGTGGAAAACTATCTGCAAAAATGTATCGATTCCATTCTGGCACAGACCTTTACGGACTTTGAGCTGATCCTTGTGGAGGACGGTTCGCCGGACGGTTGCCCTGCGCTGTGTGATGCCGCTGCAGCGAAAGATGCCCGCATCCGGGTGCTTCACCAGAAAAACGGCGGGCTTTCTGCTGCCCGCAATGCCGGGCTGGATGTGGCAAGGGGCGAGTGGATCGGCTTTGTGGATTCCGACGACTATATTGCACCGGAAATGTACGAAACACTGTACAAGGCCGTGCAAAGCACCGGGGCAGACCTTGCCCTGTGTGATTACGCCGAGGTGGACGAGGCGGGAGCGCCATGTCAGTCGATGCACGTTCGTCTTGAAAAAAAGGTCTTTGCTGGGCAGGATTTACTGAAAAATGCTACGGATTCGATGATCCAGCCTGCGTGGAACAAGCTGTACCGCCGCGCAGTCTTTGCACAGCTGCGCTACCCGGAGGGTAAGCTGAACGAGGATCTTTTTCTGATCCCGAAAATCTGTTTGCAGATCCAAAAGGCCGTGGTGGTGCCAAAGGCGCTGTATTATTATGTGCAGCGCGGCGGCAGCATTATGAGCGGCAATAAAACGCTGCGCCATTTCGATGCTGCCGAGGCGGCACAGCGGTACTGGGAATGTCTTGTGGAAAACGCTGCATACGATGCACTGGCAAATGCGGCAAAATTTACGATGGGCAGCGTGAGCCGGGTGTACCGGCAGCTGCCCCCGGCGCTGCGCAAGGCACCCCGCAGCCAGGAAATGCTGCGGATGCAGTTTGAGGTAGTCAGCCGCACCCGGCGGTACTGCACTGTTCCCGGCGGGCTTTGGCTGCAAAGCTGGCTGCTGTGGCGCTGCCCGCAGACATACAGCCGGCTGCGGGGGTTCAAGGGCTGAGGAGAAAGAGAAAAAACGCATGAGAACACGCTATACGCTTATCAATATGCTGGTCAACATCGGCGGGCAATTTTTTACGATGCTGCTCTCCTTCATCAGCCGGATGGTGTTCATACGCTGCCTTTCAGCAGCCTATCTGGGTGTCAACGGCCTGTTTACCGATGTGCTCAGTATCCTTAACTTCGCGGAGCTGGGTATCGGCACGGCCATGGTGTTCAGTATGTACGAGCCAGCCGCCCGGAACGACGAGCAGAAACTGGCGCGGCTGATGAACCTTTATAAGTGGATGTACCGGGCGGTGGCAGCTTCGGTGCTGCTGTTCGGGCTGGTTCTGCTGCCGTTTTTGCCGTACCTCATCAAGGATGGAGAAGGCATCGAGCATATTACCCTGATCTATATGATGTATGTGCTTTCCTCTGCCTGCTCTTATCTGCTGAACTATAAAAGCTCTATTTATCAGGCCTACCAGAAAAGCTATATCTGCACCGGGTGGACGCTGGTATGCGAGTGCATCCGCACCGTCGTGCAGATCGTGGCTTTACTGCTGACCGGTAACTTTATCCTGTACCTTGCCATCCAGCTTGTGGTGCAGTTCATACCCAACATCATCATCTCCCACATGGCGGATAAGGAATTTCCCTATCTGAAGGAATGCCGGGAGCTGCCGGAAAAGGAGGAACGGAACGGCATCCTGAAAAACATCGGCGCCATGAGTATGCACAAGCTGGCCACCGTCATCGTGCGCAACACGGACAGCCTGCTGATGTCCTCCTTCATCGGTCTGGCAACGGTGGGGCTTTACTCCAATTACCGGTTGGTACTCAACGCGCTGAACAACCTGCTGAACAAGTTTGCCACGGCTTTTTCCGGCAGCGTGGGTAATTTTGCGGCGCTGGAAAACTCTGACCGGCTGTACCAAGTATATAAAGAGATGGACTTTCTCTTTTTTGTGCAGTCTGCCTATCTGACTGGCGGGCTGATGATGCTGTTCAACCCCTTGATCGAACTGCTGTTTGGCAGGGAATACTGTTTCCCGATGACGACCGTGGCGATCATTGTGACAGAGTTCTATATCTCGCGGATGCGGCAGACGAACCTGTTGTTCCGGGAGGTCATGGGTCTGTTCTGGAACGACCGCTATAAGGCTGTGGCGGAGTCCATCATCAATCTGGTGGTCTCTCTGGCGCTGGTGCAGCGGTACGGCGTGGTCGGCATTATCGGGGGTACCATCATCAGCAGCCTGTGCACCTGTGTCTGGGTGGAGCCCTATATCTTTTTGAAGTATGGCGTTCAGGATGCATGGCAGAAGAAGCTCCGGGATTATTTTGCAGAGTATCTGAAGCGCACACTCCTTACAGCAGCGGTCTCTGCGGCAGCGGTGCTGTGGGTGCAGCGGTTCCCGGTGGGCAATTTCGGTATTTTTATTCTGGATGGGCTGCTTTACACAGCTGTGTTCGCAGGAGTGATCGTACTGTTCTACCGTGGCAGCGAAGAATATGATACGCTGAAGCAGCGCGGACTGAAGATATTGAAAAGGAGAGCGGAATGAACGCAAAGGAGCAGCCCTTGATCTCGGTGATCGTGCCAGTTTATAAGGTGGAAAAGTATCTGCCTGCATGTCTGGACAGCTTGTTGGCGCAGACGTATCAGAATTTTGAACTGCTCCTTGTGGATGACGGTTCGCCGGATAAATGCTGGGAAATTTTGCAGCAGTATGCGGCACAGGATGCCCGGGTGTGTATTTTCCGCAAGGAAAACGGCGGGGTGTCCTCGGCACGCAATTTTGGGCTGGAGCAGGCAAGGGGCGAGTATATCTGCTTTGTGGATTCCGACGACCTTGTGCTGCCGCAGTATCTGGAATGGCTGTACGATGCTTTGTGCAGCTGCGGTACCCGCATTGCCATGTGCCGCTACCGCAGCATACGGGAAAACGAGACTCTGTGGACGGTGACGGAGTGCCCGGCACCGCAGAAAATCACGACGGAAAACTACTCGTGGATGCAGGAATGGAGCGGCGGGCACTGCTGGCGGATGCTGACCCACCGGGAGGTGCTGCAGGATGTCCGCTTTGACCCGGCGCTGTTCTACGGGGAGGATGCCCTGTTCTTTGTAACGGAATTCCTCAAGGCAGGCAGTCTGGCATTTTTGAACTGCCCGCTGTATGCTTACCTTGAACGTCCAAGCTCTGCCGTGCGGCAGGAGCCGAGCCTGCGCTTTTACACGGCGGCACTGGCATGGGAACAGATCTGGCAGCTGGTAAAGGGGCAGCCGGACCCCTTCCGCAGCACTACGGAACAGCGCTGCGTCATGTCCTGCGCCGAGGTATATTTCCGGCTGGTCAACCAGCCGGAGCGGGATTCCGAGAAGGAAAAAATGCTGCTAAAAACAGCAAAGCTGCACCGTCATGCTGCGTGGGAGATTCCGCCGGGAAATCAAAGCCAGAAGCTGCAGGCGCTGATGGTAAGCTACTGCCCGCATCTGGGCGCAAAGGCATGGAAGCTGGTGCGGTGGGTGAAAGGTTTGAAAAACTGATTGACAAATCCCACAAAAAACGTTATATTCTTTTTATAAATGCGTTGAAAAAGAGTGTGCATCGTCTGGAACCGCACAGAGAGCCGGGGGCAGCTGAAAACCCGGCGGGATACCGGCGGGGCATTGTCACTTTGGAGCAGGAGCGGTGAGCCTTGCCGGTAAGCCGCTTTCGGGTCTGCCCTACGTTACAGGGGCATCAAGGGGCGCGGAGGCTTCCGCGCAATTTGGGTGGTACCGCGGTCATGTATTTACAGCCGTCCCATGGAACGCTCCGTGGGGCGGCTTTTTGCGTCCCACTTCATCACAATTTTGGGAGGACACCATGAAAGAACTCGCAAAACAGTACGACCCCAGCCAGGTGGAAGACCGCATCTACCAGTTCTGGCTGGACGGCGGCTACTTCCACACGGAAGCAGACCCCGACAAGAAACCCTACACCATCGTGATGCCGCCGCCGAACGTGACCGGCCAGCTGCACATGGGCCATGCACTGGATAACACCATGCAGGATGTCCTCATCCGCACCAAGCGGATGCAGGGCTACGCTGCCCTGTGGGTGCCTGGCACCGACCATGCGTCCATCGCCACCGAGGCCAAGGTCGTGGAGGCCATGCGCGCCGAGGGCCTGACCAAGGAGATGGTCGGCCGCGACGGCTTTCTGGAGCGCGCCTGGGATTGGAAGACCAGGTACGGCAACCGCATCGTCAGCCAGCTGAAGAAGCTCGGCACCAGCTGCGACTGGCAGCGGGAGCGCTTCACCATGGATGAGGGCTGCTCGGATGCCGTCAAGGAAGTGTTCGTCCGCCTGTACGACAAGCAGCTGATCTCCACGACCGATCTGCCGTTTTCGGAGATCGCGTATCTGGTCGGGATCGAGGATCGATACTATTTTTCCAAGCTGTTTCGGAAAATGACCGGCATGAGCCCGACGGAATACTACAAGGAGGTCAGAAGCTGATACGATGCAGGAACGGGAAGGAGAAAACGCAATGCGTGCGGCATGGTGGAAGGAACGGGTATTTTACCAGATCTACCCGCGCAGCTTTCAGGATTCCAACGGCGACGGGATCGGAGATATCCCCGGCATCATCTCCCGGCTGGATCATCTGAAATGGCTGGGCGTCGGCGCGGTCTGGCTGTGCCCGGTGTATGATTCTCCGAATGCGGACATGGGATATGATATCCGTGACTATGAAAAGATCATGTCTGAATTTGGAACGATGGAGGATTTTGATACGCTTCTGCGGGAACTGCACAAGCGGGACATCAAGCTGGTGATGGATCTCGTCGTGAATCACTCCTCCGATGAACACGCCTGGTTTGTGGAATCGAGAAAAAGCCGGGACAATCCCTACCGGGATTACTATATCTGGCGCGACGGCAAGAACGGAAGGGAGCCGAACAACTGGTCGTCCTTCTTTACGCCGTCGGCGTGGAGTTACGATGAAAAAACCGGCCAATGGTACCTGCATCTGTTCAGCGAGAAGCAGCCGGATCTGAACTGGGAAAATCCAAAGCTCCGGGAAGCGGTCTATGCCATGATGAATCGCTGGTTTGACCGCGGCGTAGACGGCTTCCGGATGGACGTGATCAGTTTGATTGCAAAAGCGCCCGGTCTGCCGGACGGTCAAGGCGACGGGTATGTGTTTGCGCCGGAGCAGTTCGCATTTCAGCCGAAGCTGCACGAGTATCTGCGGGAAATGCGCCGCCGCTGCTTTGACGGGAGAAACTGCATGTGCGTGGGCGAAACGACCTTCGTAACGCCGGAGAATGCAGACTCCGTTGTCGGCGACGGCCGGGAGCTGGATCTGCTGTTCCAGTTCGATTTTATGGATCTCGACGGCCGGGACGGCAAATGGAATGTCATTCCGTTTGACCTGAAGAAATTCAAGCAGCTTCTTGTGCGCTGGCAGGAGGCGGTCGATTGGAACACGCTGTTCTGGGGCAACCACGATCAGCCGCGGGTCGTGTCGCGGTTTGGCTCCGACGCTTCGGAGGCGCTGCGCGTCCGAAGCGCAAAGATGCTGGCGGCGGCCATGTATCTGCTGCACGGAACGCCGTTTTTGTATCAGGGCGAGGAAATCGGCATGACAAATTTCCCGTTCCGGGACGAGACGCAGCTCCGCGATGTGGAGAGCCTCAATCTGCTTGCGCAGGCCCGAAAGGATGGGCGGGAGGCTTGGGCATGGAACGGCATCCGCAAAAAGGGCCGCGACAATGCGCGCACACCCATGCAGTGGGATGCCTCCGCCAACGCGGGCTTTACCGCCGGAACGCCGTGGATCGATGTAAATCCGAACTACCGGCAGATCAACGTGCATCGTGCGCAGGCAGACCCGGATTCGATCCTGCATTTCTACCGGAGGCTGCTGGTGCTGCGGCAAAGCTCGGATGCGCTGCGCAGCGGGACATTCCGCCTGCTCCTGCCGGAGCACCCGCAGCTTCTTGCCTATGAACGCGCCTGCGGCGAAGAACGTATCCGGGTATGCTGTAATTTCAGCAACGCGCCTGCCGCGCTCCCGCCGGAAATGCAGGGCGACTGTCTCCTCAGCGACGGCGTTGAGAACGGCCGGATGGAGTCATACGGTCTATTTTGTGTGCGGCTTCTGCACCACTGATCATCTCTGAGCAAAATAGAACCCGTATGCGAAAAACACAAAGGGCGGCGGAGAGGATACCAAGCATACCAGAAAATGCGCGGCATGAGCTATCAGGAGGTGCTGCGAACGAACGGTCAGATCTCATTCCCGGAGGTTCTGCGTCAGCAGAATCGGCTCTGAGGTTGCAGCAAAAGGCAGCTTGCAAGCCTAGAAACTTGCAAGCTGCCTTCTAAAAAGTCTGCACTTTACTGCACCCGAGATCCAGCCAGAATCAGCCGGACGATCATCTGCCGAAATAATATAGATACAGATCCTCCATATTGGGTGTTGTCGGTACTGCGTCGGGTCGAGGGGCGCTTTCGCTGAGCAGGCGGATCACACTTTTTCCGTCTGTGTGCATGACATTGCTGCAGACATATTGCTTTGTGAGTGCCGCTTCGTCCGCAGCAGGAACTGTAACGAGCCAGACTTGCCCGTTCAGATGCTCCAGCAACGAAGCAGGCTTTTGCATTTCGAGGACAACACCTTTCCGGAGCAGAATGATTTCGTTTGCGACTGCTTCGAGATCCGATACAATATGCGTCGACAGCAAAACGAGCTTTTGCTGGGAAAGATCACTGATGATACCGCGGAACCGGATTCGTTCTTCCGGGTCAAGTCCCGCCGTCGGCTCGTCCAGCACCAGAATTTCGGGATCTCCAAGCAGTGCCTGCGCGATTCCCACACGCTGCCGCTGTCCGCCGGAGAAACCTTTCAGCTTTTTCTGCTTTTTGTCCTCCAGACCGACCATGCGCAGAAGCTCATCCGTTTGCCGCTTGGCCTCAAATTTTGACAAGCCCTTTAATCTGGCGATATAGAGCAGAAACTGCTCCGCTGTGAAATTCGGATAAACGCCGAAATCCTGCGGCAGATAGCCGAGCTTTTTCCGGAACGCAGCGCCCATGACCGCAATGTCCTGCCCATCCAGCAAGACACGTCCGGTCGATGGGGCGAGCAGATCCGTCATGATCCGCATCAGCGTCGTTTTCCCGGCTCCGTTTGGACCGAGCAAGCCATAGACGCCTGATCCGAGGGTCAGGTCGATCTGCTGCAGTGCGGCTGTATCGCCGTAGAGCTTGCTGATATGTTCGAAGGAAAGCTTCATAATTCCTTGCGCTCCTTTCTTTGATGGATGGCGGCCAATAGTAACCCACCCAATAACAGCGCGTACCAGACCCCCCAGACTCCGGGGGTCACACCGATTCTCCGTCCGCGCATCCATTCTGCAAAAAATCCATACCGAACAAACCAGAAGAATTCAAACTTTTTCAGCACAGCGACATTGATAAAATAGCTGAACGCAAACGGAACTCCGCAGATGCACATGGCCGCCGGCTGATTCTTCAGACTGTCACATACAAATGCTGCAAAGAGGAAAAATCCAATGGTTCCGATGAGAACGATCGCCGTGCTGCGGAACCATGCGTGATTCCAACCATCCGGTTGGGGAAGCCTGCCGGAAATGAGAATTGACAGCGCATGATTTCCGGCTGCTAACAGCACAGCACCAGCCGAAGCGGCAATGCTCCCGGCAATCAACCGGTTCCGGAACAGCGTGCTTCGACCATAGGCGGTGCTGTTGATGACGGGAAAGACTCCTGTTTCACGATCCGCGGAAAACAGACGGATCAGAACGAGCAGAACCAGAAAACCGAGTGTTACGGAGCC